>Ga0179593_1512326_pt1 | contig 20921 bp, 28 predicted proteins | sample CZODoug2_1_08_16_FD_185931 | JGI IMG/M metagenome (GOLD analysis project Ga0179593, IMG submission 185931) | Vadose zone soil fungal communities from Angelo Coast Range Reserve, California, USA - CZODoug2_1_08_16fungal (PacBio error correction) | ecosystem: Environmental > Terrestrial > Soil >... | reverse complement strand
ACTATTTATTCAAAACTCTCCCCCCCCCCGATTTCCTTTTTTCCACAGCATACACCACTGGAGTTCCTTCCTCTGTTTAAGATCTCACCGTCTTTTTCCAGGGGTTATCTGTGCACCATGGTTTCTTATTGGACAATCGCTTCACCCTTTTTTTTTCCGAGTTTTTTCACCTTGAGCCCATGCCTCATATTGCTAGTTTTATTTTGGACCCAGGTCCCCATTGTTCTGACGTCCCACTTTCCCTTCAGGTCCTCTAATTTTTCTCTGTCATGCCCTTTTCTTTTCTTCTTTTTTTTGGGATCTAGGGGCGTTCCAGCCTATCTCTTCAATGGGTCATGCTTCACCAATAACCTCGTTACAGTTGGGCCTCTTTGTCTTTTTTGTCTACCGAGTGACGCTTTTTCAAGGTTCTGATTTTTTTTTCACCATTAGGATAGGTAGCCTGTCGATCTATGACTAGGTCACACCCCTCCCGTCCGTTTTCGGAACCTTAGGCGCTTTTGGTGGAATTTTAATTTACGTATTTGATTTATTATCAATGCAAAACCGGCACCCGCCGAATTTTAGGAGCGATAAGGTCGTGGCCGCATTATCACATTTGTCCTAGCCCTTCCCTATCCTACTCACCCCCCTAAAACCTCAGTTTTTTCCTTTTTTTACCTCCCGGTTGTAATCCTCTTCACTGGTCCCAAGAGTCTCAATCTCACCCCCCCCCGAATTTTTCCTCCCCCTTGATTTTCCAATGAAAAATTTTCTTTTCCTTTTTGTTTTTCGGAGTTGCGGTTTTTTCCCCCTATATTTTCCCCTCAACTTGTTGTTTTTCTTCTTTTCCCATCCAACCGTTATGCACCACCGTTCTCACCCATTAGATCGTGGTCCCTGTACCCCCTCGGTTTTTTTTCCTCTTCCCTCTGACAGCGTAGTAAACCCAGGGCTCCCATTCCCCTTTTCTTGCCCCCCCTCGTCCCCCTATTTTCTTTTTTTTTAACTTGTTTTCTGCCGAGCCCCTTTTACTGCTTGAGGGCGCAGTTGTCCGCTTTCCCCTGTCTCCTTTCCCTTTTAAGGGATCTCGTGTGCGGTCTCCTGATTCTCATATGATCATCTCTGACTTTGTCGTCGCCTCCCCCTCGCTTCCTCGGTTTTGATTGCTACTCTTTTCCTTTGTAAACGCCGCAGGCCCTGCTCGATGCTGTGGTGCTCTCCCGTCTGTCCTTTTCTTTCTTGTAGCTAGTTTCTTTCAGCACACCCTGGCCGGAGTCTTGCAGATCCCCATTGAAAGACCATATTTTCCTAGAATGGGCCTTCACCCTCTTGAGCTCCCGCAATTTAGTGAAAGGTTACGACCCCAACCGACCATGCGTTGCATGTTTCTCCCCTTTTACAAGAAAATTTACTGGTTCCCCCTTTTCCACGCTTTCGCTCTCGATGCTTTTTCACTCTGCCGCATTCCTAATCTGTAGTGACGGCGTTTTTTCGCGCTTGTAAATTACTCAAACCTGACTCATGTTTCTCCGATATCTAATTACCACCCCCCCTTTTTTTTAATCTTTGTTTCTCCGCCGCTATGATTTTTCGTTTTGTTCTGAGCTTTTTTTCCCGTTTTTCTCTTACCGGTGTGGGCTTCGTTCTGGGCTCGATTCCCTGCCAATCGCCGTTGCCCCCAGTGCATTTCATCAAAACGTTTCCTCCTTTTTTCCCCCTATCATGGATTCTTTCGCTTTTCCCCACTAGTCAGTGTCAGCCCCTCCTCTGGATTTTTCTCCCGTGTTTCCGCGAAGCAATGTTTTTTTACTTTCTTTCTTATTTCCTTTGTATGTCTTGGCTTGCACTTTTAGTCTTTTTTAACCCGAGTTTTCATTCGTTCTACACCATTTGTTCCCACCCCTGACCTGATTCCGCGTTTTATTTGCTCTATCCACCATTCCTCCCATTTAGTGATCTTTTTTTTTCCTAATTCCCCCAATTTGAGATTTTTAGATACGTTCTGGCCCCTCCAAAGTTTTCCCCCCCATCGATCGCCCGCACGGCGCTTTCTTTATTCACGCTGAGAAGATTGACAATAGATTTTTTTCTTCATCCCCCATCCCGGTTCCGGTGGTTTCTTGTTCACAAGTCGTGTTGTTTTTCGCCCCCGTTTGGTCTGCACAAGGAGACCAAATTTTCCTTGTTTCCCAAGCCTTGGGTTATTCGATCTCCCTTTGCCCCCCCAATTACCCCCCTCGGTTTCCGCAACAGAACTTTTGTTCCCCTTTTCGCGCTTTTTTATCTTAGGAAGAAAAGTTGATGAACTGATAAACGAAGGGTGGTTTTTAATCTGGTTTCCGCGAGGCGTTTTTAGTGCAGTCCCCCCACGGCACTCTCTTACTGACACTTTCTTTCGGTTTGACAAAGAGACCGTCCGACAACTTCCTCTGATAAAAGAAGAGGATGTTTTTCCCCGATAGTTTTACGCCCCCTTCCGTGGGAATTAACCTTGCAGGCTCCTTCCTGTACCCCCCCCCCCCTTTCTTCTTGTGAACTTATATCTATGACCTTTCGCACATCCATCAGTTTCTTTGTCCAGGAGTGGCGTTTGTCAAAGCGCCTACTTTCAAACCCTCGTCCCCCGAACATTATCTCTCTTGTCCCTGGGGTTTTTTGCCTTTTATGTTCTCTTCCCATCCTGTGTCGTGATATTCTCCCTTTCTCCCGCTGCACGGAATGATTCTGGACCCCCTTTGTGCCACATTGTGAACAGTTTCACCGTTCCATTCCTTTTTTTTATCCTTTACGATTGATTAAGTCCCGGTCCCTTTCTTCTCCCTTTTTTTTCTTTCAGATAGTTCCATCTTGCTATTGGTCATTGAGTAGTTCTGTTAGTGACCATCCGCTCCTTGCTTTTCCATGTCTTCGGTCTTTTGTCGGTTTTCTTGGCCCCCCCCAGCCTTTTTCCAAAAAACCGAGACCACCTTGGAAAATATTTACATCAGTCCCTGCTCTTTTCACTAAGAGTTTCTTCTCCGCCGTTCAGAACCGTCGGATTCCCGTGTCCCCGCTTTCACCCCCTCATTTGCGGTTTGCCATGTGGTTTTTCCTCCTGAGCCCCCGTTTCATAAACCCAAAAGTTTTCGGCGCGGTTGGTTATTCCGTTTGAAGATTTTTTTCATTGACTTTTTGTCAAACCCTTTTGCGCAACCGCCCCATTGATTTCCCCTTACATCCCTTTTGGCCAACCACTTGCCATGCTTAGCATGTTACGTTTTCGACGATCTGATGTTTTGCGATCTCCCCTACACTTTTTGTACAAGCTACTTGTGGCTCTCCCTCCCTTACGATTTTTTCGGCTTGCCGTTTCGGCTTCTCCCCCCCCTTCCTTTTATCTTCCCCCTTTGTCGTTGTGGAAAGTGTCCTTTTTTTAACTTTTTCTTTCTTCATTGCGAGAGGCCCGTGGTTCCTTTTCGGCCATCCCCTAGAGCGTTCCCCTGCATCGATTCCTTTTTGCGATTCCTTTGACCGAACTATCACACTTCCCTTCGTCAACTAGAAGCGTTGACCCCCCACCCTATGACACGACATTTGTTCCCTTTAACATGGATTCCCAATGGGACTTGTGAGTTTTTTGTTTGGCCCCGCCGGAGTATTTTGGCCTCCAACGGGTTTCCGATGATAACTTCCCATACCGGCCTCCAACCCTTTTTTATTTCCCAACTTGCCCGACACCGCCACCCAATCCCGGACACCAACCTGGGCGCGGTTTTCGCTTTCTATTTGCTACAGGTATATGCCAATTTCTATACCAATCTGTGAAATGACCCCTCGAGCATAGCCGTTGTTCGCTGGACATGCCCTTTTTTCGAATTTTTAGTGTACTTAGTTTTACCACAGGCCAATTCCTGTTTCCCATCCATTCGAAATTTTTAAGCAGTCTTTTCCGGATTTGGATATGACAATTTGCTTTTGATACTCGCTCCGGTTTTTTATAGGGTGAGCCAGTATTAACTTTGTTGTTTCCGCCCTGACCCCCCTTCCACGCGCAGTTGTAACTCTTTTATTGGTATCTCCAGCCTTTCCCGATCAGGCCATCGGGGCGCCCGACAGCTTCATTCTTTCGAGGTGTTAATTTCTTTATTCCTTTTTCCACAACGATTCCATACCCGCTACTGGTGGTTGGGCATTTCTTTCCCGATCCCGACTGCGTCATCTCTTTTTTCTAGAATGATAATCAGCCACTCCCACCCCGACCGTATTTTTTTTTTTCCAGATCAGCGGGCAGTGTTTTATTTTTTTTTTTCAGGACTTCCTGGCGATGAGCAAACTAATCCCCAATCATAAACGGACTTCTTTTTTTCTTCACTTTTTTTGACCGAGCCTTTTTTTACGCTTCTTTGGCATCAATTTTTCACCCTCGATTGTGTCTTTGAGAACTTTCCATGAACCACGCGAACTCTTTTCTTTTCGCGTTGGTGCATGGGGGCCTATCTTTTCCACTTTTTTGTTTCTTTTGCTCGTTTTCTCAGATTTTCCACAAGCGCCCTTACGAGCTCTTGTTTCATTTTTTTATCTATACCCCTACCTTCCTCGGTGTTCTTGATTTTTCTTTTCCTTCTATGAGTACATTGGGCCATCGATATCTCATGTTGTTTGCCATTCCATTTGATGTGGGTCACTTCTGTTGCTGGCTCCTTTGCCATCTGCTTTTCTTACCACTTCCGATGATGGCAACGTGCTTTGTTCTGCTGGTATTCTGCTTATTCCTTCCCCTTTTTCCCCCTTTCGTCGGGATCCCACCCTTTCATCGCCCAATCTTGGGATTTGAAATATTTGGTCGAGTTTTCTTTTATTTCTGTAACTGATTCCTTGATTTGCTGAACCCCCGTTGCTTTTCTTCTTTGGTGATTTTTCTTCCCTCCCAACTGAGCGGATTTATCCCCTCTTTTTGCGGTCCCTTGTACCGGAATATCCCATTTTTTTCAGAAGTTCATTTCCCGTTATCTCGATTAGTAAAAAGAGGAACCTTTTTTTGGCTATCAAACGTCCGAATCCGAGTTTCCTTTCGAATTACTTGTCACCGCCAGGCCCACCGCCAATGTTTCTCTAAACGCCCCCTTCTCTAGTGATCTCACGATCGGTCTTCCCCCTATTCCCTTCCGTCGCTTTCCGAGGCTTCATGGGTGAATCATTTCCAACAACAATTTCCCCACAGATCCCTGGGAGACATCTCCTATATTTCAAACCTCGGCTTTTTTTTTTTTCTCATTTTTGGCGGGTTATTTCCCTTGCGTGGATATTTTTTTTTCTTTTGGAATTATCGTTAGCCCGTGGGGAATTCTTATTTTTTTTTTCAATCCCTTCCCCCCCTCGAATGCTTCTAAATTGTACCGTTTTCCCTTGTAAGTCGAAAATTATCTCATTTTCCTGAATTTTCCTATTTCCCGTGTTCAAGACCTCTAGGTGCTTTACCTTTTTTCAGTTATGATCGCCAGTAATTTTTTTCAGTCTACGACCCTTTCCCCCCCGTCCAATGAAGACCGTCCTTTGTCTCGTTCTTGGCACCTCCCATGTTCTTTTTCCCCACTTCTGAGAAACCTCATGAAGCCTCCACCCCTACACAACTACCTTTCGTATGGTTTTATCCAGCTATGGACGCCCTCGGTAGTTTATTGGGCTCCCGATGATCTTTTTATCACCTACCCCTTATCTTCTGTCCCCCCCTATTGTCTGGGGCGATCGCACCACCCCCATGCGAGCTTCGCCCGGATGCTTACACGACTGATACTGATCTTTTTTTTTGCCACCTCCGTACGGTGGTTGATTCCTTCCTTTACGGGTTGTAAAATTTTTTTTTCCACCCTGCACAGTCACGTGGTCTGACCCCTGGTACCCCCATAAACTTTTTTGAAGCCGGTGTGTTATGGATTTACCCTGCCCCAACCTAGGAGCCCTGAACCCCCTTTTTTCCGTCAGAAGCGTTCTACGCACATTCATCCCTTTTTTTCTGAAGAAAAGGGCTTTGCATGCTAAACCGGGTTTTTCTTTTCGCGTTAGTCGGTTTTCGCGCGGCTTTCTGAGTTTTTTTTGGGCCTTTTTTTCACGTTTTTTTCACCGACGACTCTTTTTCTTCTCGTTACCATGCTTCTGAAGGGTTTTTTCCCAGCCTGACCGTCCCAAGCGCCACCGTTTCCGGATGTTTCCCAAAGATAGACTCTCCACCGCCGATAGTGTCTTCATCAATTCTGGTTTGGCTTTTGCTGACGCCAACCTTTTTATTGTGACCCCCATCTGATTTTCGCAACGCATTTTTTCCCCTGAAAGGCCGCAGTCGCCGTTGCCAGGAGTTTTTTCCCCCCCTAATATTCACTGACGAACTCCCCTTAAATCATTTTTACCTCCTACTCGTTTTGAGAGTTTTTTCGTGATTTAACTTTTCCCTTTTTTGCTTTCAGCCCTTTCCTGGCCCCTTCTTTTTTCTCCTGTGCGTTGTTCCTTGCCCTAGCGGGAATTCCACAAGAATCAGGGTTTTTTCCTGCCGTTTGATGTAGTCCACGGTTGTTCCCTTTTTTCGTTTTTCGAGTTTTCCCATTTTTTTTTCACTCTTCTTGTTTTTGTGTCTTGTTCATGCTGTCCGAAGATGTTTCTTAGTAGGTTGCGTGCCTTGCACCCCCCCACCCCCCCCCCCTTCCCGAGGTAAACACACCTATTTTTCCCCTGCAGGCCCCCCCCACACTTCTTTCCCAGGTTAGTTGTTCCTTGTAGTATATCCTTTAGAACCCAACTTTTCTCTTTTCACACGGCATAATATTCGTTGCCTTTCTTCCTTTTCCCCCTTTTTGACTTTTCATTAAAACCCCTGATTGAGTCTGCTCTTAGTTCAGGTTTTTGGAAGACCCCCCTTTTGAGTGAACGCGAGGATTTTACACCCCTCCCCCATCCAAGGATTGTTCCCCGACGATTTGAAGCTTTTTTTGTGGGTTTCCCAATCTAATTCTGTATCATCATGCATTCCGGGCCCCGTCCCCCTTCTGTTTGTTTTTTAGGATGAGCAAATTCCCCAAGTCGCTTCCCCTCCCCCTTTTGTTAAGACATCGTTCCCAAAAGAGTAACGATTTTAGGTGCTGTGATAGGGATCTCTACCTCCTTTCGTGGTGTTTTCCTTTCCAATTTCCTTTTTTCTTTCCCCCCCGCTTCCGTCGTGCCCGCCTTCCTTTGTGAAACTCTGCAGGTATACTCGGCATTTTTTTTTCGCCTGTCTGTTTCATTCGTTTGTATTTTCGGGGCTTTTCCAATGACGAACAACTACGATCTCTAACTCCCACGGTAAGCGGTCACCCCCCCCATTTCCCCCCTTTTCCCTTTGCCTATGAAACATTATTTCCCCTTTGCTTTTCCATGATTTTTTTTAACGATTGTTACGCCGTCAGAAGGTTAATTTCGCACGAGATAACGCTTGCAACACCTGCCCCCCCCTTCCCCCCAAGTTCCCCTCAAACAGACCCCACCAAATCATCCAGCTTTTGTTCCAAGAACTTACGTTTTCGGGGCTTGGAAGACTTTTTTTTTTTCACGGGATCTTTTTTGCAAATTGTTGTTGTCTTCCCTGCGACAACCGAAGAGATCAGCCTTTTCCGGCATTTTTATTCTTTTTCCCCTCAATATTTGTGGCTCGAGTTCGGGCTTTCTGATTACCAATTGTCCCTTTCGATGTGCAGTAATTTATGACCCCACGCAGTCGCTTTTCCCTGTTTTGAGCTGCATTCAAGTTAATCTTGTGCTGGAGTGGTTTGCCGAGGCCCAAGGACTTCCCATTTTTTTTCCCCATTGTCCCGCTTTTTTCACAACTTTTCCCTTTCGCAAATTTCCCCATTAAGAGAGTTGAGCGCGGACTCTGCGATTTTATCACCCCCCTCCGCTTTTCCCTTCCTTCCGCGGTATCTACCGAGGCGGTACCCCTCCGTTACAGACTTGAACTATCGTTTTTTTTTTTTTTTCACCCTTGAGAATTTCATCGCTGATCGTTCCATCAAGTCCACAGCAACGAAGCAATTGTTTTTCTCTCGTTTGCAAGATCACTTTCAACTTGCTTGCGGTGGAACCCCTTTACCGCTCTAATCCCACTTCTCACTATCAATGCCCGTCCGTTACGATGGAACTCCCCCAGTTCTATTCCCCTCCATGGTGCCCGCCCCGAACAGTCGTTTTTTCATCAGCCATCCGGCTGTTTGTCTTTAGTCCTAAAGAGAAATTTTTCCAACGCCTTCCTTTTACATGGCGGAGGTGTTCCGGTTTTTCCTACCCCCCTACCATCAGTTTTCTTTTCTAGAAAAGAAAACCAGCCCCTAAGAGGCCCCCCCATCGATTTCTCTCTTTTCTTCTCTAAATCCCCCCGGAGAGTTCTAATCCCCTCACCCTGTGCTAGCAACCATGTGACAGCTTCAATTTTACAAAACATGGGGGGCATTGACCACACCCTTTTTTGATTCGGAGTCAAATGGTGTATCGGCTGGTGCATGAAGCTGGCCGTTCTTAGCACACACTGGCAGCGTATGGCCAAACCTAGACTCTCCTGTGGTCTTGCTGTACATCCTCTTCATGGAAGTCCTGTCGTCCCCTTCACCCACCCCCCCTCCTGCTTTCCTCGGTTCGGTCAGCCCTACTTTGGCTTATTTCCGGTAATGGACAACGGCGTTGCTATTCCATGATGATGTTTGTGTTCTGCGCTTCCGCTTAACGATTCCGCCGCTCGGTTTCCGTTTCCCACATGATTATCTTTTCAAGCTTTCTCCTTGCAACGCACGTTTCCAGTCCTTTCATTCCCTTTCTTCTTTACTGCAGCTAGTTTTTACACTGACCCTTGGCATGTCTTACCAACGCCCCCTTTTCGCCTCGGGTTCAGGTCTTCATTCTGGTCATCACAGCTACTGCCTGTGTTCATAGTAGACCATAGCTATAAAATGAGTCATGGCAGAGAACCCTTTTAGGAGAGGATTTGTTTTACCCCCAAAGCCCCATTTTTCCCCCAGCTCCCATGTATTTCCAGATTTAGTATGCACCTCAGGAATTTTGGGTACTTCCCCTTCCCGGTATGGCTGTTGATTATTTGCCGTCCGGGGCCATGGATCTTGCAAATGTTCCCTACAACCTTTGTCAAAAAGCAGGAACCAAACGCCTCTGCCCTCCCAGCTCCTTACTGGTACTGTTCGATCCTTGTTTGTTCCGCCCTAGGTCCTACTTTTCCTTCTTCTGATTAGATGAGGTGGTTCTGCCGCGCGCCGAAGCAATTTCAGGCACTCTTTTCTCCCTCTTCTGGTACGACCCCTCCTTCTTTATATAAGACATTTGCTACTCTGGTCATTGAGCCCCTCCACCCGACCAACGAACGGAGCTTAGATTTAAATTTCCAGGCCACTTCTCCAATAGCGTGATGGGCGGACCTCGCCACCTTTTTGGAGCTACAGCGACTTTTTCCTTCTCGCACGCACACCCACTCCGCTTTTTCATAGCCCTTCAGGTCTTTTCACCCGAATGCTACGTTTTTTAGCCCTTTTTTTTGGCCCCCCATCCGACGTTTTTCGTGTTCCATTGCCCCTCATTTTTTGCGAACTTTTGTCCAAAATTCGCCTGACGGCTCCCCTGTTGAGTCCAAGGAAGCAACCATTGAAGCTTTCCTTGTTTCACGTTCCTTCAAACCCCCCCAACCATCGTCCACCTGAAATTGCCGGTCGACAGTTGCGGCTCCGATGCGGAGTGAAGAAACCTTTCTGCGCCGACCTTTTGTGACTTTTTTTTTCCCTCATTTATTCCTCCTCGGTGGTCCTCGCTTTTGCTATTTCCGGGCCCCCGACAACGACTTCCGCATATTCCTCTTTTCCCCCTTAGGATGGTTTCCCTTCCCACGACACTTGTCACTACTGACCACAAGAAGCGGACTCTGACCGGTCCGTACTTCATTTCCAATCGCGCTTTTCCCCCTTTTCTATGTTTTCACAATTCACGCATATTTCTTCTTTTTGTTTGAAGACTTCTTTGGGCACAGGCGGCTTGTGGTCCCATGCGAATAACACATGACCTTTACCCAAGAAACCCCCTCTTTTTCCCTTTTTTTATTTGTTTTGCTTTCCCTCCGCTTCTTTTTTTACTCATGTGTGTCCTTGATTTTATTCTTCCACTTCCCCTCTGGCCTTCTTAGTGTGCTTCAAAGGCTGAAAGCATCTGTCTTTTTACACCCAGAGAATTCGGGTTTGCAGGCCTGTGTTTTAGCATAAGATTGCTTCTTTTTCACGTGTAGTCTTCCGATTGTCCCCAAGTCCTTCCCTGAGTTTCCCTGAATTTTTCGTTTCCTGTATTTTCTTGCCCAGAACTTCAGAAGCTCTCGATTTTCTGTCGGTGTCTGTGGCCTTGCAATACACCAATGGGTTTTTTTCGCCACACCCCCGACATATTAGCTTTTTTACCCCTTTCTGTTCTTAGTTACCTCAATCCACCCTGTGTAATCTTCTTCCTGTTCTCAGAGATATAAATTGCCTAGAATAGCCTTCCTTCCCTCAAATATAGTTGCATTTCGCCCCCTTTCCGGTGGGTTTTTTTTATTTGAGTTCCTTTCAACCAAAGTTTGAGCATACGGGATGGTTGGGTTACTTGCTCAACGGTGGTCGGCAGGTCCTTCTGGTCTTTCAAACGTGCTGCCCCAAGTTTTCCTTGCAATAGCCTCCCCCCCCTTTTCAACATCTGTCTCAGCGTATAAGCCCCCCCCCCGGGAAATGCATTCTTTTCTCCCGATGTTGGGCTTTTTAGCCCACGTCACGATTCCAGCCTCCCCCCTTTGATGCCGATTTTAGCTAACCCCCTTAACTCTTTTTGATATCCCGATGACTGTCGTTGCGGTCGGTTTTTGCCTTAGAACTCGGTTTCTCCGAGTTTTCCATTGCGATTCTCCGGGTGCACGTCGTGCAATCCTCTTTTTCCGGCCCATTCCGGAGATTGCTTTACTCGCCCCTCCCCCGATCAAAACTTCCACGTTTTTCCATTCTGCCACGGCAAGAAAAAGAGAACATTTTTGTTCCCTTCCTACCCTCCGTGACCACCTTTTCTCGTGTTTTTCCCCTTTTGGCCCAGAGAGTGGCAGTGAGTCCCCAGAGACTTCATCCAACGTACTGCCAACTACCCCCCACCAAGTTTTAACAAAGAAAAAAACAGAGAGACCCCCCCCCCCCCCCCATATCTGTTGGTTTCCTTTATAGGAACGGAGCGGGCTCCACTTGTGTTTGAGGTATTGTGACCCCCCCTTTCCCCCTCCTTCCGCTCCTCCCTCGACGTTCATTTGCTCTCCAAGTTCCCTTTCCTTACGTTTTTCTTAAGTTCGTAACAATACCGTTTCGAGGCTCATCCCTTTAATCCCTGCCCCCGAAGGATTATTTTGGCTTCACCTGTCCCCCAGGTCCCCTTTTGTTTTATTTCTCGGCCCAGGCTTCCAGATCTCCTCTTTTAGAACCCTCCCCCTCCTTTCCCCCATTCTCTTCTCATAGCTTCATCGGGCGATCCGATGCAGCCCCCCCCATCCCATGCAATTTTTTCGAGTTCTAATGTTTCTTGATTGTCGAAGCCCCGGAAGGACCTATCTGTCTTGGTGGAAGTTTCCCTTTCTGGTAATAGATTTTTTTTTTCTCCTAACTCCCCCCCTTGACCCTACGAGCTGGTTTTGGAAGTCAGCGGGCCCTGCTGCGTAGACTAGCTTTTGTCCATGTACAGTTCCTAACCCGGCCTTGAATTTCCGCAGCATTTTGGTCCTTACCCCCCCTGCCGTTACGCCCCTCCCCCCCTTGTTTTCATCCCCAGATTCCTTGTCCTGAGATACAGATAATGTGACACACCTTTGATTGCTCGTTGCAGGCGCGTGTTTGCTTTTTTAGTCCCTCCGGTGTGTTTAGTACGATACCCTCTACCAAACGTACCGAGCTCCCAAGAGCTTCATCTGGACTTACCCCTTTCCCCCCCCCCATAGCACTTTTTTCTGTTCCTAGCGTTTTTTTCTTTTTTTTACCCCCCCCCGCTTCACTCCCTGTTGTTCCATCGTCAATGCCGGGTTATTTTCTTTTAGCTTGCTGGCCATGGAATATAGTCGGGTTTCGAGAACCCATTATCGGCTGATTTATTTCTGCGTCGTTCTGGTTCTTGTCTCTTGACTCCTCCCCAATCTTGCTGAAGCCTCGTCCCCACCAATCGATTTTGTCTTCGAAATCTTTTTCATCCGGGGAGGATTTGGAGTACCTGAGTTGCGGGAGTTATTGTGGGGACCGTCACTCAGCCTAACCTTGTATACTTTCTGAGGTCGATACTTCAAGTATTGAGCCCTTTTACTAGAAGGCGAATTCCCCCACTTTTCCGATGTCTTTGTAACGAGGTTTATCCCCCTTCACTTCCTTACGGACTCAGAACTCTTTCCCCAAGAGCTTATCCATCCGGGCCGATACCCCCCGCCCGTCCTCCCCGTCGTCCCCAAGTCCCTCCCTTTTTCCGGTATCTTCCTAGAACCCTCAGCTATCTGCCCGCACTGGGGCCCCGCAATCCTGCTGATCGGCTTGTTTTTTTTCCCCTCTTCCCCATTCCTAAACAATTGGATCCCCCTTTTCTCATTTTTTGCCTATATTAACCACCCCTAGATTTGACTTTTTATTGGGGGTCCTTATTTTTTTTTTTGTCCTGGCCTTGTTTTTTTTTTTTAGGTACCGGTGGGGCATTCGCTTTTCTTTTTTTACAGTTTTTTTCACTCCAATAGCCGGGTCACCCCTATGGTGAATACAAACGCGCTCCCCAGTTCGTCCTTTTCAAGCTGTTCGCTCTCCGTTTTTCCTAGAATTCCTTTCATTGATCTCTTATGGTTCTTCGCCTTCCCACATCAAGAAGCAAATCTTCCGGTCGCGTCTGACGCTATGGGATTCCTAGGTCCTTCCGGCCTGAAGACAATATGAGCTTCCAACTTCTAGACCCCAAGTCCCACGAAAGGTACTCGTGATGGCTAGATCACCCCTCCCAAATCGCACTCGTCGTGATCTGGCGACGACCGGATTTGCTAGTCCCCAGCGATGTGATGGTCCTCCCACCTCCCCAACCTACACACGCCTTTAACTTGCAGGTTTAAGATGCTACGATGTTGAGTCCTGCCCCCCTCTCTTCGTTCTCAATGGTAAGCATTTTTCCTCCTTGTCCCTCCTTCAGTGCTTCCCCCTTGGTGACAAGGAACCTCGACATTCCTTTTCAAGCCTTGGTTTATGCGACGCGCAAATCGTCCAACACCACATCTTTTTCGCCCCTTCTTTGTCCCAGCCCGCGGGGCTTCTGACGACTCTTATCAATCACGAGAGGAAGACCCGGCACCCCGACTTTTGTTATTGTCCCCTTAGAGAGGGTGGGTCCATGGGGATTTCGGGAGAAAGGCACCCTAACCGAATCGCGATCCCAGACCTTAAGCTTCGTCGCTTTTTGACGTACTCCCCACACGGCAAGCTAACCCCAAGTTATCTTCTTTTTTTCCCACCTCCTACTCACTACCATACTGTAATCCCTTTCCCCTTTGCTTACTCATTCTCGCTCTTTTCTGGGTTCCCGCAATTATTTCCGACACGCATGTGAAGCCTCAGAGCCCCCCTTCCCCGGCTCCAGCGTCCCCCATCTTAAAACACCATGATCGACACTCCCTAACATCCTCCTACTAATGGTTGTTGTTGTGTCTTTTTTTTTTTCAGTTTGTACTTGATATTGGCCTTTACTCCGGATATATGCCTTTTGTTTTGCTTCGTTTTCCATGTTCGGGAAATGCATGAGTTGATTTTACACCCAAGAAATACTTGTTGCCTGATTGCTGAGCCACGGACCTTTCCTCATCGCTCTTTCACCAGCAGATTATTTTTTCCTTTTAAGGTGTTTTTGTTCCGTCTTCCCCCTTTCACCGAAGTCTTTCGTTTTTCCTTCGTCGGTGGCCTGCCTCCCCCCGCCTTTTACTCTCCCGAAAATGTGAGCAACCCCTGACCCCCTTCTTTTCAGGTTTCTTTCTTACTCCTCCCCTTTTTTCAGAATAGAAATGGACGCTTGCCTTTTCCGTGTCCTATTCGGTCGCCGCGGTTTTTTTTTTTGAGCGCATTAACAACGGCTTGATCCCAGATTCTTTTCGTTTTTGTTTTTTTCCGTGCAGACCCCGTTTTCTGCCGGCTGTCGCCTTTGGTGAGAACCCGGCTGACCCTTCAACTCCCTTAGGTGCAAATGATTTTTATGTAGAAGCCCCCCGTTTAACTTTCTTCCCCCTGGCCCCCCTCTTACATAGAGTTTGGTTCGACTCCCCACCCGTCCTCTGATAACACTCACCCTTTTTAGTCCCCTTAGGTCTTTCCCTCCACGACACATTTCGGCTTGTTCCGTTTTCGTATCTTCGCCCCCCTCTAATTTCCTTTTTTCCCCTTTTCGAAAGTTTTCATTCCTCCCTGTTTTATCCTAGGCGTACATTGCGTCTAAGGGCTTCCAACCATCTCCCCTTCCCCTGACGAGAGATTGCTTCCCCACTTCCCCCCTCTTTTTTGACGACCCTGACTTGACCCCAAACTCCCACGTCGTCACACTACCTTCCGACCATAGAACCACAGGCCTATGCCCACCCCTTTCTTTTTTCCTCTTTTTTGTCTCCGGTTGTATTCCCCCTTTTCGTTCCTCCCTTCAGCTCCCTTGACTAACTTCTCCCTAGACCGAAAAATTCCCCTTGTCCCATCGATAAAGCTCCCCTGTACCCCTTCCATTCTCTCGCTCAACTATTCTCTTTGGAGATAGGCGACTTTTCAGGGTTTTCCCCCTTTCTGGGTATTTTTCCACTTTAGACCACCCGTGCGTCAGTCCGACGGCTTTTTTCTCACTTGTGCGTTCGATTTCGGCTTTTTACCAGCCTGCTTTCTTCTGTAACGTCTGAATCAGGCTCCGGCGCCCCCGTCTAGCCCTTTTTTCACTTTTTTTTCCCTCTGCTCAGGTCCTCCTAGATGTTTTTCTCCCCAAAAAATCCTGGTCCTACCTGCTTTTTTCGCCCTCGGTCTCCCCGCGCAAGACCCTTTCTCATGCCAACATTATGGTCATCACGCGAGCGTTTCCTCGACCTTGACACAAGAGTTTCGCACGAAAGCGCCAGCCTTTGTTTGTGTTCGTGCGACGACGTCCCTATGATACTTATCAAGAATACCAGCCTCGCCTTTTTTTTCAGCGGTTGCCAGTGGGATGAGCAGTCCTCAATTTCCCCTCCCCGACCCCTTTTCCCGAACATTCCCCTTCCCCCCTTGCTATTTAACCCAGGGAGTGCTCGCCTGTTCTCCCGCTCTTCATCAAGATCCCCCACCGCGTTTCCCGATAAGAGAAATGAACCCCTCTCCCCTTTTTCAGTTTCGTTTGTGACACGGGTCAGGCCTTAGCTCTTCCTAACCAGTTTCTAGATCCCCGCTGCCACCCCCCCAGCGCCCCCCTCTCCATCCCAGTAGCACTTTAATTTCTCCCTTTTTCTTCCAAACTAGTTCTTCTGATCTTGATGCTCCCGTCGTTGCTTTCCCCCCACCCTTCAACTCACTGCGGGCCAACCTTCCCAAGGCCTTTTTGGATTTTGATTTTACTCCCCATATGAAGATCGGCGTTTTCCCATCCCCCTTGATATGGCCAACGCTCCAGACTTCCCTGCTGCTTTTGAGTTATTAATTTGAAGATCTAGCCTCCCCCGTAGTCACTTTAATTAACAATCGATAGACGGCCAATTACACTAATCTCTCTTTGTCCCCACCTGTTAGCCTTTGAACTTATAGGTTAGGTGACTCTTTTTTCGACTAAGAGTATGTGACAGAATAGGCATTTCACACCTCGCTTTTGTACTGGATGACCCCTGAATTTTGTAATTGCTTTGTGTCCAGACCTTCTCCTCTAATCAGCAACGTTCTACGGGAATGTCCTCCCTCCCTATTCGGGCAGGTTCTCTTCTTTTTTGCCTAACTCCCCCAATTTTTCTTGGTTCCAATGTCTCTGGTTTCCGCGATGATTGCATGGCCAGTCTTTTTTCAACATCCTTTCTTCGTTAGGCTTCGTTTCGCTTCACAAATACCTCACCCCCTCAACCGCTACATGTGAGAACGATCTTCATCTTTCTTCACCCGAAGGCATTTGGGTCTCATGATGTTGCGGTTCCGCTTGTTTTTTTCCCCTGATTGGGCAGCGGTTTATTTTAACTACTTTTTTTGTTGCGACTCCCCCAATAGTAGTACCAGGTGGGAATCCCCAAACGTCTCGGCCTTATCTTTCCCCTTTCAGAGGCCTGTCTTTTTTCTTACTTCACGTTTTGTTATTTTCTTACATAGTGTTTCTTCCCCTTAATGTTTTTTTCGATATCGCGGTTCGTTCCCTTTTACTGTAGCGCCCCCCATCCCTGCCGCGCGCTATGTCTTCCTGCTGGGCTATCGTCAATCTTTTTTCCCTATTCCCCCCCCCCCGATTCCTTCAGGCCCTTTTTCGTGCAACTTCCCAACTTATCGAGAGTTATCTCAAGGCGCCCCTGTTCAAGCCTGAACATGTCTATTTTTTTTCGATCCTTCCCCCTCCCCCCTTTAGCATTTCCCCGTCGACCGTGTCCGTCCAAACATCTCGACTTCGCAAGGACCTTTCCGAGTTTCCCCTCCTACCTAATGAGAAAGTATTGCAATTTTTTGGTCTCTTCATCACTCTTCCGACGGTTTCGGCACCCCGTTTGTTTCCCAGGCTCCGGCCGCCTCCAGTTGTTGTCTGCAATTAAGTCCCCCCCCCAACCCCTGATCTGTCCCCCCCAGAGTGGTTATGACGAATGCCCAAACTGCAAACACCACTCCTTTTTTTTCGGCACTCCTCTTTACGACGAACGTTTACCGTGCTGTCTAGAGCCATTTGACGGAGGGAATTTTCCTTTCAGCTTTTACTTCCAGGGTTGCTTTTCCTCCCCATTTCTCCCCTGCTTTTTGGTCCTCGAGGCTTTTTTTTAAAGTGCCCTTCCCCAGAAGCCCTCCCGATAGATCACCCGCTTCTTCAGGCTGTCCTTCCCCCCGAAGGCCCCGCTTGCCTTCTTGGTAACCATCGACGACTCCATCGCCTCCCCCCGTCAAGCTTTTAAGTTGCAACTTCTCTTGTGACTTCATACGCATGTTTAAGCCGCCCCAGATCGTTTGTGCCCTCAAAGTTAATATCACGACCACCCATGACCCCCCTTAAAGCTCCACCCATCTTTTCTTTTTGACCCTTTGGATATGCGCCTTTTTTTATTTGATTTTTCATTTGTTCGTGATATTCGCTTTGCCAGCGGCCCCCGTTTACCCGGCTTCCTGCGTGCACGGAAAATGCACTTCGCTTTTTCCTAAACACCTCACAGTGGTTTGACCCTTCTACTAGATGTGCCTTGACACGGTTCTCATGTCGGTCGATGTTTCCAGACTTTTGGTCAGTCGGTGGTAGTGTCATCTTTTCTTGATTGAACCCTTTGCCCTTAGAGTTCTATCTTCGTTACTGTCGGTTCCTCCACGATTCGCGACCACTTCCGCCTCCGATCAAATCCTCACCCTTTTTCTAGAAGATCGTTTATACCTTCCCTTTACTTATATATTGCCGTTCCTGTCCCGCGTGTTTTCCCAATCTTATTTGCGGTCGCGAGGTTTTTTTCTTGCGTGGGGGGGTTTGCATGCCCCCAAAGGGCTGTAGTCGTGGTTTTTTTATTCCTTGTGTTTCCAACTGGCGGGTCAGTTTTTTGTTAAACCCCCCCGTTTCTGACCCAGTGTCTACCGTTTTTCCCCCCCTTTCTGTGCCACCTATAAGTCCAGTATTTTGAACTCAATGTTCTTATAAGTATCGATTGTTGGTCGTTGATTCAACCCGTGTTGTACCAAGCCCAAATGTTTTCTTCCCCTTTTTAGTCCCAATTCCCTCCGATGATCCTGGTGTTTTTTTTATCTAGCCTCTCTTTTGGTCGTTGTGTCCCCCCTGAAAAGCCCCCCGTTTCTTCCATGTGCGTCCTTGAGAGTAGAGGGCGACCTCCAATCCCCAGATTCAGTGAAGCCCGCGCTCCTTTCGAGGTTTCACCCCCGACGAACCTATCCACTTAGTACACCAGGTAAGGGCGGACCAGGAATCCTCCCCCCTTCCCCCAAACAGGCTTTCATCAGAGACTTCGGCTACTTCATAGTGTTTTTTTTTTTTCGAAGGAGACTTTTTGCCGAGTAGTCTAATTCCTTTCCCTGCAAAACTAGTCTCAAATCCCGTAAACCCCCTCTCCCCCGAGACCACATTTATTTTTCCCTCGCTTTTTCAGTCTTCGGTTGGTTTTCAAGGTCTGTTTGCAAATTGTATTATTGGACCGACTCATTCAGCGCGGACGGACAGGCTGACATCGATAATCTCTTTCCTGTATCAGTCGTTTCCCCTCGTATGGTGAGAAACACTGCATCGTAGGCGTTGAACTTTCATCGAACTTTGGCCCCTGCTAGGCCTTTTGGAGGTGTATTCTTCAATATCCCCTTATCCTTCCTTATAGATAGTTGTACTACTTATGGAATGGGTACCATGAGACGGGGATCCACCTGTGTTCAAATGACAATCCCCCTTTCTCCCAGTTTTTGGCCTTTCTGAGCAGTATTTTACTCGAACGATGAAAGGCTACACTTGACACTCAGCCGACCTTTGCATCGAATAGGTTTCATCAGCGTAGAGTTGTCACACCAGATACGCAGACCTACGTTTCCGCTACGATTGGGGACGACTTCTCGGATTTCTAGATGTACCTAACACCCAAAAGAGCAGACTTCCTCCGTTTGCGTTGGACAGGCAATTTTTTTACCCTCCCTGATTTTTCTTCGTGTAATCTTTCTGACCATAATTATTTATTATCAAAAAGGCCCTTGACCTGATTCCCACATTTTTATGAACTGGATACGCTCACCCGCCCCCATGCCCCTCTACGATTGTATGGATAGATAAACCAATTCCCATGACACCCCTAAGATCTTAGGTCTTTCATGGCGATTTTTTCTCGGTTTCTATCTTTTTTCTCATCCTACTTGTTGTGTTAGTCTCCCCAACCCCCCCTCGTCCAAAACCACCCGCAATTCCTTTCCCCCACTCTGTGGGCATTTCTTTAATCCACACCGGCTCCGTGGATCTGTGGATTGAAAGAGGGTGCTATAAAACTTCTTCATACATCCGGGGCAATGCAATCGTTTTGTGCTTTGGGCGAAATTCAGTTTCTCATCGTCCCATTAAAAGGATTGGGCATGCACCCCATTGCCCGCCTCCCCATTATGTCACCCCCCTCTAAAGACGTTTCTGCTTTTTGCTTTGTCCTGCGTATCTCCCCTCTAATCCGGGTAGGAAGCGGAACCCCCCACCACATCTCCCCTGGAATTAGGTACTTGTTTCCCTCACTCTTTTTTCCCCGACGCGATCAACTCTCTGCCGTTTCTGATCATTATTTTCTTGCTCCCGCCTTTTCCCAGTCCTAGCTTATACCTCTCACCTGGCCCATTGCGCCTTTTGTGGAGGACATTTGACCCCTCCGATGATGGGAACCAGTCCCTTTACTTAAAGCGATGCCCCTCCCCCTTAACCTGGCCCCATGGAGCCCATAAACCCTTCCGCATTTCGAATTAAGGTTGCACACCCTTCTTGTGAGACCGCCCAGAACTTTTCCCAGCCTATATTATTGGAATGGTTTACCCCCGTCGCGCTGATCGGACCTTTTTTGGTACAATAACATCAAACATTTTACCCGATCCCCCGCCTGCATAGAATGTTCACACTCATTGCAATTATTTGGGTCTCCCTCGCATTGTATTTGGCGTGTTTCATTGCTTTGTGATCTACGATTTTCCGGGGGACGTCTTTTGGGGCGGTTCAAGCCCGGTTCCGCACCCATGACTGTTTTCATCCGAAGAGTCATTTCTCGTTTTCCCCTCCCTATAAATGGTTCACGCCCAGTCTCTTTTCCTGTGTGTTCACTCGTACTTCGTGTATTTACTAGTTTGCTTCTTTTGGATCTAATGAGTTAGTCATTCGCGACCCTATCGTCGGCCCTGCTCCCCCTTCGATATTGGAATTTACGAGTCGTTCTAGGGATATAGTCCCTCCCTGTGTAGACCACCCCTCTTTACATCTACTTCTGACCCCCGTCCCCCCCCCTTCAAGGATTGATGGTGGGTGGGGATGGCGAGCTACAGCTCAACCCCGGTCACGTCCTCCAATGTCGGCGGTCTTGACCCTCGCACCAATTTGCTACAGGACGGTTTTGTAATGCTTCCTCCCGTCCCTCCTTGTAGACTTGACCCTCCCCCCCCGTGTCACTTACGGATTTCCCGCTAATCTGTATTATTCCCCCGGTGGAGTTCGTTTCATCAGTGTTTTTTCCCTCGGTTGTTGCACCCCCTTTTTTTTCCCATATGCGGACTTCCTTGCCCTTGTGTCTGCACCAATGACTCCCCCACCCACCTTGCTTTTTCAACGCGCGTGGGTTTTCTTTGATTCGCCCCCTCGGGCCGGATTACGTCCCCCCACGATTCCTTTCTACGCCTTTCCAATCTCATCTGAACGCTTTTTGAAGTCCCTTCTGCCTTATTACACTGAAGGTTGAGGATTTTCCCTCCTTCTGCCGTCTTTGGTCCCTGGACCTGCTTGAGAGTGCCACTGACAATCACTCCCCTTGACGATCTCCTCGACCTCTTCAGTCTTGGAAATTTTAAGACCGTCCTTCCCCCCGCTAAAACCCTGGTGACGATAGAAGACATCATCGAAGCCCCTTTTCACCCCAAGATGTCCCTTATTTCGGAAGTGAACCCCCACTATCCTGATTCAGCATACTTTCCGTCACGAATGTGATACTCCATGGGTCAGGCGCGTTGGAACTTCCCGACCCCCCATGATCCGACCGAAAG
>Ga0179593_1425437_pt1 | contig 20921 bp, 21 predicted proteins | sample CZODoug2_1_08_16_FD_185931 | JGI IMG/M metagenome (GOLD analysis project Ga0179593, IMG submission 185931) | Vadose zone soil fungal communities from Angelo Coast Range Reserve, California, USA - CZODoug2_1_08_16fungal (PacBio error correction) | ecosystem: Environmental > Terrestrial > Soil >... | reverse complement strand
AAAGAAGCTCGTGTACTTGCTCTACCAATTATCACCAGAGTGGCACACGTTTTTCTTTTCCAAACGACTTTTCCCCCAACAACTGGCTCAAGCATGCATACCCCCAGCTGCGTCCCATTTCCGTTACCCGGTCCCTCCCCCACGGTCTGAGCGTTAAGTCCCGGAGGCGATAAGAATAAGGCCACGATTATGGAAGACTCCCAGTTGCACTTTGACAGTTACGTTTTTATGAGGGGATTTCCGGTTTCAGGACTTCTCTTCCGTCTATCCCCGCATGTACCTCGTCAGATGCCGACCTAACTTCCACCCGCCCGCTTTGTACTTCCTTGTTTTGCCCCTTCCCTTAAAGGGGCTCGACTTTCTTGTCCGAATAGATCTTAGGAGAATCTTCATCGCCCGACTGTGGGTCTTCTTGCTCCTCCCCTTTAATTCTTTCCCCTAGAAAGCTTCCCCGTTTTGGTAGGATGAGTTGGACGATTCCGATGTTTAGGGATTTCGAGACCTGATGGTCTTTGCCCCGGGCATGAGGTGCGCTCCTATACTGAGTTCTCCCTTCTTCCCTGGCTGTGTTTGGGGATTCTTCTTGTTCGTTGCCATTGTATTGATGACTCCGGATTCCGCAGTTTGCGCGGTGGCGTGCTTCTTTTTCCGCTGCCCTACCCTGACGGCTGGCTTTTGTCCCCTCTGAGGAAAATTCCTGGCTCCGACGTTCCCCCCGTCTTGTGCTGGCGTTGCTTTTTGTGACATTTTTGTGCTACTCGGCCTTAGGACCACAAGCTTTCCTGAGACAATTTTCCGCTGCCCTGGGGGCTTAGCCGGTCCTAAAGGGTTATTAAGTGATGCCGAATGACACGTTCCCCCCTGGACTTTTGCCGTCGCCTGTGCAGAGAGCAGTCGAGGGTTACTCCTCCTGCAGGCCACCGGGGGGTCGGGTCCTCCCGTCCACCGATGATGCGCAAAGGGAGATCAAGATACGCCCCCACGACCTTGAGCGCCGCAAGGAGACAGACGGTACAATGATTTGAAACATGGCTCTTCTCCACATTGTTGTAACCCTCTTTAATAAAGAGGTTATCGACGAAGTCGCATCCAGGGGATCACCACAACAAAGTTTCCTTTACCCCGGAACCCTTGCCTAAGTACCATGGTCAGCGACTTGAACGTCTCCTTGCGGCTTTGACTTCTCCCTTTCTGTCAGATAAGCCACCCCGAGCCGGCAGCGCGCCGAGCACAAGAGACGAAACCTCTTTCCCGCGATAGGTCATCAATCCTGGCCCTTCTTTTTCATCCTTACACCCAGAAACCACCTGCTCTCGGACCCTTATTTTCCCGCCCGACGGGAGGAATCTCCATGAGTCCCTGGTGAGACCCTTTCCAGACATATGGTTCGCAGTGCCAACCTTCCAGAGGTTTAGTACCACTCAGCAGACGCCCTCTTTAAACTGTGAGTCGTTTCCCGTTCCCCCCCCCCCCCCCCCGCTCTTACTCGAGGCCCGTTCCCTCCCCCTCTGGCGATGCCCTTTTCTTTTGGAGCCTAGTCTCCCCCCCCCGTGCCGTCAGTTCGCCGCCGGTTGACTGACGATTTATACCGTATCACCGGTCGGTTCGTGTCATTTTTGGAAGCCCCCCCTCCTTCCCCTCTGTCAGGACACGCTCGGCTCTTGGTGCCATGGTCCGAAGCACCCCCCCCCCCCCCCTCCCCAATACCACGGACTTTACACTTGAGGTGCAGGACCGCCGCTCGGTGCGACTTTCGTCGGGAAATTTTATTCCCGAGACTTAATTTTTGGTTCCCTTTCTCGGTCAACCCTCCAGCAGCGACCTTGGTCTTTCTGGACGCTTGGTCCTTTCCTGGGACTTTTCCTTCTTCCTCGAGACCGAAGCATCTGTTTGCCCCCCCCCGATTTTTTTCTGTTCCGCGTCTTGAATCGATTATCTCTGGTCCTGGCGTATGCGAGCGGGCGCAAGAGGAGCCCCCCCGGTGGTGCCAGGCTCCCCCCCCTGTAGGTCCCCCCCGGCTGTGCTCAAGTTTTTAAGATTCTCCTAGAACGCTAAGTTTTTCCGCCCATCTTTGGCCAGGAACCCGGTCTCCATCCGCCCCCAGGGGGGCTATCCGCGAATCTACTCCTCTGTCAGCTCTCGCCACCGGCTTTTCTGGTCAGCTGCTTCCCATTCTGGGCCTGTCAAGCTTCCCCGGGAGTCCGCAAGGTTTGCGATTGGCTCGCCCCAATGTTTCCTCCGCTCTCTCTGCTGCGACGTCCGCTTCATATGGTTTATTACACGAGGCCCGACTTCCCCTGATGAGACAGGCTTTCGATCCTCTTCCTAAACTACCCCAGAGAAGACCCCTCCCGGAGTCGAAAAAACCTAGGTAGGGAGTTCTATTCTACTTCCGACCGAAAGTCCCAGCCATCTTCAGCGTGCTGAATCGGGGTTCGAAAGCCTAAGAGGGCATCCTCCCCTAGTCTGTTCCGGCTCGAGTTGCCCCCTTTCTCTAGACACTCATCTTGTCATTACTATTCAGTGCCCGGCCCATCTCATGGCTCTCGGTGATTCCAGCTGCCTTTGATCTAGATTAGTCCCAAGCCAATACCCTGGCAGTGGTACATAATAGGTACCCCCGCACTGGCCCACTCTTCCGACCCCGAAATCGGTCCTCCACTCAGGGACACAGTTTCAGGGCCAATACCCCAGATGATTGTGAGCAGCCACGTCGACGAAGAGTTCTTCACCCTGAGTTAGTGCAAAATGCAAAAATTCTTCTCCTGCTCCTTTCCCCCCCCCTCTTCATCGGAGATACGGACTGACCGTCGGTCTTAACTGACATTTTTTGGCGGACGGTCCGATTACGCCCCACAGAGCCTTAAACGGAAAGACCCTTCCCGGGCACCCTCAAGTCACTAAAGATGTTTCCGGTTTCTATTCGAACTGCCCTCTCTGCATTTTTTCGATGGCAGAAGTCAGGATCTTTAAATATGGAGCGGATCCGATTTCAATCTGTGAGCCTATACAAGCCCAGTAGAAAAAGTTACTTTTTTCTTCGACGTGGAGTTCCCTGGTTTGGACTGTCAAGATCAAGAGCTGCCCCCGGCCGAAAGCTCCCCCCAGGAGAGCTTTAACGCCCTCTGCCTGACGTTATCCCGCTTCTACTTCCGCTATCTACGCGGAGCGCTTGTCAGGACCAAGGCTTTCGTTGCAACTCCCGCCCCACTTTCCGTATCCTTTTTTTAGATCTCCTTTGAAGGATCGAGCTTTGCCCCCAAGTCAGAACCAGACCCCGGCTAGCGCAAAATGTGATCTGAGCTGTTTCCTCGCCCAACATTTTTTTCTTCTATTCTCCTTTTTCTCTTCTATCATAATCTTTGTGGTTGTATCTATGATCCTCGTCCAATTCCCGGAGATCCTTCCCCCTCGTAGAGGTCATCCTGCTCATATTTCGCGACAAGCTATGGTTGCTTGGGGAGGATGTCCCACTCTCCGACTTTATCCCGCCCTTAAAGTTTACCCGAAACCTTTCGCTGTCATCCGAATTGAGCAGTGCTGCCCTCTCTTCCCTGATAGCGTCTCTGAGTCTTCTTTTGAATTGGCAGTCACTAAGATTTAGGAACCCCGCGCCGTTTTCCCTTTTTGTATTGGAATATCATGCAGATCTGTAAATGGCCCAAAACCTCCCCTGGCACTTCCACGCTACGTTCCATTTTCGCGTCTGAGGTCCGGTTTTTTCCTCAGTAAGATCCCTGTAAAAATCTGACCATCCTGTCCCTTAGAAAGGAGTTTTTGCTCGCCTACCAGCCCAGATCCAGATGGCCTTGTTTTAGGAGATGACCCTGGCCATGGAACCCTCCAGACCCCTGTTCTCCCCCTACCCAGGACCCTGTCATTCAGCGTCGACTATGTATGGATAACCAGATCCGCATTTTTTTCACGCCCCCCCTTACCGCTTGCCGAATAAAGGTCCTATCTACGGCCTCCTTTGAAGTGCAAATCGTTTAACTACATCAAAGTGCGATTTCCCCAGAGGTGGAATTTTGACCTGTTTTTTTTGCGCACGCCCTATGATTCCCAGCCAAGCATGGAAGCCCAAGAGACCCCTATATCTATCGTTCAGCTCGCCCTGAACAGAGATTAGCGAAATGCTTCTAAATCAGTTAAAAAGGGTTGTGTCCCTCTAGAGAGTTTACTTCTCTTTGAAGTCTTCCGCGCTGGACAGAAGAATGCAAGCCCGACCTGACGGCTTCAGATCGTCTTCTTCAGATAGGATCCGCCCCCTCGACTCTCTATTCGTGAGTCAGGAAGCAGCTTAAGATTGCCTCGCCCTCTTTCCCCTTCACAGTGTTTTTCCTTAGTTGTTGTGAGCAGCCTGTCTTTTCCCTATTTTCGCCAGGGATTCACTTACCTGCCCTCTGTTTCCGGTCAGATTTAGCCAATAATGCCAAGTCACGCGCTTTGATCGTCGCTTTCCGGAATCCCTTTGCTGCTGATGTACCTTGTTTCCTTATCCCCTCTCCGTCTGTTTCCCCTTCCCTGGACCCCAACTTTTCCTTTGTTCTGCCTGGAACGTGCCGGTAATCAATTTTCTAACAGCGGCACCTGTAAGCCTTTGGCGCTCCCCAGAGGATGCTCATTGCCATCGCCCCTGCCGCTTTAACTTCCCCTTTCACCGATCAATTTTTTGATGCATTACCCCCTTGTTTGACTTGAAGAAACTCTCCGCGCCTCTCAACCTGTATCCACGTGCCCCCGCTTTCTTTCCCAAGGGAGAGCCGCGCTGGGGTACCACCTAGTACCCCTAGAGCAGCTGATTGCTCGACCTTCGGCACATAACTCGAAACCTGCCCCCTTGCCTCCTTGAAGGGCACCGCCAATTGTTCTGTTAGGGAGTGCTTTTTCTTCTGACCTGGCCTTTCCCCCCTCGAACCTTTCTTAAAATCGGAAGATAGGCTCCCCATTCCCACTTGGAATCTATTACGTTGCTTCGTTTATTCCTGGGTCTTTTCTCCATATTATGGTCGCCGGGGAGATCCTTTCCGTCCCCTCTCCCGTCACCCTTCCCCCCGCCAGTAGGTGGAGTTCCCCGTATTAATAGAGGAGACCAGTCGGGTATCCCCGATTAGTGGGCGTCTCTGGCGGATTCTTTACCCTCGATTTCTATGTTCGGCCCTTCCCACAATTGTTCCCCGCCCCCCTTTTTTTTTGTTTTTCTTGTTCCCCCCCCCCCGTTTGGCCGCTTCCTCCGATTAGGACTTATCTCTCGATCCGGGGGGTGCTGATCGGTACGACACCAGGATTCGGACCGTAATCTCTTCTGCACGCGGTGCTTCTGGCTATTCCGTTTTTGTTCTTCTGAGGCGAGATCGAGTGGAGTGACGGCACGTATGACTTCAACAATCCCCATGGTAAGCCTCCTTTTCCTTTCTTTTTTCTCAGACGCTTGTATGAGGCGTGGTTTTTACTCTAATTTTTTTTTATCCCCCGTCGGACATTTTCGCCCAACGCTTCTGTCAAAGTTTTTGAGGGGTGTCATACTCTCCCTTTTCGGGTGACTGCGAATTCGACATCGTTCACCACCCTGTTCTGCATAAAGGGTAGCTCTACTCTATCTTGAACTCGAAGAAGCAGAGTTGGGCGTTGTGCCTCGCAGCACGGCCGGGGAAGTAGTCAACAACCATTTGGGCTCGAGATTATCAGCTCCCACATCCGCTAAGGTCGAACAACCCCCTCCTGTTTTCACGGCCATCCGTTTGCTCCTGCCCAGCGTGTCCAGGTTAAGTCGCAGGTACCAGTTAGAGAAAAAGACACGATACGCCCCCGCGTCCCTCCCCAGATTTCTCCTTCCCCCCCCCCAAGGGTTTGACGAGCCTTCCAACCGCCTTCGGGATGACTTCTAACGTTTTTTTATTACTAGCACGAGCACCCCCCTTACCTCCGATCCTGTCCGGCCATCCGTTCCCTTCGCCCGAATCCACCGCTCATCATGCGTCTGTATTCGTCCGAACGTCGGGGTTGTGATAAAAAAATCACCTCGTCTTTTTGACATCAGGTCTCGGGTCGCTCCCTCGGACCCCAATAGCATTTTTTTCCCTTAAATCGCATGTCCCGGAACCTCCGTGTGTATACCTTCTTTTGTTGTCTCCTTCAAGTTACGCTGCCGGCAGAGACAGTACCTATGCCAAGTCGAGAGAGGACAGTCTTATCGTCCTCCCCGTGCCCAATTCTCTTTTCCTGCCACGCAACTCCTATCAATACACATTCCCGTGTATGACGGACCGGCGCCCTCCTCTTCATTGGCATGCGGCCTCTGCGATGCCGGCCAGTTCCCCCGAGGCCAATTCAAATACACCAGACCGGTAATGCTACCCTTGCTTTCATGAGATCCGTCCGGTGCTATTTTGATTTCTTTACCGCAGGTGACTTTCCTTCTTCTTTTCACGGGTAGGCCCCTGCTCAGGTAGTGATTCTCAAGATTTTTTTCTAAATATTTTGATGAGTTGGTTGGAGTGACCCGTGTTTTGCAGCCCAGTACTGTTCCCCCTCTGGTGCCAGTTTCTTTTCATTACACGGCCGTCCTCGGGTCTTGCTGTATTCGCTCTGTGCGCCCCTTGCTTTCCTTTTCGGCCCATCTAGTCCGTATCCCCGGTCTCTTAGACTTCGTCTTTCCGCTTTTACCTGACTTTTTGCCGCGCCTGGCCCAGCAAACGGGCTGATCCTCGCCTCTCCGGCCGTTTGAGATCTGCCACCTCTTCCCTTTACCTTTGGCTCCTCCAGAACGGGCAATTAGACCATAGCCCCTTTTTTTTGATTCCCGCGAACAAAAACTGTGTCGACAAAACCCCCCAGGCGTTTAGAAGCCCAGGGGGACGATGTCCCCTCCCTGAGAGAACGTTCCCTTGCCCTGGTCAGCATCCAGCGCCTCCACAACTCGGTGCTTTTTTTTTTCCCCCCCCCCCCTGTGATCCCCCCCTGACGGGATCGATTGATCCTGCTTGGCCGGCTCGCCTCCTGCGGAATCGCCGTTTGCCTCTGTCCCCCGTTTGCTGGGCCCCCTGCTTTTTCTCGTAACTTCATTGGTTGTGCGGGGACTGTGGATCCCCTAGACTTTGCTCGTTGAACCCCGTTCACGCTTTGTTTTTCCGTCTATTCGTCCCCCGCGGTCTGGGTTTCACTCTCGGCCACACGTCTCTTCTTTCGTCTTCCCTTATGTTCAACGGCTGCCTTTTCCGTCCGTTGTCCTAGCTCGGGGCTTTGTCCCCGCGCACCACCTGGTTCTTCTCCCTCCTGCGTTAGTTTTCGCCAAATTCGATGGCCGGTCAATCCTTCTCTCGGCGTTATCTTTCAATTCTTGTGCTTCATTCGCGCCTGGGTCCGTATGGGGAAAAGCTCCGCAGCTTTCTGCAGCCTTCGACTTTTTTTAACCATCGGCAGTTTTAGTTCTGGCACGGGTTCCGATGGCCCGGCGAAGATAGTTTTTTCCAGAATGTGAGTGCTTTCCTTCTAGCATCGAACACGTCCAGTAGCACGTAGAGTCTAAGGGAAAAGGCTTTGTTTGGACTTCCCCTCTTCAGTCGGCTGATTTCACTAGAACGTCTCCTAGTAGCTGAACCGATAATGTCTGCACTGCCCGAGTCTAGTATCCTCTCTCCTGGAAAGGAGTGTCACCCTCCTCCCCCCTGCGGCTTCCAGAGATTGGACTTTGCGGTGGTATATCTCCCAGGGATCGAGCCCAGCTCATCCAAGGCGCTCCACCCTGATTCTGTCTTCTTCTGTCCTTTAGATGCTGCCCCATGAACCCGTCTTTCGCCGGCACGTTCAATCCTCATCCTTGTTTTATTAGAGTATACCTCTTCATAGTGCGCCGACTGAATTCCTGTTGCCGGTTTCCCCCTTTCATTATAGTCGTCCTCGATAAGGATGGTGGGATGTATGAGAAGCCTCCTCCCCCGAGTTATCACGCCCAGGACCCGCATTCCATTTTGAATTTTTTCCCGTTTGAGCTTCATTCCCCGTTAACTTCCTCTCCTATCTTCCTCTTTTAGTGCACGAATAGGGTCCTCCCGTTCACGTAATTGATTATCCAGAGCCTTTCTTTAGGCCCTGGAGATGCAACACCTCTTCCCTCCCCTTACCCCGTAAGGGGTTATGTCTTTAGTGCTACCCTTATTAAACTCATGTACCCACGATTGACTGCCCATAGACACTTATTGAATAAAAGAACTTTCGTGTAAGAAGCTCACTTTTGACGTGTGATAGCTTTCCCTGCCACCCCCTCCCGACATTTGCGAGATTAAGCCCAAACTTTTCATCCCCCCTTTATCTACGAGGATCGGCCTGCCTGGCACCATGCTAGCTGTTTGAGCCCCCCCTCAGCGGAGATCTGATCCTTTGGCGATCAACTCAAGACCTCTGAGCCCGATCGAAGTTAGGCCCTTGCCCACAGCCTTTCTCCCATCAAGACCCAAACCCCCCCAGGACCGACCTCTGACGTGTTCTCAGCCAGGGCAAAGTGCAATTGAGGGTCGTAGTTTTCTTTCCCCCCCAAATTGCCATCTGACGAGCCATTTTCCGCTTGAATCACGAGAGTATTTTCCGCCTCTGAAAGCGCTCCCGCGCCCCCCTAGCTGAGTGGCAAAAGGGGCCGCACTACTAGCCCCCTGAAGACGGAGCGCATATTCACGAGATTTTAGCCTTGTTTTATTCCGCAGACAACTTTTGCCTGAAGACCCGTCAGGTTCGTTGGTGCACTGGTAGGATCTTTCCCCCCCGAAAAAGGGGTTGCGCCCTTACGTGAGGCTTCTGGGCCATAGATCTTATCCCCCCCCCTTCTCTCATAGCATGTACAAGGAGGCGCGTGGTGTGTTGCAGTGGTCTTAGCCACTTCGATTATACATGTGCTATGCACGAGACAAGTTACCATTCCGTTCATCCCATACGGCAGGCGTTGGTAGCCGCCCGGCGCCCCCGCCCGGTTTCGTCCTCGTAAGTCTTTTGCTTGAAGAGGCGGCCTCCGTCCCATATTCTTACCATACTCAGTTTTTTCCCTGCGAACCTGCGCGCCTCTAAGGTGGCTTGAACAAGAGATGGCGACCCTTTTTCTAATACTCGCGACTCAAGAGCTGACCGGTTTCGTCGCCCGTTCTCTATCTCCCCCATTCGTCACAATGATGGTCCGAATGCAAACCCCGCCCGTCTCCGCCACGTCCCCCTGGGTCCCCCACGATTTTCTTCCCGATGCTCGTGTTCGATCCCGCGCAGACCAGGTCCCACTGACAGGAGCAAGCGCGCATGGGCCAGAATCGCACGCTTTATTCTCAAGTTAATATTATTGGCTCCTTCTACCCGCGGAATAGTCCGAGATCCTTTTCTGCACCTCTTAGTTTCCCCCTCGCCTCCTGACGTCCGTTTCTCCTTACTCTTATCTGTATTTCCCGAATTAGCCTATCGGTAAAGTGTACGAACCCTTTTTTCTTTTCCGCACCCTTTTCTATCGGCTTTTTAGTGCAGCTTCTTCATCGCTCTCCAACATATAAACTTCGTCCGAGCTTAAGGGAGGCTTTTGAGGCTGCTTCCCTCTCTTGTTTAGCATTAGCTACCGATCCTATCTTCCTCTACTCTGTGCGTTTGAACGAATCTTGAGTGCTACCCAGTCTCCCCCTCGCGTGATTCTTTGATTCCGGTTCTTTCACGACCGTTTCCGATCTGCCTCTCTTTGCTTCGTCTCTCTGGTCGGTGGGCTCCGACACCGTAGTTCGTCCCCCCCTCTGTGTAAATCCCCCGAAGTAGCCTTCTCTTCGTCATGACGATGCTTCTTCTTTTGAACTGATTACTGGTGGCGAACCTGATCTCCGTCCGCACCGCTTGAGGAGTCCAACCGTGTGGTCTTTCCCTCTAGTCCCCCAATGTTCCAGTGTTCGCGTCTAGACCCGCGTGCTGCTCTGGAGACCTTTGCAGAGCGTCTTCATTTCCCCCTCCCCGTGTGGGGTGCTGAGATACAGCGCAAGAGAGCACCCGAATGTGTTCGATCGATTATCCTGCCCCTTTTCTTGAGGATTAAGTCCCCCCAGGTTCGCTTTGATCCTCCGCTTTTCTCGAAGGAATACCGGTTTTTAGTCACCAATGTAAATTTACCTGCCCTAATCCTGACCATATACCCTCTCGAGCCGAGTTCTTCCCTTAGGCCAAGCCCTTGACCCGCAACTCTACCGGTGTTCGCAGCGTCCGCATATAACCCCGATCGCCCCCGAAGCCCATTCGGCCTACTCTCTGAACTGTTCGTCCTCAATCCGGGAACATGACCGAATCCCCCACAAGCAAACCTCCCTGGAGTTTCGGCGCTTCTTCGTAAAGACGATTTTTCCCCCTAGTACACCCGTTCTCCTGGTCCCCGCAGAGATCGGTCTCGTAGGCCCGAAACCAGAAAAGCGGCGTCCGCCCCCTAGAAGCCTCCACGGTCCCCTATACCCCAAGTGTACCTCCTCTTCCGACGCGTGCCCAGGCAAGCGACACGCCCCGTGCGAGGGGATTTCCCTGCTGCATGCGGGGCCCCACCCCTCCGATTTTCGACAGCGCGAGCGAGGTAGTGACACCTTTTTCTCGTTGTTGCTTTATTGAAGGGCCTACCCTCTCTAGTGCCTTACCCCAACTGCTCGTATCTCCATTGCCAGCGGCCCCCTACCCCCATCACACCCGTATTCCACTTTCAAGGGCCATCGCAGGCGAGATTCTTTCCTCTGTGACATTTGGGCGCCAAATCAACCGTAATCGGGAGGCCCGGACGACCGCTGACCCGAGTGCGACGATTGCAAAGGGTCCGATGGGGTGCAGGTGGGCGGTCTGCTATGAGCCAGAAGAGCGTTTTTTTTCCTATTTTTGTCTCAAGAGGGTGCTTCTCTAATGACAGAGAAGGCTTCTTCCTGCCCGTATTCGTAATCGTCCATACTGCCGGCCGTTGCCAACTGGATTATGCCCGTACGCTTATCAGTCTCGCGTCAAGAGTTCATTTTCCGCATCTACGTAACTGACAGAGAGGTGCCTACAGCCCATGACGTGATACGCGACTCTTCCCACGCGTCTATCTAGAGTCCGCCCCCATCCTCATTCTGTAATTTGGCAGATTATTGCGGGCAGGTCATCTTCAGAGAAAGGGGTTTCAACGGGTCCCCCTTGACGTGCCAACCCCCCTCGCAAAAATAGAAAGAGAATCCCATGTGGACGATTCCATCCGTCACCAATTTTTAGGAGATGACCGTGAGAGCAAGCATCTCCCCCTCGGTTCTTCTGAGCTAGCTCCACTTCTTGCCCCAGCACGGGAATCGATCTTCCTTGGCGCTGTCGCAGGTCGACCCATAGCTCATGCGCGTGAATAGCGGCGCCCAGCGTGATCCGCCGTTATGTCAAAATTTACCCCTATCGTTGCGATTTCAGGAGGCCTAGTCTGTCCCCTTTTACTTTCCCGGAGCGTAGGTGCCCCTATCGCATGGTACGTGTTCACACTTTCCCTCACACGTCTGGGCCCACTTTTGACTCAACGTTCCATAGGCTCGCTTGGTCTTGATTCTTCGCCACGCGCCCTGTTCGTCTCGGACTGACCCAACATGGATTGGATTCATTCCCCCCCCCGATTCCGGCGTCCCGCTTCCCCCGGTATTTCCCTCCTCCCTTTTGTTCTGTCCAGCGCTTCATCCTATCGCACCCGCCAGCTTTCCGTTCGGAAAAGCGACATCTGGGTCAGCTTGAGTAGCTTGACTACCCTTCCCTCTCGTTTCCCAGATGGAGGCTAGATTAACCTGTCACGACTCGCATTCGCACACCTGGCGCGTTATGCTTTCATTGCCTGCTGGCCATGTACATGTCGGCGTACCTTGGCACCTTCCCCCGGCGCCCCGCTACACCTTTTTATTCAGTGAGTGAGATCCGATTGGCCTTTTTGCCTTCCCTCTCACACGCTAGACCGAACTTTGCGACACTCCCCCGTCAACAGTTCGGTCTGGCCAGACCTGCTTGAGAGGTCCTTTTTTTTTCTAGGTGCCCCCTCCGCCTTTCTTCAGAAGCCCAGGCGCCCATAATGCCTCGATCTGATGACCAGCGTGGATTCCCAAGTTTTAATTTTCCTCACTGATTGCTCTTTTTCTCTATCTTTTAAGATCACTAGTTGTTTGCCTTGTCCCTCTCCCGGAAGGTTCCCGCTCCCTAAGTGTGCTCTTATGCAGTGACTCTGTCCGGAGAGAATGGGCTTCGACCTTCCTGCGAACCAACTTCCCCCTTTCTTTGTTTTTTAACCGACATGGCGGGCGTCCAGTCCTGTTCTGTGGTTGGAAAAATCCCCGTATTATAAGCATCCCGATATGATAGCGTGCCAAGTTGTTGCGTTCCTCTTCTTCCCCCTTTACGTCGCCGGTTCTCTGTTTCAGGTCCGCCGGTCGATGTCCGTGCACCAGCAAAGTCCTTGGCTACCCCTTCCTCGATCGGCGCTCCCCCGTCCCTTTTTTTTACAAAGATCCAGCCGGTCAATCGAGACGTTTTGAGCGAGCTCTTTCCTTACCGCCCCTTCTTTCGCTGCGCTGTCCCTATTTTCTGTGCGGCTCGCCTGCTGGTCACCCTCCGACCCATTGTTTAGCGATTCCCCAAGACTTCTTTCCACCTCCTCAGTCACCCGGTCTGATTTCCCCATTCGGTGGGCCCTTTCCCCCGTCACAAGATGTAAGCTTAGCGCCTGCTCTCGAAAGAAAGATCGTGACGGAAAGCCTTCCGGGACGTCACTGCAAGCCTGACGTAGCAGTCCACCAAGGAACCTGGGACTGTATGCCCTGCAATTGCTTAAGCATAAGTTCCGGAAAAGAGAGCATAGGATTAGGAACGCGGCAAGCTCCTGAAACTCGGTCCTCCCCCGGGGGGCCCCCAACTACGTGTCTTGTCTTTTTTCCCTCTTGAGCCCGGGAGAGCCGTCCCGCTCCATATGTCTTTCTTTCCATTTTTTTTCTTAATTCTCGCCAGAAATAGTTGTGAGATTCGATATTTTTACGGCGAAATATTCCGAAGTCGTTCCGCCCGTGTCCTTCGAAAGGAGGAGCAAGATGGTTTGTTAGTCCTAAAGTATTTTCCTCCCCGTGACCCCCTCCCCCCTTCCAATGCCAGAGGCAATTAACAGCGTGCCCCAGAGGACCCGAGCAAAAGCCGCGGATTCGCCGTGTCACATCGCGAGGATCGCGAGACCGCCCCCCCCTCCCCATGTTGGCTTTCCTCCTCCGGTCCTTTTCCTTATTGACGGAACCAGACTTATGAGCCGACTCTTCTTTTTTTACGTCGACGATCCTTTTCTAAGGAACCCCGAACTGTGGGCGACCGTATATTTCAGACTTTTCAGCGAGCTCATGCGCTGGGCATTAGGTTCAGAAATAGATTGTTTTTGGTGTTCTTCTTTCTTACTTTTGGGGGGAAGGCTCAAACTAGGGTCCCCCATCTTCTGGTGTCCCAGAAAACGAAAGTCGCAGAACCACGTACCCCCCCCCCCTGCCTTGACTATTGCCTGCTGATACGTTTTCCCCTCCGGTTTCGCTCAGGACCATCTTGATTCCCCTTTGCGCCCCGTGGCGCCTGATCGGCCCGAGCCGTTGACAGTTTTGTCGTCTGGCCGGGACGTTTGATAGGTTCTTTCGCGCCCCTGCCGCGACGCGCCAATCCCTAAGAGGGTAGTTCCGCTCGCAGCCTTACCTCCTTTTCCTTCCCGTTTTCCTCTGTGCAGCCCCCACGCTCTGCCGCCGCCTCGCTTTGCACGCTCGACGGCTTGAGTGCCGGCTGCTTCGTAATAGCGGGCCCCGTATACCTCCGGTTTTCCTTGCGGCTGGCTTCTGGGCGGCCGCTCGATTAGGGCCGACTCCGCGCCCCGCGTACCCGTGTGCCACCTGTCCGAGTTCCCACCGTCATCTGTGCGTCCTTACGCTGCCCTTTTTCGTGTGATCTGGACTTTTCCGCCGACACTTTCAGTGATCTGGCACGGCCGGGCTTCCGTCTGCCTCCCCTTCTCGTCGAAAATCTCCCTTTCCTTGATCCCCCTGCAACTGTTTTGCTTTTGGAAACGCCGACCCTTTGCGGCGTCTCGTCTCACCTTGGTCCTTGAGCGTTCGTCTTAATCCTGTTGTATCACCGGCCTAGTTTCTCGTTTTGCAGCGCGCCCCCGCGTGCGCCCGTTTTTTTCCCCAGCGGTCAATGTCCAGGTCTTCGTGCGATTTCTTGCCACTGGAGGTTGGCGATGATTTTTATTTTCTATAGTCTCTCCCCTAAGTGTTGTTTGAGAGATGAACGTTATCTTTTTTCACATGTTCTTTCTCGAATTCCCAGAACCTTCCCCCATGAGGACAGCTTATACTGTTACAAAGGGGTATAACCTTCCCGCTGAATTGTAACTTCCCCCCATTCCTTCCATAAAAAGGAAACCTCTACCCAGTATCTCTATAGCGGAATCCCGCACAGTAGAAGGTTTGACCTATCACGCCGTTGAGCCTTGCATAGCGACCCCGCCGCCATGTAGGACTCCCTCGGTACCGAGATTCCTGACCCTCCCCCCCAATTCTTTCCCTTTTCTCAAAGAATAAACCCTCCCCCCACAATAGCGAGAGTTCGTCCCAGACCAGTCCTTTCCTCTCTTTCTTTTTTGTGTTCTTTCTCCTCGCCCAAGCAGCACCATCGTCTCTCAGGGGCCCTCCAGCGAACTTCTGGGCGCTCTTTCCTCCCATGCAAAGAGGACGTCATCCTCACTCCAGCCTCCGTTTCCTCTTTGTTTATGACCCGTTTTGTGTCCCTTTCCCATCGGCAGACTGCCCCCCCGCCTTCGAAGGAACTCCGTCCTCGGAGATTCTCGTCGGGCCCCCCTCAGAGAGGCCTCCCTCGTTCATGGAAGGTTGCTATGAAGCAAAGTCTTACCTTCGTCTGCTTTCCGGACTACCTCTTTGCATTGGCATTGAACGCGGTCCGCCCGTCGGTAGGGACTAACAAATAACCCTACTCAAAGTGGGACCTTTCCCCGGCCGTAATGAAGCTTTTTTTTCAACTCGGTTTAGAGCCCCCCCCTTAAAGCTCTTTCCTGATCGGCTGGGTCGCGGATTGATAGGTCTCCGAACTAGCAGGTGAACTAGGACTTTCTCCCGTTTTTTTTTAGATGCGTTTCTTTCTTGCAGACCAGTCTCAGCTCCTGTGGACTTCAAGATTTTCCGACTTAACACGAGATCATTCTTTTTGTTTTTAAGAGACCACATGGTGCTTGTGTGCATGTTTGCTCAACCTGATCTAAGTTAAGGTCCCTCCGACCCCCTGGCGTCTGGTCTCAGCCCCGGTCCGGACAAGTTCTAGGCTAATCACACTGCGCCGACACATCTCCCGCAGTTCCGTGAGAGAGACCACATTTTTAAAAGACCGATCCTGGGGAGCTTTTCTCCCATTTGTCCTTTCTCGCTACGAAAGGTCTGCTTTTTAAACACTTAGATGATAGCGCACGTTCGCAGGCCCCCGCAACCCCTTGCGCCAGCTCTCCCCTCCTTCGAGGTTCTCCGCGTCGCGGCCGTATGAAATCCAGTATCCTCCGCTTACCAATGTTTTTCGTTTGCGCCTCCTTCCTGTCCGAACCCGCAGACTCCTGATCTTTGATAGTCGCGATACTCCATTGATTGTGCCCCGGCTTCCCGAAGGTCCGTCCCGCTATGTAAACCCATGGACTAATATTGTCAGAGCGCTTAGCGTTTAGTTGGCTTTCCGATGCATACCCCCCCCCGGGTATTCAAGTCGGGAGTAGAATCCGGGGACAGCCCTCCCAGTTTAACGGGTAAAATGATACTAACCTTTTTGTGAAAGGTAGGTCCAGAGATTTTCGCTGCCCCTTCATCCAGTCTTAAGCTCGGTCTTGATGCTTAGCGCAAGACCCCAGAAGAGGATGATCCTTTTTGTTTCGGCCTGACCCCACATGCTGATCTTTCAGATCCGCCGATAACCTCATAGCTAAGGGGGCTTTTTTCCCGTTTCCGCCTGTCGTATGTCTCCAGTCTCGTCCTCATAGACCAAGGCCGCGATTTAAGTAGTACATCCGAACGTTGATTTGGAGCTCATGCTGCAAGGTATTACTGTCCCCCCGGTCGCAATAGTTTCCCCCCCGTGGATTCAGTCATTGTCGGCCACGATCAGTACTTCCGGCTCCCCCGGAGTAGCTGAATGACCTTGCCCCTAGCCTCGCCGATTTCCCGGCTCCTACATCGTTCCGTGGCCGCGGTTTCGGAGGGTCAGGCTGAACTTTTCCCCCCACTGTATCGAGATTCCTTCACCGCTGATAGTCCCTTTTTTTTTTTGAGTTGCGTTAATCCCCCCGGTCTGTCCCTCTTCATGGCCGTCTGGCTATCGTTCATCCGGACGCGAATTCCTTTCCGCAGGGAGTCAACAGAGACCTCTCCAATATTATTAAACACCCTTCACATTCCTTAGTTTTAGCCGGACACATGGCAGAGATCTCTCTTTTTAAACCTTCAGTTTTTTTTTTGTCCTCCTTGACATCGTGCCCCCCGGCTGACGAATTCCTTCATGTTTCCCGTCGCATCCTCTCTATGCGCGAGCAGTCTAGGTTGCGCGTCTTGGCGTCTAATCTCTTTTGCCCGACTCAAATTCCCCTTTTGGTCCTCACCGCCTTGCGGGGAGTGCGCAATTCCTTATCCCGATTCGCCTTCAGGGCAATGCTAGGATCAAGCTGGTTTAGGAGAAAGTCCCTAGCCGCCCTGTTGCAGGCAACGTTTGATGCGATGGGACCTGGTCCACGCCGGCAAGCGATCTGTCCCTTCTGTTTTCCTGAGCCATTTTTCCCAATGCCCGTTCTCAAATCTTGTGACAAATGTCTGCGTTTTCCTAGAGACGGGCATTGAATCTATCCTATCTTTCGGGCTTTCCGACGGACCCTTTCGGAAGGTCCCCGGGCCTCTGGGAGAGGACTCGCACCAAACCACCCTTCCAGAACATCCAGGAGATATTCTTATTCCTCCGACCCTAAGGTAAGGACATAGACTGGCTCTTTCCTCCATCTTGTTACCGGCATATAGCCATGACTTTTTTGGGACTTGGTTTTTTACCCTGCTATGCTGTCCGAGAGGAGAGAGTGCGAGACCCCCGCCCCCTAGCTCGCCTCCTGAATTTCGCAACGTACTCTTCTTGCGCTTTTCCCGCGACGTGCCAGTTTATTTAAACTGCTCCTCGATCCGAGTGACGCTGTGTTCCACCCGATAATTCAAGAGCCCAGCTCCACGAGGGTCAACTCGACAAAGGAACACTTACCTTGCTTGGAACGAGATCTTTTCAAAGAGAGCGCACCCAAGAGCGTTCCACTGTACGCCCCACCAAGGGTGTTGGCCATCTACAATCTAGTCACTTTCTTTCCCGCTGCCCTATCTTCCTTCACCGTCTCATGACCTTACGACTGTTTAGTGAAGTAATCTGTGCGAACCCAAAGAAACTGAGTGGGCTTTCTCGTTCTCTCTGCGTTCGTCAAGAAGCGTGATTAGTGTCCCATCGCCCCCTGAGGCCGCCTCTGGCTGTTTCGACCTTGGCTTCGGATCAGTAAGGGTTAAAATGTCCCGTATAGCTGCAGTCTTCTCCCATGTCTCCCTCTGACCAAGAGATCCCAGAAGGATCTGGAGAGCGACTTAACCGGAGGCCGGTTGGCTTTCTCGTATTTTCTATCTTTCCCTGCCGCGTCGGTCGAGGGCGACTACGCGGCCCCATACACGGTAGCCTTAGCAGTTGTCTCCCCCCGGTGCACCCTCCGAATTGGCGCCTTCGAATACGCCTTTCCAAGACTGCTTGTTCTTGCTACCTGCTTTTTCGCACACGGGTGCAACCTGATGGATTCCCATAAGAATTGTTTTCTCTGCAATACCCCCCTCTTCAGCATAGGTCTCGCTGCTGATAATTTCTACCCCGAGACTCCCTAGGAAATCTCGCTGGTATTGCGCTCCCCGATTTTACACTCGGAAACTAATACGTAAGCGAATGCCGTCAACACTGTCCCCGGAGGGGGTATGTGATTCTCACTTCGGCCTCCCTCGGATCAGAGTGCCTCTCAATCGCCCTGCTAGCCCCTTCACTTTGAGACGGAGACCTTGATTCCTTCTGTTCTTTCGGCTTGCCTATTATTTTTCTTGGCAAGGTGCCGACTAGTTCCCGCGCGCTGGCTTGTCGTCTCATGGCGTAGATTGCGGCAGTCCTTCTTCCCCTGTGGTGGACCCATATGTAAACCGATGTAGTTCCGCCCGTCTTGGCGTGTGAGGGACCGGCGCCAGTCTTTCTTTTTTTGCCGAGCCCGCGTACACGTCCTTTTTTACCTGTCCGACGATTTGCGCTTCCCCAGTTTTGACGAATCCGTCTTTTGGGTGGCGTGTTCGTTGCGAAGTGCCTTCCGTGATTTCGCAGTCGGCTCGGAAGGAGGGAGAGTTCCGCTTCGTTGCGTCTGGCGTCCTTCCGACTACCGATTCGGAGGAGTCCACCTTTCTGCTTGGGTCACAACCGCCTTTCCGGGAGGCCGACCCCCCACTACGGTTTTTTGCTTGCGTTTTTCATTCTGTGCTACTTGGGTGTTTCTCCCCTCTCGGACCTGCGCAAAAGTTGCGTGCTGATCCCGTGGTTCTTCCCATCCCTTACGGCAAGGCCGGATGCTGCCTATCCCCTTCGGGGTCGCTGTAATGTTCCGCCTTTTCCTCCTGTTTTTTTTGAGAGACTCCGCAACCTTTACTTCCTGAGCGCCCCCCGTCTTAATGGGCCCTCTTTGTACCTTCCCCCCTTGCCCCTTCTTAACGGTCCGAACCACGGCTGGGTTCCCCCGCGTTGCTTTCCGACGACAGTCGATCCGGCTATCACCACCCGGTACGATTCCCGAAAACTCCCATGGTGAAGCTTCTTCCTTTTCCAAGCCAAGACGTTTCCCCCCGTAAGAACCCTTACGGTCTCATGCGCTCCGATATCCCAGCTCTGACCGCAAGATTCTCGTCCGAAGGAGATTAATGAAAGGTACTAACCCGGCCTTCTCCCCAAGACTCACCTAAAACCCCGATGCCCCCTTTTATTCTTTTCCGACCGCCAGCGGCAATCTCCCCCTCGGAGACCCCTCACTCGACAGGGTTCGAGCTCTCACGAAAAAGAACTCACCCAAAGATTGGCGTCTCCAATCAGCCCCGTCTCAGAACTTCACCGGAATAGGGTATATACACTTATGGTTGCGACCTCCCATCGAGGATCTCCCCCCGCCTCGATCTCCCAAGCGGCGGCGCTGGCGTCTCGTTTCTTTCCACCGTTCACTTTAGTCAGACCTTTTTTAACGACTCCATTCCCCCTAGTTTTCCTATGAAGGCGGCAATATTAGTTGGCCAGGACGCGACCGGTTGGTCTTTTGTCCGAGGCCGTTCAATAACGGCACTAACAGACAGTTCCCTGCTGGCAGGGACTTTCCCTGGCTCTGCCTTTGTTGGACCGTGATGCACTCTAGAGATGTGGGCGTCCCTTCTCCGATCGAATAATGCCATGGAATAGGCTTCAGGTTCTATAGTTGCCCCGTCGTCCTTTTTGATCTTGGACATCGAGGTGCCAGATGTTTTCTCCTAAAGGATTCGATTTCTCAGCATTTCAACTCGCAGATGCTTTCCCATCGAGTCTGGTGGGAGTTGATCCACTGGGAGGTGCCCTTCGGCTCAAAGTAGTTGGAGTCCTTCCTCTTCTATGCACCGGCGTAGGGTCCACGAAGCGGAAAAGGAAATGAACGGGGTCCACCTCCAGCGGGAGATCCGTTTCCCCCGCCTCACTACCGTATTTTCTCTCGTCGCCACCGTGCGTTGTTCGCTTGCTCTTTAAATATGTGAACCGCTGCATCTCCCGGTAGCCCACCGGGCCGCTCTCGCATTGTGCTGGCACACTCATCTCTCCGACAGTGTTGGCAAGGTTCCCGTTATAAAATGCAGCCCCTTGCTCCCCGATAAACGATAGCCCGAGGCACCCCCGATTTCTTTCGTTTTCTCTTACCAGAAGACGCGTGAAACGGAACTTTGTTCAGGAGTGAGGACCGGCCTCCTCTAGTGGCCTCTCCTTTTTTTTATGAAGTTTCCCCTCTCCCCCGGATGTAAAACATGGGGCACTTTTTTACTCCCTCTGTCCGCTGCAGGCTTTCATATTTGGTCCATCCTTTCCATTCTCTCCCCCCCTCCCTGTGATTGGCTCGTTAGATATTTTGCTAAGAAGCAAGTTTCTGTTCACGAAGTAAAAGTCTTCTGTCAATTTCTGAACCCCTCTCTGGTCCCAGGGTAGGGAATTTTTGAAGACAGTTGCTCGTTTAGTTTTTAGACGCCACCATCACTAGGGTCCCTCAGGTTCCGGCCGCAGCTTATCTGTGGCCGACCCCCCCAGCCTCTTCCCCCTAGGACTCCGAATTTTAAATGTTGCTTTGATCCTCCCCATGGGATGGTTCCGGCGTACCTCTGCCGCCCCACAGGATCCTCCCCTTTCGTTTCCAGCCGCAAGATTTGCTTTTTAGGTGTCGGTACTCCTTTCCGATTTTTGCCTGCCTAGCTTCCCGACTTCCGTAGCGTCTCTTTACACTGCATGAAGACAGATCGACAACGGTTTATAGTCCTTGTGTGGTGTTTCTTTCCTTCCCCTCTCCGTACTCTGAACATAGCCCCCTTAGAGAGGGTAGAAGAAGACCGATGAACGTGATCCGAGACTTGATCTTTTCATCCTTCGGATCTATGATCAGGACAGTATTTTTACCTCCAATAAAGACCCTGGCTCTTCCCTGCGCAGGTTTAGGGTAATTGGATATTCCCTTGACTCTACTTCTTGCCTCTCCCCACAGTCTCGCCCCATCTTGCTACCGTAGGATTACGCGGGCCCCTGCTCGCCCCGCCCTCTTTCGGGGC
>Ga0179593_1440952_pt1 | contig 20922 bp, 14 predicted proteins | sample CZODoug2_1_08_16_FD_185931 | JGI IMG/M metagenome (GOLD analysis project Ga0179593, IMG submission 185931) | Vadose zone soil fungal communities from Angelo Coast Range Reserve, California, USA - CZODoug2_1_08_16fungal (PacBio error correction) | ecosystem: Environmental > Terrestrial > Soil >... | reverse complement strand
ACCTGCCTTGGAAACTTTGACATGCCCCAAACCTCCCCCCTTCAGATTCGAATGTTAGCTCCCTCGCCTGACAGACTTCGGAGTTGCCCATAGCCGTTCGAAAGGCACCGTATTCCTTACTTTTGTCTTCGCTGTATTTCTGAACGTACATTCCCTTTCCACCCCTCTTGCCTTGCGTAGCTCCTACGTAAGGCGATGCTGTTTGATGCGCCGATCTTCTCCTCCCCCCCCCTATGCTTTCACGAGTTTTAGTCTTGCCGCCTCTCCCCCGGCGACTGACGCCTATTTCTCCCCCTGTGTCTTATGAGTATGGCCTGTACATTCCCGAGTTAGTTTCTATTTGCACTCTTTTTGAAGACCACTTCTCTGTTCGCGTCGAACCCGCCAGTTCCTCTTTCCCCCATAAAGACCCCGGTGCAGGACTTTTTGGGACCGTAGCCTGTGTCTGGCGCTCGCCTGATGGACGCCCTTCGTTCCTTCTCGAGCTCATCCTTTCCTGGGGTACTGACCGGTAAGAAAGAAGCTAGTCTTTTTACTCTTTTTAGCCCTGTCTGCGCTGTGCGCTTTTTTTTTTATGCAGACGGCACCTTCCGCGCTATATGAGCATTGGCTATTTCCCGCTCTCCCCGGCTCCCTCAGGGCCTGCGCGTATTACGAGGAGAGCGACACAAGCGGCCCCATGTAGAAAAAGTAGAGTCTCAGATGTTCCTGACTTCACGTCTTGCTCCCACCTTAGTCGAGCCTGAGGGTTGCCCACCGACGATGTGTCGCGACGTTGCACTCCACGCCGCGTTCTGCCTCCGTTGCGCCGCTTCCCGACTCTGATTCGTCTCTTACTTGGGGAAGCAGCCGATAAGAATTCGGCTTGTGAGTCACCGCGGTCTCGCCCAATTGAGTCTGGCGCATCCCCTGTTGTATGACGTGATTTCTTGAACTGTGTGAACGTTTCTGCCTCACTTGTTTCCCCACAGAACGGTCAACGAACTCCCCTTTGATCCCCCCTCCCCCTAGACCTAAGATTTTCTCCGTTGTAGAGGACCTTTCGTTTTTGACTTCTCAAAGCCGGCTCCTGATTCGCCTTTAAAACCCTCCCGGTATACTTACTTTAGAACCGTCCTTCCTGTTTCCGTCAGGCCTCCGTCCCTTAGCAGAATAACGTGTCTAATCGACCCGAATACGTTTAACCCCCTCCCGTGCAAACTTAAGTCTTTTTTCCCTCGCTTTCCTTTACGTAAAAGTTTTAACGTTTGCGCCCCGTTGATTCCTTAACGAGAAAAGGTGGCAGGAACCTTCTTTTTTCCTTTTTCTTCCTTATTATAGAATTAACCATGGCCCGCCTATTTTGATTCCGCAGCGACGTTGCTCCAGCGCCCTCTGTCCTTGTCCGCCTCCCTCCGATTCCCAGGTCCGCTTTCCCCCCCCCTATTTTTAGCTCGTTTTTCCGGTTCCAAGCACGACGTGACAGGGACGTTTTTGGCTCCGTGCTTGTCCCTCTTCGTCATGTACCTCCCCTCCCACCCTCTGGGTAGAGGGTTCTAAAGTCCTGACTGGTCGCTACCCGCCCCCCCCCCCCCCCCCTCCCCCCCCCCCCCCCCCCCCCCCATTGTCTCCCCGTCATTGCGATCAAAAGAAACTCCCCTATTTCCCCCCCCCACCGTAAACCGTCTATCGGCCCTTTGTTACACACGCTGAAGTGATCGTCGCTTTGCGCCGCACTGCCGATGTCGGTTTCGTTGCGAGCTCGGCGGGTCTCGCCTTTTCGTGAAATGGTAGAGCCGTCTGAACAACTCAGGAACGATATTCTCGCCCGGAACGCTCACGACGGCCGGCAGCGTTTTTATTCTCTTCCGGAATAAGGCTCCCGAAGCCTTTAGCCCTCTTCTCGGGAGGTTCGGTCGGTTCTCCCCCCCTCATATGTGTCCGACCACTACGAGCCTTCAGCTCCCCCTCTCTAGAGTCAGAGTATTTTGTGCAGGCATACGATAGTGTACCCTGAATCCTGCTTTCGGTCTCCCCCTTCACGTTCTCAGGGAACCCTTCTCTCGGAGCGTCGTGTCGTTTGATTTCCTCTTTTATGGTCATTCCGGAGATGCGCCCGGCTCTAGAGAGGGCTTTTAGCCATACTGCTTGCCGCCTGGTCGGTTGCTTTTCTCCTTCTTTTCCCAATGAGCCGTTTTGCCCCTCTGCGCCTAACCGATCGTCATCTTGTGATTCCTCCAGAAGTTGACGAGTTCGATAATTTCAGTAAAGGTAGTCTCTCTCCCTTTCCCAAAGTCATCGCGGCCTAGGCTTATAATTTGTTCAGCCCTTGACAAGGTTACTTTTTCAGCTGCTGCCCGCATTCGAGACATGTTCGTACTTTGTCATCCCCTTTAACTGTCTTCTCTTACACCTGCTTTGGACCGCGCGGCGCGCGACCAGGCATTTCTCTCCCCCTGCGCCTCTAACGACCGTCATGTCCCTCCTTTCTTTCTGTCTTGAATCCACAGAGTTCTTTCCCGGTTCAAAGGCCGATACGATCGGACGTCCTTTCTCTTCCTTGATGACGTCGACCCTGAAGTCTGTTGTTCCAGGACAGGTGGATTTTCCTTCTGCACAAGAGAGTCTCGGTAGTCCGGGTGATCTGCACATTCCCTCCCTTCATCGATCCTGTCTGCATTAGGTACCCCCTCAGTGTAGGTCCTTACCCTTACTTTTACCGGTCCGGTCATGGTTTCTATTATGCTCATCCTCCGCTGTTGGTGCGTCTCGATAGCCAGGGGGTAACGTCCTGCTTCTCATCATCGGACTCTCTTGCGACCAATAGCTCGAATCCTATTTGTAGAGAAGTCGAACTTTTCTTTCCCCTCGAGCGTGTCTTGCGCCCTTTCATCCACCTTCCTTTCGCTGGACACAGCTTCTTGTGCGTCCCTTATAATTCCTTTTTTTCCACGTCTCCTTTCTTCATTTTCCCCTTTCCCGGCGGGTGACTTCTTACGCTTCTTCCTACCGGTCCGCGCCTGAGACGGCCATTGGACGTTTGCGTCCCTCCTGGTCGCGACCCGACGCGGCCAAGACCGGTCCGTCTCGGGTCTTCTTTTCGATGCCGATCTCGACCGGGTCCGCACTGGAAGGCAGTCATCTCTCAGCCATTTAGTATTCTGAACTGTCAACCAGTCCCTATGAGTGCCCTTGCCTTTTCGCCGATTACATTTCGAAGCCGATACCCTAAGAGGCAGTTTCCGCTAGTACCGCGCTTGCACGCCTCGGACTTCTTAATGCTCCAACTATTCTCCGGTTTTCTGCGCGCCTAAGATAGAGGTAAGCATAGAAGAGAGTAGCGAGGGAGTTCGAGCGTCCCTACAATGACTCCCTTCTCGTATTATCGTCAACCTTCTCCGCCCTTCCTATCGCAACGATTCGTGCGCTACGGATCGTATTAGCTATAAGGATAGAGAAAGTCCTTTCTCCATTGAGCGCGAGGAAGAGAGGGGATGTTGTGGAGAAGAGGAGTAGATATCTGGCCAGTGAAGCGGGGGTAGATCGACACCGGCTCCCTTATAGCGTAGGGAGTGGTGCTGGTCGGGCCATGTTAGTCAATCGTTGTCCTAGTCTTCGGTCTGATCTCCTGAGCTGGACACGAAGAAGCAGAGAGGACGAGATCGAGTGGAAGGATGACCCGGGGAAAGGTGGAGAGAGCCCGCCCGTCGGAAAGGAGAAGGAACTAAGTTTAGCGTGAGGAAGAGATAGCAGCAGGTATTGAAGATGCCCAGCCGTGCGCGGCTGGGGGGTATAAATGCTTAGATACGAGAGAAGCGGACTTCGATCTACTATAGATCAGAGGAAGACACGGAGCCGACCCCGATTTTTACTCAAGAGATCTTGGACGTTTCGGGGAAGGAAGAAGCGCCACTTCGCAGAGATCGAAAGGAGATGGAAGACTTGGAGCGGATTCGCACCACCGTGTCGTCTCGTCGCGGGATACCCGCTCTTCAATGGTTGCTTATGGCTGCAGCAACCGTCCAATCTTAATCAGAACGCCCGAAAAGGGCGGGTAAGGAATACGGGTAGGGCGAGAAAAAGAGAAGTGATGAGAGAGACCAGTAAATATCTCAATCTGTGGCTTCAACAAAATGAAAAGGCGGGTTAGGGAAGTAGGAGAGGGCGAACGAGGAGAAACAAGAGTGTCATCAATGACCGAAGGGATGAAAGGCATACATAAGCCTGCAATCGTGGTCTCGGACCCCTCGAACAGTGGTACTAGTCCGGACGTTCGAGTTTGCGAGCTTATTATCGTGAGGTTCAGGAGACTATATTGTAACTGTCTAGTAAAGAGAGTTAGGACGAAGGGGAAGGTCAAAGGAAATTGGTCTTTTCCTAGTGAGCACACTATTCTTCAGCGTATAGAGGGGGGCCAACTAACTGGGACAGTAGCTCGGTAGCGAGCGACTTCTGATCTGGTATCTTGAAGGAAGAGCCCCCTTTGCCGAAAAGAAAGAAGTGGAAGAGAAAGAAGGATGGGGACGAGGGGAATATAGATGAGAGGCTGGAAATGAAGCACGAATGAGGATATATAAAAAGAGGATAGAGGTAACTGAAGAGGGATGTTTGAGTGGAGGGAGGAGCAAAGAAAGTGGGGACCTGTATCTCCCTTTCGACCTCTACTTGTTTATCTAGAATTGTGCCCTCCTCGTTATTCCCCAGTTAATGGGAGGGTTCGTAATAGTGAGGCTCTGGGATGGATGACACTAAACGTCGAGGTAGCAGCCTTCTCCTAGGCGTACGTACGGGCAACCGCTCCTGTCGTAAAGAGACATATATCCCCTAGACGAGAAGAGAGAGAGAGAAGGCGATGGTGAGAGGAGCTCTCGTCCCTTAGGATTATCTGGTTAACCAGCGGTTACGATCCAGTCGGCTCAAATAATTAGGATGTAAGCAGAGGGTGAGCCGAGAAGAGCATGTTCCCCCCTATGCGCTTGTCAGTACATACGGGAGGGCGAATGGCAGCTCGGGCTAAGCGACTCCCCGGTCTCATTCTTTATTTCTCAATCACATAAAAATAGTTTGTGCAAGCGCTGCCAGTCCTTATAGAATTGGCAACCATAGTTTCTTAAACTGCTCAAGGGTCCAGCAATTTCGCTATGTCCTATGTGTATCACCACTTCGCGGTGTCCCCGTTTTGCGAATCTGCCCTATTCCCCCTATATGCAGACTAGAGACCAGTTTTCTCTCCCGTGGACAAGTAGACTCTCCATGCAATCGACCCTGCTAGCGCGCAACACTGTGTCCGTCTGTGAATTGGTTCCGACGGGAATATACTAGTGCCGGTGGGTCGCGGTAACTCCGCTCCCATACCGGGATTTTTTAAGATGCTCGAAAGTGCTTGATCCCTAACGCGCCTCTTTCTTTTGTTGCGTAGAAGATCTGAGGACGGGGTACCAGTTGAATTATCCCCCCCTTGGCTACGGCGGCTCCAAGAAGCATACCGATCCATGGCGTGGTATCTTGCTTCAATCCGAACCGATTGGCCGCGGTTTTGATATGGTGCCACATTTGCCCCCTTGAGTTCAGATGTGTTTCTATTTCGAGAGTCGAAGATGCCGACTAAGGAAATCAATAGGACGAAGAGATTGGAAAAAGATCTGCAGGAGGGAGAGATACGGGCCTGTCAAGTGATTTTAGCTGTTCGCGGGCTAGATTTCTTGGATCTTCACCGTTTGATGCGATCGTCGACGATAAAGACACGTGGAAGAGCAGACAACGTGAGTAGGCTAACACTTGCCCAGAGGACTACAACCGTAGTTTTTAAGCCTTTTAGGGTTTTATGGAATCCTCAAAAGTTAGAGACACCCCCACCATTACGCATTCGACCCCTGCAAGTCTTCGACGGGAACCCAACGCATCAAAGGAAAAGAAAGCTGGACATTAAGAAAAGCATGGCCGGAGATTTTGGTATCCCAACGTAAGAGATAATCTCCCAGCTTTCTTTTCGTCATGATTTTTTTAGAGGTTGATATGCAAGAACAGGTGATCGGATGGACATTCCCGAGCCCTCATTCTTTGCCTTTTTTCAGTCGTTCATCTTCCTTTGCCCCCAAGTCCGAGGCTTCCTAAGGTTCGTTTCGACGAGGCATCTTTTCCTCTTCCACTCCCGTTTTTTTTTTTTCCCTTATAGTCCGATTCTGCGGACTTTTCAATTCTCGCTCCTTCCTTTTTGACGTTACCAGGGAAGTTTCACCGGAAGGTCGACCTCAGTGTCTGAAGGGATGGTTTTGGTCAGTGCGGGTCATCCGTTCCCTCTAAATTCCCCTTTTGTCTTGGTAGTCCCCCCCCCAAGGTCTTTTTGGGGCGCGTCTCGTCGCACCTCCGCGAAAGAGTTCCCTCCTCCCCGGGATTTATCCTCATTGACTTCTTTACAAGGGTGACTTGGTCCATCCTGTCGAGCTTTTAGTCAGGACCTCAGGTGTCCCCCTCTTTCCGAGGCCACCCCAAGATGCTCACAGGCTCTTAAGTTTTGGATACACTCGTTATCCGTTTCCTTCGTAGTTTGGAACAATCGCGGAGATAGTATTTAATCGATCTCCTCTCCTCTTTTCGGTCCCTCCTATTCGACATCTCTCTGCTTAGGCCTCTTCCCTCTCGTAAGCTCAGGCATCGAATCACCAGACGGTCTCCTTCGCTTCCGCCCTACACTTGTCGCTCCCTTCTTACTGCGCAGACAATCGGTGAAAGAGATGAGTTTCGAGTCACTAGCTGATTTCTCTCATTGATGCGTTTTCCCCCACCATTTTTTTCTTTCCCGGCAAATGTGTCTGAGCTTTTAGCTTTGGCCATAAACTCGCTCCTCCCTCCCCGGCAGCAGTCGCGGCCGCGGCGCCGAGTCCTACACTGCGTACTTTCGCTTTCTTCTTACTTCCCTGGCGTTTATCTCCTTCACGCCCTTCCCTCTTTTTTATTCCCTCCCGAATCGTCCAGCCGCTCCTCTGAGCTGGCCCGGATTCCCCTCATACACGGACAAGGTGCGGTCTTTTATTTTTCTTTCCGCTCCGAAGAGTGCGCAGGTTGTTCTAGGCTAGGCGGACACTTTTCTCCTTTCGGCATCACCGGCATCGCTCTTTTTTTTCGTGATTTAACCTCTAGACCTTCAAGTACGTCGCTTGACAGCGCTCTCCCTATTCCTTCCTCCCTTTTTTCGACCGATGGGCCCCCGCTCGGTTCTGTCTGGGCTTGTCGACCTTCTTTGAAGTTGCGATATTCGTTGCGGGAGCCTCTCGATTCCTTTCCCCTCCTCCTCGTTTTTGTTTCCGATATGCTCCACGTAAACGTTCATGACCTCACCTCCTGATTTTTTTCCGTCCTCTTTTGTTCTCCCGACGCCGTCCCCCATTATTGGACGTGGCCCGGCTTCCCCTTCCCCACCACCGTTTCTACCAACTGAACGCTTTCTTCTTCTCTTGCACTTCGTTTCTTACTTCAGTCACCCCTTTTGCCCGGATGTTAATCTCGTAGTCTCCCCCGAGACACGGTGATGCCCTATTCCGCCCTTCTTCCTCTAGCGCTTAGACGCGGTCGAGACGCCCCCGTTCCTCACTTTAGACCATGCCCCCTGTTCGATATTTTGATCAGTTTTTTGATAGTTTTAATCATTCGAGTCTGACGTCCCCCTCCTCCGCCCCTTTCCTTCGTCGATCGTGAGTTATCTCCGCGGAGACCCTCCGTTTAGCATTCTCTGCTGCCTGAACGTTCAGCCTTTTAGGCGCCATCCGATCTTTAGGGAGCCATGCTCTTAACTGGCTCCTTGCAGTGTCCGGTTCGTTTTGTCTTGCACGCTATCCTCTCTATAGCTTCGTGCTGTATCGGCCCTGATCTCGTTCCCTTAGTTTCCTCGGATCAAGGCACACGCCTCTTGGCTCAGGGCGATCGCCCTCTACCTTCCTACTTTGTCATTGCCTTACAGGCCCCTTCCCCTCCGAGGCCCCTTTGCGAGTGTGCGTCCCATGCGCCCATATCATTCGTCCCTCTTATTACAGACCCTGACAGTTTGGGAGCGATCCCCCGTCAAGGCGGTCGCCGCGAGTGTTCACGACGGAGGACCTTTATCTGATCTTTGCCGTTACACCTCCCTCTAGCTTGAATGTCGCAGCTTCCTCCGCTCTAGCGGTCCCGTCCCACGTCGTTGGCTTCGTCCCCGAGGAATCCCGAGTGATTGTCGTCAAGAGTCGCCCCCCCTTTTCTCTGAGGCCGCTCAAAGTTTTGGTTCTTCCGTGCGGCTTTCCCCGAGTTCTTTGAAGGAGTCAAACCTTTTTACCCCGACGACTTTTCCCCCCGACCCTACCATTTCCCTCCCCCTCCACTCATCATTTCCGGCTTCCTTCTTCGAGACCTGTGCGTTGACCTGGCACGTCAATTCCCCTGATCCCCGGATACATGCCCTTTTTCACCCCCACGCTTTTTTCCGCTTCGTCCCCCTTCCCTTTGGACGCGACCCTTCGTAACGTCTCGAGAAGCCACCTGTCGCCCTTCAGCGTACGAATACGTACCCACCCCTCGGTTTGACGATCTCTCCATCGACAAGTTCAAGCGAGGCCTTTTGGAGCTTTTTTTCCAAGACTTCTGCCTTTTGCCTGGTCCGTAGCTTTCTCTGATGTCCAATCCTGATTCTTCACGGCGGCTTTGCGTTGTCATTCCACCGCGACGCCCATAGTCCTTGCGCATCACGTTGACCTATGACGCTGGTTTTTAGTTCCGGTGGCGCTGTCCGAGCTTTCTTGCCCGTGTCCTATTCAGTCTCCTGTCTGGCCTCGGCTGACGTTTGTTCTTCCCCCGACCTTTCTCCCCTTGACCCCCTTGATGGCTGCTAGATGCCGGTATCACAGACGCACCGTCGTCCTCGTGAGACAAAATCAAATACTGATTCCTGTTTCCCACACCGTCCCCTCCCTTCCTTCAAGGTGTACAACCGTGGTCAGATTAGTTTCGTTGTTCGGCGACAATCGGCCGATTTCCCGCGAGTTTGATTTTCTCCCCCCGGCTCCTAATTTCGTTCACTCGTAGAGATGTCACAGATGGTTACCATCTCGCCCCACTCCCCTTTCTGATCCCAGCAAGGGACCGAGTCAACTTTTAGGTCCCTTTTCTGACAACGGCTATAGTTACCCCTATTCTGTGAAGCTTCACCGATTGGGGCCTCGTTCGTGCTGTTGCGACTCGGCATCCGTCTGAATCACTATCCTTCCAGTGTAGATAGGATATAGTTCGTAGTCTGCTATGCCGAGATTTACCCCCCCCCTAGCACGGTTTTCATTTATTGTAAAAATAAAGATTCTTCATTGCACTTTCTCTTATTCTTTTTGTTCCGGCGGCTCGACCTGTTTATGGAATTCGTCCTCGTAGACGTTGATCATTCTCTCCCTAAATTTTCCTCATCCCGACTCTCGAGTCTGAATGTCCCTTCTACGGTCAGCCGAAGTTTATGTTCCATGTGTCTCTTTCTGCCGAGCGAGCCGAACCCCGTTCTTGTTCTGAGCATCGCCACTGGGTGACAGGTTCTTCCCCTTTCCGAACTCCCGAAAGGTGTATTCCTCCTCTCTTTCTTCCCCCCCGTTTTAGGTTTTCGCGGTAATTTTCCTCTCCTCTACCCCAAGTAGTACTAGGATTCGCTCTTTTTCTTCCTCCATGCCCTAGATATCTTCCCCCCTCTCCCCCCCCTCGGAGCCTGCGCGCTTACAAGGATGCGTTGTCGCTCAGCCATCTATATCCCCTTCAAAGTCTCTCTTTTATTTTTGTCATGTTTCCATACTTGTGTGGAATCCACCTCCCCCTACTACGGTTAAGGAGATACTCGAGGGAACGTTACTCTGATTCTTCGTTGAATTTAAAGAAGTACGTTCACCTTCCCATGGTGGATGAAGGTATCCTGCTGCGACTGGGATAGGCTTTACCATCCTCGTCCCTTTCCTACTTCGCCTTTCTCATGAGTCGGATTCTTGAACGGGACAGACGGGTCCCCGGTCCTGGAAAACTTTCTACTCTTATCTTTCACTCCTTTAAAAGTTTTGTTGTTTGCTCTATTGAGCCTGTCGCAACAGTTTCCAGGACCCGGGTACTACGTGTCTTCATCCTCTAACTCTATTCTTACCTAATGCTTCATTGCGTTCTCGTTCCAGGTTTATGAGGCAGCAGATCCCCCCTGGCGCGACCATAGCGCGTTTTTTTTTGTGAATCAACCTGGTCCTGTGTAACCCAACGGATCGGTATAGAATAAGTTCCCTTTCCCTCCCTGGCGCCCCTTAAAGATCGTATAGCTTTAACTCTTCTTTGTATTCCCAGATTCTTTTCATTACCCTGCGAGAGTCCCTTCCTTTTCACGTTGCATGATATCTCGGAAGCAATAGGCCGCTTCAGGGCGCCTTAGTGTCGTATTTCCTAATCTTTCCACTGTCTGATTTAAATGGCCCGGCCGTCAGCTCTCCAGCCTTAAATCCCCCCGTACAAGGTATTTTCCGCGTCCTCGCGGACCGGTTGCTCCTCTCCTCCGACGACCCTAAGAGGCTAAGTCACTTCCTGATCCGGTGGGCTGTCCCAATGTTATGTCTCTCTCAGCTAAGATGACAGCTCGTTTTGCGGCGGCTTTGCAGTCATCGCCCTCCTTCCCCTAACGGCCCGCATAGGACAGTCCCCTTCATTCATGGCCCCCTCCGAAAGGTCTACGTTGGCCCGATGAACCCTGAATAGTTAATCGTGCTGAGCCCTTCTTTGCGTCATCTCTTCTCGCAGTAATTTCAAACACTCCGTTCCTTGCTTGAAACCCTTGTCATCGCGAGAGTTCCCTGAATGCGTCTCCGCTGCTGTTGACTATCCCCCCAATTCCTTCCCTCCCCCTGACGCTCTCATGAGCAAATCTTCTCGATCTGCCCAGCCTCCCCCCTCTTCTGTTCTCACCAGATTCTTGCGCAGGCTACAAGCCCCTCTCCTTCCTAGTTGTCTCCTCTTATGCCTTTTGGTTGCATCAAGCTAATCTTCAGTGAACGTTCTGTCGTTCCCCTTGCTTTCCCCTTCTCTCGTCTTCTTTCCTCGGTCTTACTCCATTTTCCCCGCCCTTCTCTACCCTGCCACAGCTCGACCTCCCCCCTTTCCCCCTGTGAAGGATTGCCTTCGCCCCAGCTCCTTCTGTTTCCGCGTGGTAAACATTCCCGGGCCGTCGTCGTTCCCCGGTTTCCCTTTTCGGTTTCCGGCTTCACTTTGGCTCCTCCTTGTTGCGTTCTGTTGTTCCCGTCATTACGCGGTCCAATAACGTTGTTCTTGGATGAGATCTTTCACAAGCCCGCCTCCCCCCCCCAGTCCCAGTTTTTCCTGCTACGGCCCAGTTTTGCCCCCCGCAGCTCTTCTCCTACCCTCCTTCGGGGAATCTCGGACAATTACGGTCCTCGTCAGAGTTTAATTTTCTCGCTCCCGCTGTGCTTCTGATAAACCCCAAGAATTTTTCGTGAAGTCGAATTTCTCTTAAGACGCTACTTCTCGCCGTGCGCATTTCTTTTCTCTCCAAGAGCAAAGTCTGAATTATTGCTCCTCTTCTCACCCTCCTTCGGTCGTGTACAACCGCATGTCAAAGTATTCGTCCTTCGGCATGCATTGTATGCTCGCGACGGTCGCCTTATCGATCCAAGGGTTCCTTGTCGAAAAGGGTCGGGTCAATGGTTTCTTCTTCCAGTTTGCGTTCAAGGAAGACGGTCTCCATTCATTTACCTTCGTATCCTAGGGTTCTTGGTATTCAAGGTTATTTCGGTGCGAATCTCTTTTCTTATCAACGCTGCCTCCCTCCTTTCACCCTCCGCCGTGTCTACTTCATCAGTGATCGGATAACTGGGGATTCCAGTGGCTCGCCCTCCTCTTTTCCTCGGCGCTCAGTTCCTCGTGGAAGTTTTCCCCTTCAGCCCTCCCGGCTGTCCAAGGCGCTTTGAACTTTTTTTTTCCCCTCTCGTCGACCGGTCCTCCGTGAACTTGCCCTTCCTGTTGCTCGAGAAATCCCAGGTCGAAAATTCCCAGAGAGTGGTACCCATCGAGGGCCGCTTCCGGTGTCTCCCTTCAGGAAGTTGATTTTCGTCCTCATTTAGCCTTTTCGTTCTTGCAATTTCATCTGCGGAGGCGGCATGATACCGGAGGCGTCGACTCGCCAGGCCTTGGACACCGCGCTGATCCTTCGAGACCTAGAGCTTGCCCTCCTTGCGTAGGAATAGGGTTCGTGAAAAACCGCCCAACTACCGCCTCCCCTGCGCTTGAGCTCCCTCTGAGCGCATGGTGGCATCCCAATAGTCCGTCATGCTGACTATCTTTGCCCCTCCCTATTCCTGACCTGGTATTTTTCCTCGCGGAGGTTCCTCACTTCACCTTCGTTGTTCGATCGACTCACTATTTCGGTAGTATAATAGAAGGACCTATAATCCTTCCGTCCCCCCCTTCATCAAAGACCCGTTGTCGTCGGTTTTCTTAGCCCGCGTGGCGCGCGTGTCGAGTCTCGTCCCTGCAGCTTTCCATCCATACCTCTCCTCTTCCGGACAGTTGGCGCGACGCAAGAAGTTGTACTATTCCTTTCCCTCCTGCCCCTCTGAAGAGAAATACGTTAGAAGCCATACGAGTCCCCTTTGACCGCCTTTTTTTTTTTAAACGACCTCTCTTTGTCGGCGCGGAGCTCTCCTTCCCTCCGTCCTTTCTGATTTTTGAGGTTTTGGGTTAGTACTCTCTTTCCTACTACCCGGTGTTGATATATATTCTTCCTCGTTTGACCCGTGAGGACCTCAAAGACCCCCTATGAGGTCGAGCTCATCTCCGCACTCAAGAGAGGCAGGTTGAAATCTCAGGTCGAACTTTCCCCTATTTCACGAGAGTTCGTTGAAATTTCAACGGTTTGCGAGTCCACCTATGTAGGCTTCTCCTCTAGTACTTCTATAAGGTGATGAAGCATGCCCTCCTTTTCCCAGGCCTTACTAGCCCAGTCTGGGCGTATCTTCACGCGCGGTACTCCCTCTTACCGCACGTTTTTCCGGATGAGGTTTCTTCCATTAGATATGCCCCCTCTCTATTATCTTACCGAGCCGAACTGGATCCGCTCGACTCAATGTGCTGCGGACCTCCCGAGGAGATCCCTCCGGTTTCTTGCTTCGTTACGGACTTTCCCTTCGCATGAGGGAGAGTTTCACAAGCTCCTCCCTATGCCGGCCCTTTTCTTAGTTCGTTTGTTCCTCACTAATCACTAGTAGCTTCTCGCATCTGAGCGAGGTCTCTTCACCAGAACTTCAGAGTTCCGGGTGCCCTGGAAAGTCCTCCTCCGACCGCGGATATTTCCGTCTACGCGAACTCCTCGTTTGAAGTATTGAATTGAAGTAAGGGCCTCGCTTTTCCCTCTTATGCGGACTCGGTCTGATTTTAAGGAGGGATTTCCGCGGCCAGTCGGTTCGCTCATTCCGGATTTTTTCTCCTAGTTTTTACCAAGAAGTGAGTAAATTATCCTCTAGGGTACCCAACGACTGTTTCCTGTGGGCCGGCCTCCGATGGCCGTCAACGCTCCCAGTTTTCTTCCCCTCTCGATTCAGTACCCCTCGAGGGAGTCCTTGTGCCCAGCGATGAGTCCTAGTTGTCTTGCGGTCAGAGCACGGGCACCTCTTTTTCAATCTTCCCGTCGAAGCCGACTACCGACCTCCCTTCCACCAAGCCCCCCGAGATCAGTCTTCATTTCGATGTCACTGTGACGTTTCTCTTCAGGAAGTAAATGCGGTCCCCACCCCGATTTCGTGCCGTCCTTTAGCAAGGCCTACCTGGAAGTCGACTCGTCTACCTGTCTCTCTCATCCCCTTTTCTCGCCGCGACCTATCCCACATCGGGTTTGACTGCTGTCCCCCCCCTCCTTCTCCCTACCGTGCCCAGAGTGTTTGCCTTTTTCATTCCTTCCTGCGGCCCGTCGGGCAGGACTTCTGGTCACGTCCCCATAGAATTTTCCCTTCTGATTCTTTTCTCCGCTCAGTTTTAGACGGAGCTACCATACCGCTCCTAGTCAATCGCAGTTAGTCAGAGAGTCTCCCTGCGGACGGCTGTTTCCTCTGACAGCTTTTCCTCCTTTCTCTACGTTCTTTCTTTTTCGGGCTACTTGATTGTCTTCCCCTCGCGCCTGACCTCCCTCAGTGATTGTTATGTGCTAAGACTTCCTTTCTCCTCCCGCACCGTTTTCTCCCTCGTGGGCCCATACCCCTGATCCGTGACCCCTTCCTTAATAGACGACCCTATGGTTACCCCGCGGCTTACCCGATTCCTCCATTTGATTCGGTACGCCATCGGCTCTTCCGTTGATTTTAGCCGTGCTTTTTCGAGATCGTGAATTCCGCTACCCGAGTAACCTTCGCCGAAAGAGATGTTTCCCGCAAGGGCCAGATCCCACTTCCGGGAAGTACTATTATGCTCTGATTCCCCCCCGGGCGAATACTTTTCTTCTCTTTCGGCCTTGATAGGGCGCCGTCGCGCTCCTTTCTCATACCTACTATGCTCTTCATTCTGCTTCGAGATAGAAGCTGTGCGCAGGAAGACTCGTGTTACCTTTTCTTTGAAGGATGGGCTCTTTCCCCCCCCCCTCCCTCTCTAATTCTTTCCTTCTGTGATGCCGCGTTTCGATGATTGATGAGTTTTTCATCTCCCTTCCTCCCTAGTTCGTCTAAGGTGTCATTGTCTCTCAATTCTCCCTCGAGCACTGTCTTTCCCCTTCTCCTCTGATGACCTTTATGTTCTTTCCCTCTTCAGTTTGACTCTCCCACGATCTTATTGGCGCTGTTGCCATCTCCCCTCGTCTCCGGCGCGCGACGATCCCCTCGACCGGCCATATTCGGAACCCGGTCGTTCGTTCCCCTATATTTTTCCCTTCCTAGCTGAAGAGGACGCGCCTGTCCGGTTGGGTGGCCTTTTTGTATCTGCCCCTCGTCTTTGCCTCAAATTTCCGGATTCCTGTTCTTCTCGGACCCCCGACACGTACGTCTCCTGCGCGCTGACCTTCTTGGTTCCGCGTGGCTAGATAAGATACTAAGTCTTTCATCTCCTGTCATGTATCATGGTGAGGAGCCCATCCACCTCCCGAAAGACTGGTCTCCCCCCCAGGTTTTTTAGTTTTAGTATCCCTTGATGTTTTCCGTTGATTCCGTTCTGACGACCCTTCCGTTGGTTTCCCCCCCGGACCAGTTGGATCCTGTCGCCGCTCCGAGTGGGCTAGGACTGATTTATTTCTGGTTCGGCGCTGGTCTCATCGGTCGTAGTAGTAGATGATTCTTCCTTACCCCGTTTACCCTGGACCCTGGTCTGGCCTGTTTTATATAGCTATTTTTCTCCTCTTTTTTTTTTTTTGATAGATATCCCGGGCAGCATTTCCATTTTCGTCTCATCCTCTCCCGCGCCCTCTGTGGACTTTATCCATTGTCCGATTCCCCGGTCTCGAAGCAGACCCCCCTTTTGTGACTTCGTCCAGTCGCTCGGGCGTACCCTGGCCTCCACTGGTGTGAAACACCTTTTGTCCGATCCCGTGAACTCCTTAATGAGCCTCCCGCTATTTTCCTCCGCTCCCCCGTTGTTATTTCAGAAAACTATTCTTTTGACCTGTGACCCGGGAGAAGCTACTGTTTCGCAGCAGCTCTTTCCGCGCAATGAAGAGGCACAGGCCGTTCCAGCTCGAAGGTGTCTTTTTTTCGGTTTCGTTCGCCGAGATCTGACAATGTAACTTACTGTTGCTGTGTCGCAGCGCCCTCATTTGTGAGTAATCGTCGATGGGAAAAATTCCTCCCCCCCCCTGCTCCCGCGTCAGTCCCTTACTTTCTTTTTTCCTTCTGCTCCTCCCGTCAGAGGCTCTATCTTCCCCCAACGAGCATTCTGGTTTTTGCGATGCCGCGCAAGATGACTCTCAGGTTTCGCTCCCCGCGTTTGACTTGATCATTTCGACTCCTGACCAGATCGTTCCCGTCTGCTGTTTCACCTGCCCCTCTGTTCTTTTTCCCGTGTTTGAGAATGCAAAATGCTAGCCTAGGACTGATCCCCTTCCGTTCGAGGACTCTGCTCAGTCCATAACCTAGAAAGCCCTGGACCTGCCCAAGTCCGACCGCGCCTCCCCTTTTTTCTCTCTCGGAGGGGAACTATCCCCCCCTAACCTTTTCGTTTAAAAAGAGAGGATTCCCTTCTCCCCATACTCGCGACTATCTCTCCTTCAGAGGAAGAGACTCTTGCTCTCCTTTTCGTATGAAGTTCGTCCCTCTACTTAGCTTTGCCCGAAGCGTCTCCTCTAGAATTTCTCTCATTTAGAGAATATTAATGTCCAGTCTTTTCTCGTTCCTTCTGATCACCCTAGTAGTAGGATCCTAGGGCCATTCAATAACCAGTTCCCCTTCCCTCTCCGAACCTCAGAAGCTCGTCACTTTCCACCGACAAGAGGGATGGTCTTCCTCCTCCCCTGATCCTCTCTTCTTTCGTCCGAGTGGTTCGGTTACCCCTCCCGGCGACTAGTCCGTCGGTCAGGTGTTCAGCAGATTGATATTGTCATTTTTCCTCCGGTGCGTTTTCTTTTCTCCGCTCAGTATTATCGTGGATCCTTGGTCGTGGAGGTCGACTTCTCGGTTTGAAGACCCCCTTCTCCTTCCGTCCACATCCCGTCAAGGGTCCGGCATGGCTTCTTCCCGGCCCCGCAAGATAGTCATCGGAAGCCTCCTGGCCCTCTTGACTCACCTTGTTTTCCTCTGCTGTCCTTTTACGCCCCTCCGTATGCTTATGACTCAAAAGAAGCTTTCCTTTCATTTGATGGGCCTTCCGAGCGCATCTTCCTTCCTCAGGGAATTAATGATAACCTTCTCCCCCAACGTCCTCCCTTTGCCTTTTCCTCTTTCCCTTCTTTCGAGGACCCTCGTCTTCGTGGACAACCTTATTTGTCCAAAGTAAATGACGCCACGTAGTCACCCGTTTATTTTCGCGCTTGAACGGTTCTCTTCATTTGTCCACCTTCCCCCGGCGTGAGACAGGCTTTTAAGATGAAGTCAGGTTCCGGGAAGGTCCCCCTGCGCCCTTTCCCCTCCCCCACTTTAATACTCCCCGTCTTTTCTGTTTCCTTTCTCCTGGTGTTTTCTTTATTCTTTCTTGGATCAAAGTGACGTGAACTAGATTTCCCCCTCTCCCTTTTCTTCCTAGGAATCCCCGATCTTTCCCAGTGTCTCCTCGTTTTTCTCTCCCTCTTTTAGCTCCTCTTCCGTGCCTCCACTTGAAGTTTTTTTACGTGAAGATAGCTAGGATTAAGAGAGAAAGCTTCTTCTTCTTTTTTCTCCCCCTCGGTATCCCTTCCTCATTCGTCCCAATCGAGGATATAGTTTTACTGTCTTTCTCCGCCGCCCCGCATTTCCGGTCCAGAACTCTACATAGGGTAGCCAGCGGTCCTCGTCCGCTCTCCTTAGGTACTGCCGGAAGGATTCCCATTCCACTGAATTTATTTGTCCGGGTCTCGGGAGATTAGCTTATATCGGGACAACCTGCCAGTCGGAGCTCAATCGACCCGGCTTTACACCAGGAATCTTGGAAGATGATGATTGCTCTAGAGTAGTTTTGTTACTTCTTGCCAACCAAAACGCCGCCTCCCCCTATGTATCGTCGCTGCCCCCTGGCTTCGCCTGCTGTACCGGGATCCTTAGTCTAAGGCGGTCCATCTCTGCTTTCCTCACTTCCCTGGAGGTTTCATCGACGACCTTAAAGGGCGGCCGCAGGTCCGTTCTCCCCTCATTTCTTCCCCAGACTCTAATCTATCCTCATCAGACCGGTTTCCGGTCTTCGTCGGTCTTCTCCGGTTTATCGACAGCGTGCGCCGTTAGTCTAGAGGGCTGAAGTCCTCCCATTCTTCCCCCTCCCCCTTTTCGCCTTCTTCGTTTTTCGATTTTGAGTGGGTATGTACGTTCGCCTTATGCCTAGCCAACTCGTTCTTTCCGCCCAACTCCCTCCTCCGCCCTCTGGTGGTCGGCTCTTCTTGCTCCCCTTTTTCTCGTTCAGGAGATCGTGTTTGGCGGGAGAGATCTCATTTGAATACATAACAGTTGTTGTTTGAGAGAGCTTCTCCCTGACGGTATCACGATCCTGATAAGGTGTTTCTTTCACAGACGCGCCCGGTTGCCCTCTCTTCGACGTCCCTCTTTTTTTCAACGACGTCTCTTCGCTGTAAAAGGCGCGTCAGCCCACATTTATTGACCCCTATTCGAGCAGCACTTCAGTTCTATTCCTGTGATGCCTCTTCCCCTAGAGACCGACAAGCAGTGAGCTCTTTTTTTCTCGTCCCTGCCTGACGACCTTCCTATACACTGTCCTTCGGATTTTTCTCGCGTAGTTCGTTTCTGGCCTTAATTCCTCTTCTCCGCGAGCAGCCCTAGTAGTCTAGAAACTCTGTGCATTCTTCCCTCTCCTCTCGTCTCAACTCGTTGCAGTCGTCCTCGAACATATCTTCTTCGCAGCCAGCCGATTGGATGGGCCCTCGTGACTCCTCCGAGTCAGTCCGTGTAGTGGTTTGTTCAAGCCCTCCTACTTCTTACTCCCTAGCTCAAGTTTTCTCGAGGTAGAGTAAATTAAGATGTCAAAGGCGTTTGAGAGGCTAGCCGCTTCATCCGCAGACGCTAGTTTTCCCAGGGCTACCTTCTCCTCTCCCTCATGGATTTTTTCAGCCTTCGGGCCTCCTGGGTCCCTATTTGCGGTCCTTCTACTTATGCCTAAAGCCTTGCGGAGGATTTTCGCTTCCGTCCTTCCATCTTGATATAAAATGAAGAGAGTCAGGAGGGTGCACTCCTCTTGTGACCTTATACTGATCTGGGTCTAAGTCGGCAGTCAGCGAAGTGGCGCCTGACCTCCTTCTCTTCTCCGAGCGGTTTCCGTCACGAGTCTTCCTCCTCGAAGAGAAAGATTCTGCTTCCAGCGGTCTCCCTGCGATGATTGACTATCATGGGATTCCGAGGATCGCCAGGAGGCTTTTGGAGTCTCCGTGCTACGATACTCTCCTCCCCTCCCCCTACCCTTGCCTACAAGCACGAGACGGTGTAAGTGATGACCTTTTCTACCCCTCCTCTTTCCATGTCACTTGATCCGTGACCCCCTTCCTTTAAACCTCCCTTGTTTTTACAGTCGTCCCTGGGACTGTCGACTCCTTCTTCCCCCCTTTCCTCGAGCATCCACGGTCCGCCGATTGGAATAACTCCCATCTTGACTGTGTCCCGTGACGACTATGTTTTACGGTCTCTCTCCACGACCGGCCGGTTGAGTTGGATTCTTCCCCTCTTTTCCCGACGGGCAGGATTCGAATGGACTGTAATCCTCCTCCCCTGCAACGTCGCTCATGTGATCAGAAGCTCTATCTGGACGCCCCCCTGAAGGACGAGTACAGCGCCTTTTTGTAAGCTCTTTGACAGCGGCCGGTTTCTTTGTAGAGATGTCTCTATGCCGGCCCCGGTCCGTTCGTTCCTTCCCTTTTTTGTACTGGATGTTTCTCTGACTTATTTGGTTTAAACGATTCCGTGACTCCCTTCCACCTTATGGATAGGGTTTAAGTACTGACGGCTATAACGCCTTATTGCCGATGCTCTCAACTCAATACAGATTGAACCCACCCCCGTCCCCGTCAATCTTTTCTTTTTGTTTGTTAACACCGCTGTATCCCTTCAGTCTTTCCGTCGCGCAATGTTTTTTGTCCGGGAGTCTCTCTTCCTGCTTTTTTCGCTTCGAATTTCTTTGACTGTTTCGGATTTAAAAGAGGCACAAGATTTCACTCACGCTCTGATCAGCACGGTTTCCCCTTCCAACGGGTTTTCGTTGATGCACCACGGTTCCGACATCTGCATTCCTATTTCGGCGGCCTTTCGGCGGAGATAGCTGTCATGATGGTAAGAGAACGCTCTCTCTTCCATATGAGCCTTTTTTTTTGTTTTTTTTTTTTTTTTTCTTATTTTTTGTTCTTTGTGTGGTCGGGTGGGGTTGTTGTTTTTTCGTTTTTTTGGTTTTTGGTTTGTTTTTTGTTTTTGGTCGTGTTTTTTTTTCTTTTTTTTGTTTGGTTGTTTCTTTTTTTTTTTTGTTTTTTTTTTTTTTCTTTTATTTTTTTTTTTTTTTTTTTTTGTTAGTTTTCTCATCCTCCGCTCTTTGTACCCTCTCCCTATAAAGTATATTGTATAGAAAACTACTAGAGCCCGCCAGTCCCCTCTCGCGGAGGCTTTTCGTCCCTTTTTTCTTCTAGTTTTCTGGAATTTGCGCGAGACTTAGACCGGTTTATTTCCTCCCTCTGTCTTATTTCCTTGTCTCTAAAAGTAGAATCATACCAGTCCTTTAGCCGGACGATGAACTCCTTTGGTCCTTCTCTCGAGCCCTCCCCCTCTTCTGCCAGAGCACCCTCTATCTTCTTCGCTGGAAGCCATCCTGACTGAAGATCGTGAGAAGGATACTCCCGACTGCCTTTTTCCGCCGGTAAGTTCTTCTCCTCACCCTGCTTTACCCCACCCCCCCCCGCCTTCCTTCCTCGATGATCCTTGTAATAGCGACGGACATTTCTCCTCTTCTTCCGACTGATTATTCAGTCTCTATTGCCCTCCACTCCCCTGGCGCACTGTTCCGGACCGTTGGCCCTTGAGTAGGTCGCTCTCCTATCGTCAAATCCCCCTTCAGTTAAACCTCGACGTAATTAATGTGCTTATAAATTCCGAAGTAGCAAATTCCCGCTTCCCCAGCGGGCCCGTTGCCTAGTGTTGACTTCTCTTCGTTTGGTGACCAGGTTTTATGAAGGGTGACCTGAGATTCTCTTTTCCAGCTAAGGGTATCATTTATCTCAACTGTTTTATAGGGCTTGATAATGATCCTCTGATCTCTCGATGACTGAACTTTCCAAGTAGGCAATTTTGGCTATCTATATCATCTTTCCCC
>Ga0179593_1376324_pt1 | contig 20924 bp, 20 predicted proteins | sample CZODoug2_1_08_16_FD_185931 | JGI IMG/M metagenome (GOLD analysis project Ga0179593, IMG submission 185931) | Vadose zone soil fungal communities from Angelo Coast Range Reserve, California, USA - CZODoug2_1_08_16fungal (PacBio error correction) | ecosystem: Environmental > Terrestrial > Soil >... | reverse complement strand
TCCTCCTTCCGCGGCCGTGCCTCGCGGCGAAGAGCCGCCCACAGAGGGTCCGCCGGCACCAGTCAAGGGGGCTCAGCGTAATCCGTCGCCTCCTCTCCCTTTCGCTTCTTCTACATGACCCCCAGAACAACCTAACTGCGCGCCCCCATGAATAGCGCAGACGGCCGATGTGGCGTTTGTCATGTGCCATGTTCCTCCCTTCCCCGGTGCCTTTTTCCCCTCCTCGTTGCCGACTTAGAATGCAACGATGCTGAGTGTCCTGAAACACCAGTGAGTGGGCGTACGGAAAGCATTGACATGTTTCCTACCCTTAGTCTAAACTGGTACGCCCTTTTAATTCGTGCATACGACGTTCTGAATCGACGGAGTATCCCAGTCTTCCTTGGCGCAAGTTTTTTTTTTTTTTTCCTTTGGGACGATTTTCTCAGTCCGACCCCTAGGGTTGTCGTGGCGTCGCGGGGTGATGCACCCGTGGAAATTGACACTATGGCGAGCTAGCCAGTTCTTTCCTCTGCTCCAGTACCTTGCTCTTCCTAATGAGGCGAAGTCGGGCCAGGCGCTGCCTACACACGGATATTGGAGGCAGTCTCCGCGTCCACTTTGGGCCTTTTTTCTTGACAGCACGCACGCCATTTCACCGCCAGTGCTCCGTGCTGTGCAGGCACGCCAGGGAAGTTGAGTTGACTCTCTTTTCCTCCCCTTTTTTCCCTCCCCCTTTTCTTTATACGCCTGTGTTAAGGAAGCCCCTTGCACAGAACACAAGCATGGCATACCTTTTCCGGGGGGGGGGGTGATTCTCATTGACTTTCCTGTCTCGCTTCCCTGCCCCCCTTCTTTTATGATGAGCTGTGGGCTCAGGTGACGTTCGTTTCTATTCATGTTTCCACTGAAAAAGACCATTGTTCGACCCACCCCAACTCCCTGATTTCGCGGGTTCCCCAAGTTTTACTTAGACTCGTCGCTTTTTTCCCACAGGTAGAATACACGCCATCCCGAGCGTGAGCGATTTTTCGGTCTGCTTTCCTTCCCCCTCTGTATAAGGGCGCAAACTGACTTTAACAGGGACGCCGTCTCGCGAAGCGGGGGAATCGAGAGCTCCTCCCTCTGTGGGGAGGAGATCCACGACTGTCGACGCAGGAGCAGTCAATTGCCCGGGCCCCGGCGACGGCAGCCAGCTGAGCCGATACCCCTCTTTTCTTTTTTTTCCCCTTGTTAACACAAGTGCCGCAGTTTAGAGCAAGCGAAACGTTTTCGCGTGCCTTTAGTTAAGGAGATTGTAGCGGCCTTCTGAGGTTTGTTAAAGCACAGTGGCGCGTAAGTTACATACCCATCTTTCTTTTCTATTTATAGGTCTCCAGTGTTTCCTCCCCATCCCCTCCCTCCCCCCCCGTTGTATGAACAGCTTCCTAGGTTCATGGCACGCGACACCGCCTCGGTGATGCGTTTCCCCGCGGATGGTTTGTTTTACTCAATCTGTCCCTTTCCTTTTCCTTCTTTTCCAATGCGTGTATACCCAAAACGCCGAAGATTTCGGACGTTCCGAAGGAGGGCGAACCCTCCTAGTCTGATTATAGGTAGTCGTCCGGGAAACCGCGTCAACGATCACCGCTTGCCACCCCCCCCCCCCCCCAAACAAACAGAGTGACCTCGATCAGAGTACCGCGGGCTGGTCCAAGGCTGTCGATCGATTTTATCCCCCCCTGATCTTGTTCCTCCTTTTTTTCACTTCCCCCCTCTATTAAGCGATTCGTCTACTTATGCTTGAGATTTCACGCAGCTCCGTTTGAAGAGGAAAGAACTCAGGTGGCGGACGTTATCGACGTTTTTGGTTGTAATCCCAGCGTCCGCTTCATGATGTGAGGGTTGCGGTGCGTACTTTTGCAGGTAGCCAGACCCTCCACTTCAGGAAACACTGACAACGCTGTCCCTTTTTCCCCCCCCCGTTTCCGTTTCCCACTTAGCTGGGAACGGAATGTGAACTTCTTCATATCAAGGGCAGATGTGTATGCAGATGCTGGATCGTCCCCCCTGCAGACGTGTTTTTTTTCTCCTCACTTCCTTTTGCCGGCCGCGTTCTGGATGATGCTTGCCCGGCGCGACCCCGCCACCACTTTCAGCGGCAGTTTCGGCGCGTGCCCCCTTCCCTGTTTTCTTTTCCTCTGCCCCTGCTTTAAGACTGTGCTCTGCCGTGGCATTACCGATTTCTCCGTACTTCCCGGCTGCACACGCGACCCACAAGTAACCATGGATATTACCCCTAGCCGCATTTCCCTCTTTGAGGTCTTTGTCTTCTTTCCCCTCTGTAGCCGGTTTGGGCGTGATGGGGCCGATGCCGCTTTAGTGGTCGATATGTACATCCCTATTGTCATCCGCTTTATCTTGGCATATGCGTTTTACCTCTCCTTTCCCTCCTCCCCCCTCTCACGGTGTTGTTCTTGAGATACCAGCTATGCCCCACAAAGTAACTCGTTCTGCTGACCAGCGTTGGATGATTTGATGGACCGTCCTCGTCGGCCCCTACTGTCCGAAGTAACCTCTTCCCATCCGTTCTCCCCGTCCTCCCCCCCTACTCTGGTCTGCGGCGGAAAGCATTCCCATGGTTATTCGGTGTCGCGTGTGCGCCGTGGTAAGGAGAACCTCTCGCCCACGGTGTTTTCCCTCTTTCCCCTCTTGACCTTCCCAACCAGGCTTACGTTACCGCCGGCGAGCGGAAGGTTCTGAGCGCGGCAAAGGTCACACATCCCCCCCCCTTCCCTCTCCTCCCCCTTTTTTCCTTGCGACCCGACCGGACTGGACGATGGTTCAGGCGGGCATCCCGAGATCCCTTCGTCCGCTGTTCACCGTCGCCAGTCCCTTTTCCCTTCCCCGTTTTTGTCCCTTTCGTGTGTCTCGCTGGTAATTTAAGGGTCTCTTTCTCACTACCCTGCAAAAGTACGAAGTCCCTCGACACAACTCCCTTCCTACTAGCGGAATGCACAAAACCTTCTGTTTCAGTTCCTCTTCGACGAGGTGCTTCATTTTCCAACGCATCCCAATCCTTTTTCCCTATTCTTTATTGCCCCTCCCCCGCTTTTCTGGCCCACCCTGCGGCACAAGACAATGGAGCAGAGTCATCGCCAAGGTCCCGACAACCGTGCCGATGATAGATCCTCACTTTACGACTTTTTCTGCGCCTTTCCCAACCGACCGACGGTCTTTTGACTACCTTCGCGGTGATCCCCTGGAACAGTGTCCAGTCGGCGTTGTTCCCTCTTCCCTTTTTCCGAGACCCTGAGATTGCCGCCGATTGCGGTCCACCACATCCGTGGCTCTTCAGTGATTTCGGATTCTTTTCCTCTGAGAAGAGAAAAAAACCCCACGACAAAGGGCCCTTCCCACAGGTTCATTTTTTTGCGTGTTAAAAGCAGAGCCGAATAACCCCATAGAGAAGAATGGGCGAGTTACGCGAACTGTATTTTAACCTGATAAGCTTCTCCATGATGCCGTCAACTCACTTGCGTTTCGCTTTCTCTCGTCCCCAAACTCATGTTCCTTCCAAACGAACTGGGGATTGACAGGGTCCCCCCCCACCCTCCGATGGTATCTCTAACTCGTGGCGCCGTAGAGCCGGGGGGATTAATGAGACCCCATCGGCATCGGTGCATTTCCCACCCACCTCTTCGTATGTCTTAACGAAGTAACCCCCGATGGATCGATGGCGGACATGTCCTCACGCTTGTGAAGAATTTTTCTTTCTTCTCTTTTCCCACTTCTCCCTTAGAACGCAAATAGATCCTATAGATTGCCGGCTTGTTTCCTGTTGTTTCCCCCTTCGCGCCGAGGGCCCAGTAGGGGTCCCGAACAGCGTTTGAATACCTTTCTTTTTTTCCTCCTCCCCTTGTTCCCCTGAGGCCCACTTCCTGACACACCCTCACCATGGCTCGCCAAACTCTTTCTCGGAGCGCCAACAGCACGGACTGAGCTTAACCCTGAGGACCCTCTTTTTAGCCCTCCTTCCCCCCTTGCGAGATTGTTGCTGGGATTTTGCCCTGCACCCGGCGATAGAAGGGAAGTGCTGTGACGGAAGCGAGAACCCGGTTAATTCCCCCTCCTTTCTGTCTGATGCCCCTCCCCGATTTGAGGCGGACTTCATTGTGCGTTGCTGGTCACCGGGACGACGTCGGCACTCTGTGACGCGAGCAGATCTCCTCCCATCCCCTTTTTTTCTCTAGTCTCCTCCCTTTCCCTACCTTGGGACCCCTTAGCAAGCCAATTTCCTATAGTTTTACCGATGGACCAGGCCGTCCCCCTGTGGCTGCCGCTCGAGAGGCCCCCCAATTTCAACCACTTCCCCCCTTCCTCCTCCTCCCCCCGGGATGCCTGGAGTCATCACCAGCAGTAGGACCAGGGCGACCCCTTGGAACCCGGCTCAGGGCATGGATACCTCCTTTAGCCCGGGTTTGGCCCTTTACCACTTCCCCTTCGGTGAATTAGCCATTGGGCGATGCCGAGGTTGGGTTTCGCCACCTGGGTCCGAAGGATTTGACGGGACTTCCCTTTTGTTCCCTTCCACTCCCCTCATTGGGGTGCAGAGCTTTTTCTTGTCACGGCCGTCGGCGCAAGGGAAAAGCAGCCTCCCCTCGCTCCCAGCTGTCTTTTCCCTGTTTTCTTGCACAACTTTTCCCCCCTTTTTTAGAGGATTTTCAGGGGAAAATCGGAGGCTGAATGGTACAGCGTTTCCCTATAAGTTAACGTGACATGCCCCCTCCCTTTTTTTCTCCTTTTTATTCTCCTTCTCTTCTAGGAGGCCTAAGTTCGTTATTTTTTTCTCCTCCTCGTGTTTTTTTTTTGATAGAAGATAGTCCCGGAAGATTGCCACCCTGCCTCGCCCCTCTCCTCCCCCATCCCCTCCCTTTCCCCGATGGGACGGAAACCAGGGCCACGGGGCTTTCAGCTTTAATTAGTAAATGATAACCCCTCACCCTTAGCTGCGTGATCCATGACTCCTTCCTCCCCCCCCCCCTCCACCATTGCCCCCAGGAAATAGCTTCAACCGCGTGCTCCGATTGTTTTGGATGCGGCATTTTCCCCTCCCGTCCCCCGGCCCTTTTTTTCCCGCCGAGTGGTGAACAAGCCCGTGCTGAGTGGTGAACCCCCGTGGGGAGGTATTTAGTTCCCCCGCAGTCCGTGCCTGTTCCCACTTTTTTCTCCTGCGACCCAGTTTTTTTTCCGCTCAACCGCGATTTAAGCGTGGACTCCCTCCACCCACTGCATCGAATGATCTCTGCGTCCCTTTTCCTTCTTTTTGACGTTCCAGGCTTTGAGCCTGCTGATGTCGGTTGCTGAGGATGCCCCTTTTCCCACCCAGAGGAGGTTGCTGGCGCGAGGGTGATGAGCTTGTTTGAAATTCACTGATGAGGTCAGTTCCCTCCCTTTTTTCTTTTTTTGCTAAAAGGATCCCATAACAATCATTGCGCGAAAGATCCTCTGGAGGCGCAATTTCACGATTGTTCTTTCAGGTATTCCTCTTCCTTCCCCCCCATCATTGAAGAAGAAGGTGCCCATTCCCAATGTTGGGGGCCCTTCCTTGCCCCCAACAAACTCGCCCAAGATGACCCGTTGCTGTTCTCGCCCAGGGTTTTTCTCTCTCTTCCTTCCTCTTTTCTTTCTTTTGTTTCCGACCCTCATTTTAACCCTCATCAGCCCGCACAGTCAACAACAGCCATGGCGTACATTATTTTGTTATATTCGTTCCCTTTGTGATCGCCTTCTTCCTTCTTCCTACTCTCTTTTTCTAGCCCCCCGGTGTTGACAGTCTGTCCGCCGACCAATTGCGTCAGAAAACACCCCCCTAAAGGAGGATTTAGGATTGTCACACAACTGTTCTTTTTCCCTCTGCTCTGGGCCCGAGAACCACTAAAGATCCTCCCCTTTTTTATCCCCTATCCGCGATGTGATTGCCTGGTTCAATAGATGATTGATAGGGTTTAAAATTTCTCCAGAGACCCTCGCATTAACTCCCCCTTCCTCCCTTCCCCCCTTTTTTCCTTCCAGGCCTTGAATAATGGTATTGGACTGTGTCGCCGCACCCAGCCTCCTCAGGACGGATTTTTCCAGGAGAGGGCCCAGTCGACTAACCTAGTCTTTCTCTACCCCTCTCGAGCTGTGGTTCCGTGGACCCCCCCAGGTCAGGTTTATTTCCTGAGTTTGTCTGCCTCCATCAACAGCGACCTTCTCTTTTGTCCCGTTTTTTTCTTAGACCTTTTCCTTGAGGCCAGTCGGTGTCCCTTACATCCAGTTGCGCTTTAGCTCCGCCTATTTTTCCGGATATTGATCTTTCTGGCTTTTCTCCGTTTTTCAAGCCAACTGTGTTTTTCGAGGCCCAGGCCGAGTTATGTGATTCCGTCACCTCCTTCAATTGCCCTCTCCCCCGCGTGCTTGGTATCAATCGGCTTCTTCAGGTGACTACCGGTTCCAATGCCCCCGGTCCCAACACCGACTTCCCCCCCTTCTCTTTCTGCCCCTGGGGATAAGACAGAAGGACTTCGTTTTCTCGGCCGGGAGGAACAGTAGTCCTCTTTCTCCCCCAGTTCAAAGGTTCTGGCCCCTCGATCACGTACTTGGTTGAGTCAAGGCCCTTCGTCGCCTTCTCTCACCGTTCTTTTTTTTGTCTCCTTTCTGTGTCATGTCCCCCCCCCTTTAGAAGAGAGTTTCATTGAGTCTTGATCTTCTTTTCCTTATATTCATGACGCAGTTTTCGCCTGAGGAACTCTCCAGCAGGTTTTGCGGCCCCCCGTCCTTCCCCTCCCGTTCGTGCCTCCGTCCTTTCCTTTCATGACGGGTTACGGCGCTTGCCCAGTAGAGGCTGAGACCCCTCCACTCCCGCCGAGACACTCGTCAAAACTTTTTCCTTTGCTCCCCTTTTTTCCTTTCTTGAAGAGTTTTTTAGGACGCCGTTTTTCTCCTTCTCGGATCGTCGTGTCCGCAGTGGATGGTGCGCGATCACATGTTCGTGCTCCCCCGGCGGTCCCTCTTCTTTTCTTTCTGGCCTTTTTCCCCCGTACGAGAGACCTTCTACGTCTCGTTTTCGTGGTTTTGTAACGTCAAGGTTATTCTGCGTCCGGGTCTTTTCTCCTGGTCCCACCTTTGCTCTTATAAGTATTGGTACTGAAACAGCTCACCCGCGCTACCACCCTGGGTCGTCGCCTGGCAGAAAATTCCCCTATTGACGTTGAGTGGGCGGCTTGCCTGAGTTCTCGGATCTTTTTCCCTGGCGGCCGTCTTTTCTTGTTATTTGTTTTTTCCCCTTTGTCGATCATCGTTCACCCCCCCCGGTCAGCTTGTTCTTATCTTTGTGGACATATGACTTGTTCCCTCTTTTCCTCCTCCTTTTTTTTTTTTTCTCTCGCTCCCCTTATACTAGTGCACCCGATCTTTTCCCCCCTACAGCGTTGGATTTACGTGATCGCCCCTGACTTCCCGCGGAGATAGGCCCATACTTTGCGTGCCTCCTACATCGGAGCTCAATCGTTCCCCCCTCATGCACCCCTCCCCTAGTTTTTGACATTCTTTTTTTTGGCCATTTGACGATCCCGTTACGCTGTTGTCTTGGCGAACGGCGGAGTCGGAGAAATAGTCGGTGTCACGTCCATCGCTCCTCCCCCCTTCCCCTGTAATCCAATGCGAATACGACCGTCCTGTCTTCTGTACCGAGAAGGTTGGTTTGGCGCGCCGGTTGAAAGATCATAATATAATGGCCAGTCTCCCTCTTTTCTTTTCGCTCACACCCTCCCCTCAACTGAAGATTTAATTTTTGCTCACCCTCTAGGCCATTAGTTCATCTATTTTTCCCAAAGAAGTTCAGTTAGACCCCTCCTTTTTCTTCCCCCCTTTTTTTTATTGGATTGTATTAATGGAGTGTCTCTGCTTTTACTACTGCAAAAGTACTAGCCCGGTGCAACTCGCCCACCCTGCCGCTGCGGACGCCCGGCGGATTAGCATCACCCCACCTGTTCGTCCTCTTCGACCTTTTATTTTGCGTCAGGAATCTTTTCATAAGATCAATACTCCTTCCCTTTGTCTGCGTTCCTCCCCCCCCTTTCGTACCATGTCCCTTGGAAGATAGCATCTCCAAGGTTTCTACCCGCCCGCTTTTCCTCTGATCCCCTCTTTTCCCTAGCGGTACGGTGGGCGGTCCCTCGTGGAACTACCCCCTTTTTTTTTTCCTTCCTCGTCGACTTTGGAATAAACGAGTGTTTTTCGACGTCGAAAATTTTTTCGATTGTTGATCCCCCCCCCCCCCCCCCCCCCCCCCCCCCCCCCCCCCCCCCCCCCCCCCCCCCCCCCCCATTCCCTTGCACTCGAGTCACTGAAGTGTCCGCCGCTTCACCCCCCCTCTCTTTTCTACCAAAGGGAGGACAGAACAACCCCCCCCCCCGGACTCACCCCCCAAACATACCCTTTTCCCTTATTTTTTCGAGCCCCTGTGACTGCTTTGTTTCACATCATCGCTCCCCCCAAGCTGGAGAGCGACGGCGCCCATTTCTTCCCTCACCGCATAAGCTTCATTGCTGCCGGACGAATCTCCCCGCGCGTTTTTCTGTCTGCGCTACCCATAACAGTTCCCTTCCCCGAAACTTGTGTCCAGGTACCATCTATAGCTGTCTACTCGCTGGATGCGTCACCGGGGCACATTGAAAGTCCCTGCGTCGGGACTTTGTTCTTGCGATGACACCACCGCTTTTCTTTATTATAGCGTCTGTCCCACGTTGAGGAGCGAGTCGGGCTCTCCTTTTTTTTTCCCAGTCACCCCCTAGTGCTTTTTTAAGTCCTTGGTGACCCCCATATTTTCCCTTATTGACCCCCTTTGGCGAAGGTCAGCACTCGCTCATCTTCTATTCGGCTTTTCTTTTTTCTCCCCCGTTTTTTCGCCCTCCTTGTTCGGCTAAGCTTTTTTTCCCCCCCATCCTCCTTGAGTTTTCGCCGCACGTCGGCGGGCATGACGTCTATCCACCGCCATCACCCCTTGCCGCCAACTTCTGACCCCTCGCAAAGGCTCGCCGCCTCCCCCAATAACACTTCATCAGTCCTCCCTTGCTTCGCAATGCTGTTTGTTGCGTGGCTGTCTTTCCCTCAGGGATAGAATCCGGCTGTGCGGTCGAACGCGAGGAAGTGCCCGCGCCCTCCCCCCTCTGGCGTGCTGGCAGCCTGAAGCTTTTGCGAGTTAATGCCGCCAATGGGCGTGCTTTCCCTCGACTGTTTTGGCAGAGTTTCTCTCTCGATCCTTTCCTACTCCTTGTAGCGTTTTGAGCGCCTTCCGCCCTTTGACCTTCGCCCTCACCTGGAGCATATAGACCGTCTGGATCTTGAGCCGGCCACATTTTTTTTTCTTACATCGGTTTCCCAATTTATTTTTCCATCAATGGATTCCAAGTCACCCCTACCCTATTTGTCGGCCTGCTTAGCCCCCCCTCTTCCCAGGTCTCCCAAGGCCCCATCAGGACTCCTTCATCTTTCCTGGAATCTCTCCTCACGCTGCAGTGGGTCGTCCCGTTTATCTCTCTTCTCTATTTCATTTTCGGTAAACCCCTTGTGAAGGTGACTGTGCGCACCTGGGTCAAGAGGCTTCTGCCTTTTCATTCATCCTACCTCCTTCCTTTTTTCACTTGAAACAAGGCGGGGGGGCAGGGCGGCACTCTTGTACTTTCCGGACGCATGGCAAGCACCAACCCAACTCTTTCCCTCCGCTGTTCTTCGAATTAGCTCACCCCCCATTTTTGGTGTTGGGCAGGTTCAGGTCTTTCCCTTTCCTTCCTATGCTTTTTTGTAAGCGTTTTTTATACCTCTTCACGTCCCACCATGGTGGGTTTTTCGTAGCTCTTTAGTCTGTTGCGTCTTTTTAGCCTTTCGGCCAGATGAAGTATTATCTATATTTATCTAATATAAGTTGTTGCTTTTTCGAGATAAGGTACCCCTCTTTTTCCGCCTGAAGACACGGCGCTCTGAAGAAACCATCGTCCAGAGGTTCCGCTTTCCCTTCGGTCAGGGCGAGGTACTTCGTCACTTAACCCATTAATCGCCTTAGCTTGACGCTTCTCGGCCTGCCCCACCAACTAAAACCCACTTTAGAGACCATGCTCCCTCCCTTCTGTGGGTCGCTGGGCCCAGGTTTTTTTCTCCGTGCATTTACAGAATCGTTCTCCGGATGCTTCCCCCGTTTTCTTGTGTCCGTGCACCCCAACCCCAGTGTAGGATGTTCCGCCTTCCTTCCCCGACTGCTTTCCCCCGGTGTGTCGCATTCCGTAGCCAAACCTTTGTTCACCCGCGGATTGCCGTTTCCCCCCTCTCCCACCCCCCTGCATAGACAGGAGGATAGCAGGACCGTAGGATTCTCTTTCCTTTTTTAGGTTTCCCATGTTTGACTTTTCCCCCCTTTTTTCCCTGGAGAATTTTTTTGATTGCCGCCAACCAGAGGAGGTGTTCGTGTGAATTCTTTCCCCTTGGGTGAAATTGGCCCTCGTCTTGAGACGACAACCTGTTGTTCCCTTTCCCTCCTTATCAAGACCTTCGATCTTAAGTCCCAATGCCCTGTCCATAGGATGCTGCTTTCATCTCCCCCCGTATGGGATTTCCGGCTTTCCTACCAGCCTATTTCAAGATCTTGTCCTCCCCGTTTTAGAGGTGACCACAGCACATCCGCCGTGAAGCAGATGCCTTTTTTCTGTTCCCGTCAAGAAATGCACGTTTTAGTAGCGCTTTTCCCCCCTTTATATAGATTTCCATTTCACAGAATGTCTCCCTTCGTGAACGACAGTCCTCTTCCACACCAGCATGTTCGGTTTTAGTTCCTCCCTGTCAAGGTTTTTCTTTTTCTCTCTTTAAGGAAGAGCTTTTTTAGGAAGCGGTTTCCGCCATGTGCTGCTTTTCTTTTTCTATGTCTGCCTGCCTCGTTTTTGACCCCCTGTGGCGACCCCCTTCCAGGCTCATTGTTTAGAGGTGAAACTTACTTCCATCTTTTTGCTGCCTTGCGACACACCTTCCAAAACCAGAAAATACGTCCTAGCCTCTCGTTGGCGAGTAGTTTTTAGTTAGTCAAAGTTTTTCAAAGCGAGTTCGGGGGCACACACAAGAGGAGCTTCATCTCCAGTTGTCCAAGTTCTCGTGCAGAAGGCCAAAGTCAGATCCTAAGAGGTCATACGTAGATGAACCAGAGGTGCAGAACCGGCCCTCCCTAAAAAAATTCTTTTAAGAAGGAGAATATGCGCAGTTCCCCTTATAGACGGCCTTCACTGGTTGAGCAAAAAGCCTCTATTTGTGTGACCTTGGAACACCCCATTCCCCTTTTGAAGGAATGTCTTTTTTGCCCGCGACACCCCTCCGCCAAGCTTGGTTGGTTGCAGCTTGGAGGAAACCTTTTCGTTTTTCAGATTGGCGCCTTGATACCATCATTTTTTTTTCTTTTCTCGAGGTTATTTTCTTGGCTCGGAAATGTTCCAATCAATAAGCCACGGTGTCGCCCATTTGCGGCCGAGGATTCTTTCAAATCGTCTTTGCCCCCTGAGTCGCACCTCTGCTGGGGGGGGACTACCGCAAAGGAGGAAAAGGGTGATTTACATTTCCAATGTAACCCACCACGCAGAAACTTTTCAGTTCTCCAAAAAAAAACGGGGGATCACTCCCTCTTTCCCCCTCTTCTTTGGAACCGTCGTTACAGCTTTGCCCCCGTCAGTTAACCCCGTTGAGTGACATAGACCCTTTTCGGCACCGCTTTTCTTTTGTCCTTTCCCTGGCATGATCTCCTCACTGCTGCGTGATCTGGTTTCGAATTTGGTGCATTCCCCCCTCGTCTCGTGGGAGATATTCCTTTCTTGATCTTGTGAATTGCTTCATTACGCAAGCCCTTTGTCCCTCCAAGAGTGGTCAAGTAACATGACATTTGCACCCCCGACTAATGTACCCCCCCTTTCTTTCCAGACCTTGCTCATGACTGTCTGCGTTTTTTGGTCGTCACCCACTTTTGCATTAGTCTCCCTCTCCCCTCCAGAACATGCGAGGACCCCTCGACCGTACACCCAAGTTTGGCTCCACCATCTTTATTTGTTCCCTTTTCTTTGACTTTCGATCTCCACTTAACGCGGTTTTTCCATAGAAGCCTTTCATTCATCGTCCCCCAGTTGTCCTCAAGTGGTATTGCGCTCTATATGGGCGGATCTTCCGGTGCTTTTTCTGAGGACTGCCCTTCTCCCCCCTCCAACCTCTCGTCCCAGTTCTCGTGCGGTGAAGCCCAATTTCACTCTTTCCTTGATCGTCTGTGTCTGACCCCTGGAGACGATTCTCAATACAAGGGAATGAACACTCCTCCATCTTTACCACGGTTTCTCGAGACCGCCGAAGGTCACCACTTACTTTTTCTTTCCAGTCTTCTGTCTTTGGTGACCCTTCCCCCCCCCCCTTCAAAAAGAGTATGGGCAGATAGCCGGACTTTCTCTCATAGTCACCCCCCCTTTCAGATCTGTCCTCTTTTTTTGACATAGGGCTTGAGCCTATCAACCCGTTTTTGTTGGTGACTCCTCTTCCCCTGCATATTCCCCCCGATTCTAGGAAAAGATGACGATGGTACTATTATCGACCTCCCCTCTGTCCTGACCTACTTGTCAACCGCCGATCACCATCTTTAACGCCCCCCTGAAATATTTGGTTCCCTGCTTGTTCCAGGCGAAGATAAAATTGGGTTCGCTTTTCGAGTTGTCCTCCCGTGTATTCATTAACAATTTCGCCACGTGTATAGCCTCTCGGGCCCTGAAACGCGTAAGCCCCTTCCCCGATTTCACCAGCAACTTTTCTACGGTTCGGTTACGATAAGGTTGGCGGGGTTTTTCTGTTCCCGGCCCCCAATCCTTCCGAGCCGACCTTTGATCTCTGACTACCCCTTTCTTAAAATGGCGATTACGGAGGGGCGATCACGCTTTTTTTTTTTCCCAGATGCATCGCTGACCAAAACGTCCCAGTTCCTTGAGTTTTGAAAAGAACGTTAGTCGTGTCTTCCCTCTTTTTCCTGGAAGTGGGGTTCTTTTTCTGAGCCTACTCCAGCCGCGTGCACACTAGACATATACCGCCGCTTCGCACTGCCCACTGCCATCGCCCGCCCCAATGGGTAAGTTACATCCCACGAGGCTGCTCCTTTATTTCCCCCCACTTCATAAAGATACATTCCATATATGTAGCACGTCCTTCAACACAGTCTACGGGGTCTTTCCTTCTCGCCAAGGACTTGAGACAGAGTGCGTCTTAGGTCACGGGACTCTTTTCGGCTTTTAATCTTTTCATTCGTGAACGCGACCGCGGAATTCTGTTTAACCCCTGTTTCCGACAAGTAGCCCTCGTGTAGATTTTTGAACCTATCCCTTGTTGAATGGCGCCGATTACCCCCCCCCCCCTTGGCGACGCTTCCCCTAGTTCGGAATTGCGTAAGCACCTCCTCCCTTGTCCCGTTTTTGCCCAACGACCCTTGGTCTTTCTGTGCGCCACCGACGATCCATCAAAATCCTCCTCTAAGCACCTCGCCATCTCCGGAGCCCCTTGTCTTACTTCCCCCTCTTTTGCCATGTTGCCCCCGGTAACGCGTTTCGCTTCCTAGACAAATAACTTCACCCAGCCTGGGTTCCCACTTCCACCCCCAAATCTTTATTTCTATAAATAGCTGGATGACGTCGCCTCCCCGTGGTCCTGTCCTCCCTCCGACGCGTCTTGCCTGTGGCGGTCTCACCCCTCTGGTCTATTCTCGCCGTTTGAAAAAGCTAGCGAGGAGACCTTTTTCAACCGCAGCGCCTGTTTTTTCTTTTTTGGTTACCCGTCCTCGATTCCCAGTGCGATCGACCGCCCGTCTTTCACCTCTGATCTGCCGGCGTGTTATTTTTTTTTCTTTGTTCTAAAAGAGAAAGTGCTCAGTACTTTCGGTCCCCCTCCCTCATCCCTCCTGGAGTTTTTCCCCCAATTAGGTCTGGGAACATCCCCCCTCCCTCCGGCCGCCCATCACCATGTTTTTTTCCTCCGCGTAAGGACATCTCGGACTTATAGTTAACCCCGTCCCCTTCATAAGGTAACTCCCCAGGTAGCCATGGTTTTTGTTTTCTTCCCACAGGCTCTTTCGACATCCAAGGAGGTGAATTTTTACAGAGAGTCCTACTTTTCAGTCGCTCTCCACCCTTCCTTTCCATTGAACCAACAGGAAGGAATGTCTTTACGGACTTAGTGATGCCCCCTCCGGAGAATTCCCCCCCTTCCCAGATATGTTCAGAATCCCCACACCTTTTTTTTAGCGTTTTTGAGCGCATTGCCTCATTGGACTTAAAGAATTCAAAGCCGTCTGTACGTGATGCCCCGCCCCACTTCCCCCTGATCGCCTGATCGCTTTAATGGCAACCCCTTGAATCACCTGATTTCCCCCCGAAACCTCCCTGGGTTTTTTTCTGCCCCCTCCCACCGTTAGTGACCCTCCCCTGGTCCCCCCTTGCCAAGGGAATGGAATAACCCCTTTTTCCCTCATTCCTTTTTCACGCGTATCGGATCAGGTGACTTAGTCACCCTGTCCGACGACGACTGTTTTCGAACCTGGTCCAGAATGCCAGTTTTCTGTCCAGGCGGCACCTATATCCATAATCCCATGGTCCCCTGACCCTCCTCACTCTGGTTTTCTCAGGTTCTTACGGTAAAGATTCTTGTCACCTTTTTTCCTTCCGGCCCATCCCTCGCGAACCTCCAACCTCGGCTCCCGTCGTATGAGACTCATGTGGGTCGTGTGTTCGTTTTGTCTTCCAGCAGGCGCTACTCCAGCCAGTTTGGAAGGAAGGGTAAGAGGAAGATTCCTCTGTCCGCCCCGTTTCCTTTCCCCCTTCTCCATTTGATTCGAGGTCTGATCGTTATCCGAGAGCCAGGCAAATGTCCCATGTCGGACTCCCTCTTGACTCCCCTTCCCCGTTTGTGAGAGAGTACCTTTGACCGACAGCGTGCCCCACTGTAGAAGAGCCCTCGCCGACCAGAGGGGCGACTTTCAAAGGTACAAAGGGGAGATAGTAATCTCAAGCTTACCATCCTCCCTTCTGCTTGGACCGCAACCCCCTGCCCCCCACCTGGCCCAAAACCAAACCGCGAATCCCCACCACCTGCCTGTGAGTTTGATGCGGGTGCCATGTTGGAGTAAGCGTGTCCAGTTAGTGTTTTGCAGTTGCGCTCCCTGTATCACACTCCCCCCCGTTATGTTTGTGTGTCGACCACAGTGTAGGATAGAGTTCCTCCGAAGACCCGAACTGCTGAAACGTGGGCCCCCCGTATCATTCGCCCAACAGTTTTCCCTCCTTCACGCGGCCCGTGCGCCACCACTCGACTTGCGTTTCTCGTCCAGGCCCGGACCGTTGGTTAACTTGTTGCCCTGGTCCCCCCCTTTCCTTAGACGATTGGTTGCTTCCGCCCAAAGGTTTCTTAGGTGATGTCCCTTTTTTTTCCCTCGATGCGGCGAGAAGTTGTGTATGTTGACACGTATCCAGGACTGCTCGAATTCCCAGTGGAGTCACGCAGGTCTTCATCGACCACGCTGATGTGGGTCAGGTTTTCCCGCCTTTCCCCTTTGTCCGGCCGTCGTTTCCCAGAACGCAAATTACGCGGACCCGCCATTTCTGGCCGTGCGCAGAAAGTAAGGCAGTTTGTTTCCTCTCCGTCCTGTTATACCTCGTACCGTCACAGCCTTTGGTAGTCTAGAATGCTCCGGCCTACCTTATCCCCACCCCCGAGCGATCCGGGATCTGAGGTCTCATTATCGCTCAGGCCGCCGCTGCGTCCTGAGAGGTGAGCTCCCCAATGGTTTTTTGGGCTTTTTGCCGGGTGTCCTTCGTCATGTCTGGCCCGACAGATTTGGGCGACCCCAATCCATTCTTATTTTTTTTTTCCCTGGCCCCACCATTCTAGTGCGCGGAGTGCGCCCCAACAGGAACGAACTCCTCGGCCCCGAGGAATGTGAGCGTGCGGTCGATGTCGCCCTTTTCTACATGTTTCTTTTCCACCAAACACGTGGATGACAGGTCGACCCCGTTCGTTATCCCTCTAAGCCGGTACGTGTCCCTCTTCGGTTTTTTCTTCCCTTCTACGCAATTGCGCCGCATGTGTCCCCCCAATGCCCCGGGCCCCGGCGGAAGAAAGGCGTCAGACTCCCCTCCTCTAGCTTTTTTGCCGTGGCCCAACTGTTGGCGTTTGTTTCCGCAAGACAACTGCCAGTCCTGCTCTTTTATCCCTTCGGTCATTTCCCCGGTGACTTGTCCATCAGTTTCCCGCACCGGTGGAGCTCTTGGATTTTCTCTTCGGCCATTGAGCAATTCATTTCGTACCGGCCCCCACGGTTTTCGGCCCATTTTTGAGTTCTTTGACCTGTCGCGGCGACCATACGCCTCGGTGCTGTCGCTCGCAGGATGGTTTCCTCCCCTCATCTTTGTCTCCCATCTTCCCGGTCCCCCGTTCCATTCCGGTAACGCCGACGAACTTTCGCTTTTCAAAACCGGGATACCCGCAAGACGGTTTTTCCTCGTCTGCGGCGGTTGAAACCCGTTCCCCGAGGGCGCCCCCAGGCCCTTCCCGTGAGTCCTCCCCTCTAAGAGTCCGTTTTTTTTTTTTTAAAGGCCTTTCCCTTCCGCTGCTCCACCGCGGCATGGTGTGAAATGCCTATTGAGCGACTCTCGGTGCTTTATTTCCTTTGCCTTTTTGCGGGCTTTACTCAGCCTCGTTGGTCGAAGGAAGTAACAGCAGAGTTTGTCGGCGATATTTCCGCGTGCGTGCAGCAGTCTTGATGTAGCGGTTCAGGGCCCGTCCTTTTTCGTTAGTCGCCCTTACCCAACTTCACAAACGACACGACTGACCGCAAAAACGGTTCCGTTTCACCTTGTTCTCCCCTGGGGGTCATACCTTGAACCTTCGCTAATCGAGGAAGCTTGCGCAACGATCTTCTCGGTATCCAGGGTGTCGCGGATGGTGTCAAATCAATGGGCGGGTTTATTGATGATTGCAGGTGCCACGCACCTTATGGGACAGCGCGGCGGTCGTGGCGGTGGAAAAAATCGTCAAGTTCTTACGCGTTGCGGTATTCGATTGCCCGATGGTTAACCCGTGTTTCGCCTTCTCCTCCTCACGTGCTGCACGCGACACAGCCCCCATGGGATCGTCGTCGGAGTACCCTATTCCGGGTGACGATGTGCGGCTTTCGTTTTACCCTTCGGCACGCAGTAGGCGATCGCCTGCGTAGTCCTTGCGATTCCATCGTCACTCTGTTCATCTTGTCCAGTTGTCCACTCTCTGGTATCCTCCTCATGTGGTTATGTTTGCGATGATCCCCAGCTCTCCCCAACGATAACTCGGGCAACACTCGTTGGATTTGACGTGATCCCTGATCCCGCGGTTGACTTCCCCTAGTTTCACCTCGGATCGCCGCCATACACACCTACCTATGTGACTTGCTGTTTCCTCGACCCGCTCCCTGGTTACGCTGTGTCTGTAGCCGTGGAGTACGGATATCTTCGCCACGTTCCTCTCTCTTGCACCGTAAGAGTATACGCTGTTATTCTTGACTTTGTGACACGCACGTCCGTGACTTTAGCGCGACGTCACTTCCCTACAGCCATGTGGTATGATGTGTGACGCACACGAGGTGAGAGACCCCTGTATTTTGCCCCCCCCATCATGGGCCCACACTACCCTTGCCCATTTTTTTCTCCAGATGTCTTTTGTGTCCCCCCCCCCCCCCGCTCCAGCTTTATTTTAGAAACAGACAGTCAGCACTGGTCTGAATTGCAAGCGGCGATCCCGAGTCGTCCCCTTTCGTGATACGTCACAACGTCCTCCGGCTACACTGGTCGCAGTTTTTTGTGATTCGTATTTTGATAGATTCATGTCCTTGTGGTCCCCCCGCTGCGACGACCTCAACTTAAGCAGGAAAAATTCATTCCCTCCGCTGCTGCCCCCTTCTTCTCTTTTTCTGCCGTCCACCCCTGCGTTCGGTAATCTTCTTCCAGTTTTTAGTTTTCTTGAATTTCTCCCCGGGAAAAAGATCAAGACTCACTAGGTTTGCGCGATTCCTGTCACCAACGCACTGATAGGGGAGTTTAATTGTCAGTTTGACTCTCTCCCCTTTACATTTTCACAAGCACCGCGAGCTGATAGATGTCCCATCCCCGTTGGAAGGCAGAGTGTGCCCCCCTCCTTTCCTTTCCCGAGGACGGGATGCGGTGCCCCCCTGTCCAACTTGCCCCTCCTCTCGAATGCTGTTATTAACTTTTTTTATGGACCCCTTCGATCCCAAGCCTCTTGAAGAACGATGAGGCGTCACCACCTCGGTGAGTCCGCGGCTGCTTCGTTCTCCGACCTTAAACCTCTTCTTCCCTCCCCCCCCCCCCCAAAATTGCTCGACCGTTGTTTCTGATTGTGTCGTTCAATCTGTTCGTCACCCGGAATAGCCCCTCCAGCTGCGAGAGATACGGGCGCAACCACCGTCCGTTAAAATATCATGCTATTACTCCTCCCAATCATCTTTTCCCCGTTTTTTCTTGCGTTCCCCCTTCCCTCGAGTTAAAAAGAAAGTTCACGGTCCACTCTCTTTATTGCGTACCTCCTGCCTTTGCCGTGAGGCCCGGTTCTATTGACTTCGCTTTTGTTCTGGTTGAGGTTCGGCGGCCACTTCCCAAGCATGGAGTTTAGTCGAAGTATCACCGCTTTGGTAGTTATCTGTTGTGTCGCCCCCCCCAACCCGATGTTTCGTCGGGCAGTAATTGGTGGTGACCCTCTTCATCGAGGGTTACAAGTTCGCCGTGTCGCACCTCGAGACACGAGGCATCTTTTTTCTTCTCTTCTTTTCGCCGCAGCTCGCCTGACACTTACGTTTTCCCCTAGCGGAACCTTCCTGTTTGGGTCCGCACATTTTTTTTCTTTTGAATTGAATTTCTCGAAGCAACTTTTCCCATCGGATCCCTCCCCAATCTCTCATGGCCTCTCCACCCCTTAGTCATGAGCGAAACGGAGGCACCCTGGTAATTCTCCCGTTCCCCAGTTATTCATTTTTTGCTGCGGCTCCACTCTGCAGAGTCATCCCTGTGCGGAGAAGCGAGCTCCTTTGGATGCCGACTTACTGAGGAGCCCTCCCAGTCTTCGATTTCGAGTGACGGCGTCCCTGTTTTGAGTCACCTGGAAGATTCGTCATTTCGAGGTCACCTTCTCCTCTCCTTGAACCCCTCAAGTTTTTTTCTCTATGATGCCTCCCCCCTAATGGGACCTTCTTTCCTGGCTTCCTAGCCATTGGCTCCTTCTTCCCCCGTGCCTTGCCTCCGCTATGAGGGCCCTTTTTTCACCCAAAACCACCCACCTTTCCAATCACTTCCTCTCAAGACTCTCTGGGTTCTTAGCACCCAGTCTTTCTTGCGACCAGTAATCCTGGACGATTTTTTTTGGATTTCCTCTCTTTCTTCCCCTGATCATGGTTGATTTCACTGTTACACTCGCCGGGGAATTCGGAACATTCCTCCCTTTCAGACCCCTGGTTCCCTAAATTGTTCCGTTCGTGGTCTTCCGGCGTCACCTATCCACTCTCCATTTCTCAACCCTCTTTCGGGAGCCCCATTGTTTGAGTCCTTCCCCTCTTCGTACACGCGCTCGGCCAATAATTCCTCCCCGCAGCCACCTCCCCACCTCTTTTTCGATTCTTTTATCATGTTTTCGCATGTGTTCGGGTTGTGCGGCCATTATTGAGACCCCCCAAAGGAGAAGTGAGGGGAAACATGTAAGAGGGCCCCCTCCGGGTAACGAAACCCCCGGGACCTGTGGAAGGGAGCGACGTAGCTTGTCCCTCGGGCCCTCCCCTTGATCCTGGCCGGCACGCTGAGGCGTATTCTATCGCGGGAATAAAAGGGTGTGGTTGAGAGCTCCTCACTTTTTTGTGCGGCCCGACGTCCCCCCACGAGACAGCCCAGGCCCGACAATTGGCGACCCCCGGCAACCCTTTCCCCCCTGTGCGCCTAGGGGTTTCCCCTTTACCCCCTAGCCTTTCTCTCGTGAGTTACCCCCTTGCCGCACACTTTGCTCCCCCCATTGTCCCCGCGCATACAGCCCCCTTCCCTCCCTAGGGGTTGTCTTCTTTGCCCCTTGTCTTGCCTACCGCCATAGTCCCCGCCAAGGAATGCTAACCCCGACGGAGGCCTGGTAAACACCATTGTAGTCTTGAAGACTCCGACCCTCTGCTTTACCCAGGTGGTCGCAAAAAGTCCGCTAGACAAAGTTTCCGAATACAAAAGGCTCTTGTGTGTTTTTCCTTTTAGTCCACCACTCCCAAGTGAGGATTCCCGGACCGGTTTTTATTTCCCTGAGCCCTCTTCATGGTCCTGAGGACCGATGGTTAAGTGCCGACACAGAGTCTTGTTTTGTTTCGGGTCTTCCCTTTTTTTTTGGCTCGATGAGGCCAGCCGCCTGTGCTTGCACCCGGATCCAGCCTTGCTATAGACCCTTCTTTTTCGAATTCCAGGAAGGGGCTCCCCACGGATGTTAAGCGGCAGGATCTTCCGAGAGTAAATCATTCCGTATATTCTTCCCCTCACTCCTTCCCCCTCATCTTTGAAGGCAGTGCTGGTTGCAGCTTCCCCTTCAGTTGTTTGGAGGATTGATATCGATTATACCCCTTCCATCTCACGTACGTTCTGTTCACCCACGACACCTCCCCACAGAATGGCCGCTACATTTGGGTATTCCTAATTGTGTTATTTTTCCTCTTCGGCACGAGCCACCCTTTTTTTTTTTTGGTAGCAATTTGTGATGGCGGTTGGTTTAGATTTTTTTATTAATGACCTCAAAATTTTGGTCCCCCCCCTCCATTCTGGATTTTTTTTCCTTTTCTGGTCACCCGTCCCCGGACGACAGTTCCTTGT
>Ga0179593_1647451_pt1 | contig 20925 bp, 23 predicted proteins | sample CZODoug2_1_08_16_FD_185931 | JGI IMG/M metagenome (GOLD analysis project Ga0179593, IMG submission 185931) | Vadose zone soil fungal communities from Angelo Coast Range Reserve, California, USA - CZODoug2_1_08_16fungal (PacBio error correction) | ecosystem: Environmental > Terrestrial > Soil >... | reverse complement strand
CCCAGGAAGTGAGCATTTCTCTTTATCCTCCTAAAGGCCTTGCCAATTTGAACCGCGTTCTGGCTTTCCTCCTCCCCTCTCGTGCTTTTTTCGTGATGAGCAGGGCGTGCAAGGGCGCCTCCTTGACCCAACTGAATGGTTCCCGAGGAACCCCCCCCAGTTTTTTCTTTCTCCCCCTCCCCCCAACACAAGGGCAAGACGCGATTCGGCTTGATGTCAGTGACTTGTCTGCCGGGTCCTTTTAAAAACAGTCCCAGACCGTTCGGTCTCCTCTTTCCCCAGGCGGCTTGAAAGACTCTGAGCTGAACTGACCCGGTCGTGCCCTTTCCCCCCCCCTTCCTCTCTTCCCTGAATTTTTTTGAGTAGCGGCATCGTGGGTTTCCCTCTTCCCCTCTTTTACTTTTTTTAAGAGACGCCCTGCGCCTTTTCGCACCCGAGTTGCCCTTTTTGGCTTCATTCCTTTCTTTCATTATCTGGCTGGGTAGGGTCGGGAACCCTACGACACATCCCTGTCCGTACCACCGGGGTCACGGGTTGCCTTATAAGAATGTTCTTATTCCCTTTCTCCCCCGACCGCTCGGCGGCGTCATTACCCCCTTGTTCTCACTTGTCTTGTGCATAAGCCTACGTGGTGGCCTGTTTTTGGCTTGCCATTGGCTCAGAAGAAGATTCGGGACCATTGTTTCCTCTCCCCTGCTCCGAGTGGCTGTTCCTTGAATGGTTGCCTCTTTACGTTTCCCCTGAGATCACGGGTGTACTAGCCTTTTCCCGCCCTTTGGAAGGGCTTTTGGAGATCGTGTTCCGGCCAATGCGCTTGTCAGGAATCCCCCCTTAGTCTCCCCTTAACCGGAAGGGATCTGACTTGTCTTCCCTTGTTGCTCCTTGCTTTCGTTGCCCGCCGCCGCACCCTCGTTTACTCGTTACAGCTCTTCTTGTGGAGAGTCAGGCTGGAGTTTCCCCTCGTTGCTCTCTTTTTCCCCAGCACAAAAATACAATTCAAGCGTTTTTTCCGTTTTCTTTTTCTTTTTTTCTGCTCGCGTGGGGGTTCCCCTGTAGGCATCAGAGTTGTTTTCTTGACCACAACTCCCCCCTTGGTCCTGCCCCACTGACACAGAGCTTCCGGTTTTTCCTTTTTTTCCTTCTCTCAAGTGCGGTAGAATTTCCTCCGAGCGTTAGCGCGGGAAACTTCGCAACGAGACTTCCCCACCTTCTTCATCAAGGTCTTTGAGTTGGCCTTCCTCGTCTTGGGATTCATGCTGAAGGGGCTTAACTTTTTTCGGACTTTTCCGACTGGCTTCCGGCCCGCTGCGACTTCTAGAACCGGGGCCGAGATTTTTAACTTCTATGAAGGTTATTCATTCCATCCCCTTGCTTTCCCCGGTGTTCCCTGGCTGCTGCGCAATTCCTCTTGGATGCCCTTTTGGAATGTTTTTCTTTCCCCCAGCTTCCTTCGAATCGGAACCCTTTTTTACTTCAGTTGGTGCCAACAGCGCTTGGTTGTTGGAGTTCTCTTCCCTACCTCTCCGCTTTTTTTTTTCCTGTTCCTGTACAGGACCGCAACTTTTTTGCTGCGGAGCATTTTTTTCCATTGCGCGCTTGCGTGCCCCAAATACGGGTACGGCTTAACCCTCTTTTGCAAGTTTGTCTTAATGCTTTTTCCCCTCCCCGCCCCCCCTGAAAAATCCCTGGTGCCAAGTTGTATCGTTCCCTTCTTTCAAAGTGTCCTCCCCCTTGTGGGTTGTGGACAACAGACTTTCCTACTTGTACACTAAGCGTGTATCCAACTCCCACCTCCTTCGAGATCTTTTTTCCCCTTTGGCAGTACGCTTTACCGTGCGCTGATCTACTCTATTTCGTTGAAGCGGGCGCACTTTTGGGCTGCCCACCACCTTGAGAAGAGTTGGATTTCCCCCTGAGTCCCTTCTTTGTTTCCTTGTTTGGCACACATCCGCGAGATGCTTTTCGGGGTGCCTTCCCCTTGCTTTCCCTTTTCTGTATCCGGAAAAGTCGGCAAGACATCCCTGGCGGGTTTTTCCCTCGAGATTCCCTTGCGACGCGCGATGCGGCTTGGAGACTGGTCTTTTTGCCACCCCCCTATCCTAAGGGGGATTTTCCCCAACATCACTTTCCGCTCCGATAAAGGCAATTTCGTTCTTTCCCTCCCTGACTTTTAGCTGATTCCTTTTTTGCAACCTCCGCCTCCTTCCCCCCCCCCGCCTTCATCGCTTATCGTCGTCTTCTTCTCTACCGACGAAGCCGCTGCTTGCCCTTTCCACTTCGCCACCCGGATTTCGGCCCTCCTCTGCCACCCCTCGGCCGCCTCTTCTTGTTTCCCAACCCCCCCCCGTCAGGGCATAGCCGGTCAGTCCCTTTTGCCCCCCAATGGCCACCCCCAACCGGGTTTTTCCCCTTTTAGTGTGTCATCGTTGTAGATGTTAGTTTTGTATGATATATTTACCATATCTTCTTTCCTCGTCCACGGCCCAGCAATATACGGCCCCCTTCCCCCCGGAGCGGCCTCTATGGCGTGTCGGGAAGGTTTCAGGCCTCCTTCTTTTCCCCAAACCCGAGTCCCTTGCCCCCCCTCCCCCCCCTTTCCCCTGGAATTGGAAGCAGAGCTCGTTGACCGTTTTCGCCATTGTCCCGTAGTTCCCCCAAAGTCCATTTTTTGAAATAAATTCCCCCCTCGAGGGATGCCTTTCCCTATTTTCCACAAGCCCGCCATGGAGAAACTGTTCCGCTCCCCCACCCCTTTTGTTTTCTTTCCTTGAAGAGCAAGTCTCTTTCTCGCCTCTGCGCGACTACAAATTTTTTCCAAAGCGTTTCAACCAGCAAACGAGTTTCTCTTTTACCCAACCTTCGTCGAATAGCCCCCCCCAGCAGGCTTTTCAGGAAGTATCCAGACACCATCCGGAATCTCGCGAGCAACGTCTGTTATAGTATCTGCTCCCCCGGCCCAGTTGTTCCGAGTCGGCATGGATCTGTTCGTGTTTTCCTCCAAAATTGCTTCGGAATGCCCTCCTTCGCCCCTTCCCCTCCTCTTCGGTCCTGGACTTTTATCATCATTCATGGTTCTCCCCCGGATCTTTTTTTTGCCCCCGCCTCTGGTTTTTCTTTATTCCCCTTCTCGATATTCGAAAGTTCCCCAGCTCTGGTGTACCCATCTGCCCCTTCTTTTTTGGCTATCCTATCTCACCTTTTTATTTTTTCCTTAGTCTATCTTACCCCGCTGGCATATTTTGGCCCGCTCTTTTTAAAACGTCCGTGTCACGCTTTGCCCCCTTTTTTCCAGCACTCAGAAAAACGTTGCCCCCCCCTATCCTAATTTTTCCCCCTTCAAACGCTTCAGGTTTTCCGAGAAGTTCCCGGATTTTTTCTCCCGCATCCGCCTGGTGGTTGGTCCCCACATTCCAGCTCCTTTACGGGATACCATCGTTTTCCTATTTGCCCGGCCGTTCCTGGACATGTCGCTTGGTCCCCCAGCACCACAAGGGCGCCGGACCGTTCTTCCCTTACCGGTGCTTCAGGGACCTGTTTTCCCTTTCCCGCCCATCCGCACCAATCGGCTTGCCCAATGTCGAACTGTTTGAAACTTTTCCCCCCCTTTCTCCCCCAATCCCCCTTGGACAACGTAGCCGTTATGCCACGCAGATCCCAAACCCGTTGGGTTTATGGACGCTCCACTAGTTCCAGCTTTTCTGTCGCGCCCTGGTGAATACCCTTGACGTCCCCCCTGGTACCACCCAACGGTGGTTGGTCCCCCTAACGGGATGTGTCCGATTTGTTCCAGACTCCCTCCTCCCCCTTCCCCCCCCCCCCCAAGTTATTTCGTCCTGACCCGTACCTAATTAAGTTACTTGTGGCCAAAGGCGCTGAGTTTCTTCCATTTCTCCCCCTTTTTGGGTACCCAAATTTCCATTGAACCGATTGCCCGACGCCGTCCGCTTTTTATCTTCGCCTGCCCGTCCCGGTCGGCTTTTCTGTCCCGTCCCCTTTTTCTTTGAAGATCTTTTTAGAGGCTCGGGGACTGTGTCACACCTTCCTACCCCTTTTTAATTAAAGTTCAATCCTTTTTCCCGCGTTGGCCCTGTTGTGTGGTCCCCCTGAGACCCACCCTTTATTAAAATTCTCTTTAAAGGAGGCGGGGAGGCCCCACCTCCCTTCTCCTCTCTGATTCTTTAAAGTGAGACGCCCTCCTTTTCGCTCAATAGACCTCTCCTTGTGGGCATGTTTCTCGCGGACATTCTCCTTTCTTTCACTTAATCTATCTTTCTTTAACTCTTCCCGTCGTTGTTTTTTTTTTTTCTATTCCACCAGATTTTCTCCCCCCGAGGATCATGTTTTTGCGCCCCCCCTCCCGTTCCCCCCAAGTGACTCTTTTTACAAGGCTTGGGGTAAAACCTTTTCTCTTGGCGGCTCTGAGTTTCCCGGGAGGTAGGGACTCCCCTATGCTCCTTTTTTTCCGAGGACTACAAAAAGTTTTTTCCCTGCCCTTCCCTTCCCTCAGAGTACGCTCGTTGCCTTCTTTTTGCCGTTCACTCCCGAGCCTTTACAGGATTCGATTCCATTCTACCTTCCCCTAACTTGAAAAAGCCGACCCGTGTTGAGTTGGATTTTCTTCTACGCTAAGTGCGTAGACCCCCTTTCGGGGGTGCGTCCAGAGGTCCCCCCCGGTTCGTCGAGACATGCATCCTCTTGTTCCCACCAGCGAACATGAAATAGGTAGGGTCAGTCCCTCGTCCCTCCTTTTGGGTGGGAGGTCGGGAAACCCTTTCCTACCTCTCCGTGTCCTCGTACCAATTTGTTTAAGGGACTGACGTCTAGAAGTGCCAGTCTTCTAGTCCCTTTCTGGAGGAGTACCCCCCACCTTTTCTTTTGTTGATTCGCTGCAAAGTTCTTTTTTCCTTTTTGTTGATCTTCCTTATGAATAGAGCAGCTCTGCCCATTTCGTTTTCTTCTCTTGCCGTTGAATGGTTGCCCGACTTTTTCACCCCCCCGTCAATATTGTTGTACTTGTAATCCCCCGGTGACGCCTGTTTTCTTCTCCTTGGCGTCCAATGCGCAGAATGTGAAAGTTCCGGCTCCTACGCCAACTCCTTCCGAAGTCCTTCTCTGCCATGGGTGCCCCCAACTCTCTTCCGTGCCCTTTCGGAATCGCGATGAACGGCCTTTTTGGAGTAAGGGCGGCGGCGCAGAACTGGCTTTCTCTTCTTGAACCTCACCCACCATTTTTCAAGAGTGGAAACGGACGTCTCGGCTTTTCCTTCCCGCTTTGGCTTTTTCTTGTCAATAGCCCTAGGGTTCGAATTCTTCGGATAGTTCTAGAATTTCAATACAAAACAGTCCCCTACTCCTTTAACTTCCCCTCCCCTCTCTAGGTTTTTTCTTTTCTCATAGCGAGAGTTTCACTTTGCCTTTCTCCCCAGACACCGAGCACGTAGTAAATTGCCAAAGATCTTTTTCGACCCTTCCTTCATAAAAAGGTTGCAGGACCTGTCCGCGCTTTGAGGCGGCTGTAAGCTTCGAATTCCTTCCATAAGACTGCGCTTGACTTTCTCTTCCTAACGTAAACGGGCCGTAGGATTCCTTTGACCTCTAGGCCTCTTCCCGGTCTTCCGCGAGATTGCCCAGATGGCCGTTTTGTCATTGAGACCGGCGATTCTCTTTGGCCCCCAACCTGATAGTCCGGAACTGAGGTATCAGCTTCTCCGTTTTAAACTTGCTGGTCTTTCTGACACGCTTTTTCCCGCATTTTTTGGAGCGCCGCCTTCCCTTAGTTTTTCCTAATGACCTTTTCATGACCCAGCCCCCCCCTCTCTTTCTTTTTTTTCTCCATGCGCTTGTCGTGCAGATACTTCCGTCATCCCTCTGGCGTGATTTTCGCCCTTTTTGGCCTCCTTTCCCGCAAGAGAGACGAGTGCCAATGGGCTTCCATTTGCATCATGTGTAAGTGAACGGACAAAGATGGCAGGTTCCCCCTTTTCCCACCTCTTTGATTTTTTTAAACGCAATTCAGTTAAGTTCTCTCTTGGTCCTCTTTTTTATCTTTTTTCAGCGGGATATACCTTTGGACTCCTCTTGCAGATGAGTGGGCTGCCCATCACTTTTTGTTTTTTCTTAATGGACCGGCTATGGTATTTGTCTTTTTCTCCCTTTTCTTGACCCCCTTCGCTCCGAGTGGTTTGTTCTTCCCCAGGCCTGGAAAATCGTTGTTTCGTCCCTTTCCCCTGTTTCAAGCTTTTCGGGGTACATACGTTATTCCCTCCTCCCCGTCAGATACTTTTTTTTTGGAGAGAGGGCCCGGCGGAGGTCCACGCCCTCCCTTTCCGAGCCGCCACTCCGATTTTGCTGTTCCGTCAGAAAGGCAATTTTGATCATCGACGTTAGAGCTGGTCTTTTGCGTGACCACCTCCCCTATATCCCCGAATGTGAAATCGTTATCGTCGACTTCTTTTCTTATCTTTTGACAACAGCAGGAACCTTGCTTTCCTCCTTCATTCCTCCCCTGTTTCGGCTCAGACGGCAAACCCTGCAAGGCGCCGCGTGATTTTTTACAAACTTCTTTCCATCCCCCCCTCCACGGTCTTTAAGTTGAAACTCCCCCCGTCCCCCCAACCCCTTGGGATTTCTCATGTGCGCCACGAGCACCTAAAATCGTATTACCGATGCACCCTTTCCCCCCCCTCCCGATACTTCCCCGGAGATTCGTCTTAATGAATGAGTGGCTCCTTTCTTCAGGCTTCATAATGTTCTTCTTCATGTTTACTCCCCCCCCCACCTGCTACCCTTTTCTCCATTTTTTCAATAAGTCGAACATTGTTCCCTAAGCTTCTCTCTTCTTCGCCTGCAAAGCCGTCCCCAAATCAGCCTCCCCTCTGGGATGAAGCATCACCCCGTAATCCGTCATTCCATGGACTGGTCTCACCCTAGCTCCCCAAGCCCTTCTCCTGTTTCCTGTGCAGGAACATTCGATCTGCTATCGCGGCGCGACTAAAAAACATCCGCTGTTCCCCCCCTTGTGCCCCTCCACCCCCTGCTTGTTACGATTCGATGCTCATCTCAACTTCCTTCGCCCCGGGATTCTAGCCACTTTCCATGACCCCCACGGAGCCATCCGGTTCCCTCTTTCCCCCCGTGATTTAGCCTAGGATTTCCCCTTCCTTTTTCCAGTTAGTCTCGATTTAGCCGTCGGTTTTTAGCCCATTCGCATTGCCGCCGGCCTCCCGCCCTCAGCCTCAGACATTTTTCATGACCTACTTCCTTGGTCCCCCCGTTTCAAGTTTTTCTTGCTCGGTTCGCATTCTTAATTGAGCAAGGTCTTTCTTCCCCTTCTCGCTATTCGACAGTGTGTAAAAAGTCTTTTCCTGTGTAGAATCCCATTCTCGTGTTATGATTCTGACTATCCTTCCCACTTTTTCTTGCTTTCCATATTCATCTACCAGTCGCTCCTGCGCCAGCTACGCCGCCCCCCTTCCCCATCCTCGTCTGTTTGCAAGCAGATTCATCACGATTTCTTTTCCGTACTCTCCCAGATTGCGCTGCTTCATAGAGAATGTTAAGGATGTTTTTTTGCGGCCTCCCCCAGCTAGGGTCTCCCCCCCCTAGATCATTCGACATTCCTTGTCTGAAATCCTTGCAATTTCCCCTTCCAGGAGAGCCCTGCCCCCCTCCCGACGGACCTTCCAAAATTGTCGACCTTCTTCAGCCCCGGTGCTCTATTTACTGGGCCACCTTGAGCCCACTTCCAGCCTTCCGAACCGCGTGTCTTTCCCCCCCTTTTTTCCCCTCTTTTCTGACTTGCCCATTCCTCCCCCCTTCCATTCCAACAACAGGCCACCCCCGGTTGTCTCTTGATTTTTAGCCCCACACAACCCTTTTCTCCCGTGCCCATCCCGGCAGCCTTCTTCTTCCTTCTTGCCTGGTGAGACACCAAGGCGATATCTTAAAGTTTCTGGTTACCCCCCTTTTTTTATTACCCCTCGGGTCAGTTTTAACGGTTTTTCAACCCAGCCTCCGCCGTACACCCTTCTCTGAACACCTCATTCCCCCCCCCGTTTTTCTTTCCCTTTTCTCTTACGTCAAACTGCCGGGTTTCGTCCCCCCTCGTACGGCCCAACGATTCAGGGCTCACCCCGTTTCTCTGGTGCTCCCTTCCAGACCGGTAGGTGCCGCTTCTTTCCCTTTTCCCCAATCCCCCTTTCCGGTCCGGGACTGTGCCTTTAACCCCCCCTCCTTCCCCCTTTCCAAAGCCCTTTTTGACCGGACGCGTATCGGCTGTTTTCCCCCCCCTTAAGAGACCAACTTTTGGTATGTAGGGAACCATTCCCTTTTCTTCTCCCTACATACCGTGCAGCGCCTGCTCTCTACGATCACCCTCTTGACGCTTCTCCACGTGACGCGTCAGTGTTGTTTCTTTCCATGAGCCGTTGCAATGCGAAATTCTGTCTGGAATCTCTCCCTCTTTTTTTTCGAGATTGTCCACCAGGAAGTGCTGGTCAAAAGAGGATCCTTTTTTTTTGACATTTTTTCCACCCTGACGCTTCAACGATGGCGCGTGGCTTGGGCGTCTCTTCTCTGTTTCGGATTAGAGAAGGGCGCAGGAGATTGGGAGGTTTCCCTCCCCTTCTCCTGAATTTTTCCCCAGGCACCCAGTGCTTTCCTCCCCCCCAGTTGCCAGACCGATTCGCGGTCGATGAGTGAACGTTCTTTCCCCTTTTTGGGTCTTTAGGTTACATTGCACACTTTTCCGACCGCTCGGGATTGAAAAGGTCGTTTTTTTTTTTTCTCCTAGAACACGCTAACGGTTTCCTTCTTCGCTTCAAAGAGAGGCACGCGACTCGTCGCGGCATCGTTGTTCCCCTCTGGGTACCCAACCCGGCAGTTTTTTTTTCTCTCCGACCTCCTTCTCGTCCATGAAATTCTTGTCCCCCCTCCCTAGGTAAAGCATTCGTTTGCTTGATGGCTTTCGGCTTCACCCTTTCCCCCCCCCAGATCCGAAGAGGAATGACACTTTTGTACCCCCCTTTTGTGGTCCCACCTTGAAGGACCGTCTAGTAAGGTCCGGAACTAGTTCTCCCCTCCCCCTTCTCTTTTTTTTTACACCCTTTGTAGACCTGTGTTTTTTTTATCCTGCTTGACCGTTGGCTTTTGTTTTTCCTTTTTTTTTTTCATGGGAAAGTTCAGCCCTCAGATTCGACTTTTTTCAGCGAGAGTTGCCTCCCTTTTCCTTTTTACTTGTGCTCTAGAAGTGCACCCCTTTTCCCCTAGAGTCACAGGGGGTAATTGTAAGACGGCGCCCCGGGTTGTCTTTTTTTTTTTTCCCTGTGGCTTTCCAATGCGCAGCATCCGTTACAGTTCCCCCAGGACGGTTGATTCATTGATCGGACTTGCCTGCCATGGTTTCTCTTCTCCGCCGCCGCATCTTTGAAATTCGCGATCCTTTCCCGTCCGTGCAAGCTGGTGGATCTTTGTAAGGCGTCGCCAATTTTTTTTCTTTCCTGCTGGCAGCCACTAAAGTTGTCCTTCTGTTTTCTCGGATTGGAAGTTGGCAGAGCTGCCTTTGGTTGGGGGTCCCCCATAGCCTACAGGCTCAAGTCTCCCTGAGTTCTATATATAGAATTCAATATAGTTTCCAGTTTTTTTTCCCCCCCCTCCCCCAAGATCCGGTTTTTCCTTTCTTTTAATTTTAGCGACCGTTCTCCCTGAATGCGTGAACCCGTTTCGATAGTGTTTCCTTCCCCAAGTAGATTTTAGACCATCCGAGGTCATAACCTTGTCCTTTCTTCTTGCGTGTTTCCTGGAGGCACCTGCGAAGTGCTTCTCGCCCTTTTCTTCCCCCCATAGCACGCGTATCTTTTTTTACGACGGGCGGATGCTCCTCTTCTTCCTATCCCCTGTTGGGATTCCGCGTCGATACACTTCGGTCCACGTTTTTCCCCTTCCCGGCGCTCTGCTGTCCTCTGGGGTTCTTCTTCAGCTTCTCAGAATCGACTAGTGTTTGTCGCTTTTCCCCTCCGATGTTTGGAGTCGCGCCGCGGAGACCCTCAGGTCCTCTCCACTTTCTCCCCTCCCACCCCACTCAATGTTGCGGTTGAGACATCTGCGTTGCGTGGTCGTTAAACGGTCTGTTCGATGAATTTTGGAGACTGATTTCCCTCCTCTTTTTTCCCTCTCCACCAAAGTCCAGCTCATAAGCTGCTTGCCACGTGAGGATTTCCTTGTTTGAGTGTTCTACGGTCCGGTCTCCCCAAAGATGGGCTAAGCCTGACCGCCAAGAAGTTTTTGAGAAAACGCCCATTTTTCCCTCGCCCTCTTTTTGGCTTTCTTGCTGTTGACCGTTCCCCCGTTCACTCTCCCCTCTATTTGCAGCTTTAGACGATGATTTTGCAAGCCTTTTTTGTTTTTTTTTGCACTAGGCGCTATGGTCGGGGATTCTACGTGGAGTACCCCCGGCTTTTTCGTTTGGAAGTTTGAAATCGTTGATGTCTACTTCCCGTAGGCAAGCAGCGTTTCCTAGATCGAAGAAGCCCCGGCGTACCTCTCCCGCTCTTCCTTTTTTCTCTAGGGGGTCTAGGTTGGCCCCACGAACCCCCCCCACCATATCTCTTCTCTTTTGAGTTCTTTCGTAAGCAATCACCTTGTCTCTGACTCTCGACGTTAGTTTCGATTCCCTTTTTCGGCAACCCCTCCGCCGTACCCCCCCTCGAATCTCTTCTTATCGTCGACGTAGGACTTTTTATTCGATGAGATCCGTTCATTTATTTCTTCCATCCACCCTCTTTTCCCGTATTCCGATCACTTTTGCCGCGCCGAGGATTTTTCAATCAAGTCTTTCCATAGCCTTTCCCCTCAGTGGCACTCCTCCTTCACACCCCCTTTTTTTTGCCCAATTATCGTTGCCCCCCTCCCCCTTCAAAGCGCATCGCTTTTATTCTCCTGTCAAAAGCCCAGGTACGGCCCCCCGCTCCGTTCGGCGTTTCTACATCTCGTGGCGGCAGGTTTCTGCCATTTTTCCCCTTAACCCTCTCCTCAAATCCGTTCGACGGGAAATCCCCCATTGGCAATTTTGGCTCGTCGGTTTCGTATGCGTAGGTCAAGCCTCTTTCCCCCCCTTCCTCTCCTAGTGATGCGCCTTTCCGTTATTTTCGACCCACAGCGCGCAATTTTTTTCGCTCCCTCAAACCCTCCGTTTTTTTCGTCTGTGGTGGAAACAGTTCGCGTTCTTGCCTGTTGCGCGACTCCATCTTTTTTTTTTTCCCCCCCAGCTGAGCCGACAGAACCGTTTCTTTCCCTCCTCCTTCCACATTCCCCGTTCCGACCGCCAGCCGTTCCTCATTGTCTTTCTACTTCCCTGCACTTGGGCAACTCCGGCATCCTTATCTCCTTTTCGGCCCCCGCCAGTTTTCCAGAGTCTGGCCTCTCCTGGTAGGATGTCCGCAACTTTAGTGCAGCCCGCTGTCCCCACCCTGCTACATTCCCTCCCCCCCCTTTTTATGACTATGTAATGGTCTCCCATTTCTTTTTTTCCATTCCGCTATTTTTTCAGCCCCTTCTTTAATTCTAATCGGCCTGATTCTCTCCTCTGAAAGCGCTTCCTGTGTAAGGGTTGTACTCCTTTAATGGAAATATTCTGACTTGTGTCTTGATTATATACTGTTTCCCCCCTTTTGTTCGAGGCTAGCTTGACCCTACTTTTCAGCGCCTGATCTCCCCCCCTGAAAAGTCCGTGGGCAGCGTTTTCTTTTTTCTGTTAGCAGCTTCAGCAAACGCTTTGCCGCTGCTCTCCCCTTTTTTGGGTACCGCTTCCCCAGCGAAGTTCCGTTGCCTGGCCCGCCTCCCTTCCTCCCCCTAGTGTGGAGAACCCTGAAGAGCAGTGTCGAGCAATTCTGTTTTGACTCGAACGATTCCTTTGCTCTTTAATTGCCCGCCATCTCCCCCCCCAAAAAGGGCGTTGACGGCCCCCCCCCCCCTGTGACTCTATGGCCATGGGTGCCACCTTCGCTGAGTCCCTTTAGAAGCAACTCGCTCGTGGCTCGTGGCCCCTTTCTGACTTGCCCATTCCGCCCCCTCCCCCCCCTCCCCCAAAAATCCACCACAGGTAGATTTTATGTCACCGTATCCCCCAATTCTACCAGGGTTTGCCTTTGCCTCCATCGGCCAGTTTGCTTCGGTGCACCTGCTATAGCAGTTACGTTTACCCCCCCCCCCCCGGTGGTACGCGGTTCCTTTTCTTACCTTTCTTTTCTTTTTCCGCCCTTTCTGTCCCCTACGAAGTTCCCCCCCGAAGGCTTGTACCCGTACCTTTGATGTTCTTGTTGTTTCCCCCCTTGATGAATTGTCTCTTCCGAAAAATGCCGTTTTTACCCCCCCTTTTACACTCCCCCCCCCCCCCGTCTGGCGACGCACGTTCCGGGTGTTCTCTTTCCCCCCCTAAGGTCGGACGCTGAGCTTTTTCTCTCCCTCCCTCTGCAAGATCACTCGCGATCGGACTGGAAACTTTTACCTTCCCCCACCATCAACAGCCCGTCAAATCAAGGAGAGAATCGCGTCTGTTTTGTTTTGTTTTCCTTTTGGGTCTCGGGAACATACCGTTGTTTCCCCCCCTTTTCTTTTTGTCCCTACCTCCCGTATAGCAGCGTTTCTCCTTTCCCTCCCAGGTCTGTTTTTTTGGGCTGCCATCGTTGACCTGATGTCCGCTGGTTCTGGATTGTCTCTAGCCTTCCCCTGGTTCTCTCTCTTTTTCACTGTTTTTTTGTTGTCTAGAGATCCCCCTTTTCCTTGCCGCATGGAAAACCTTTTCCTGGCGCCACCTTTCCTAGCATTTTTATATGTTCCCGCCAAGGCTTGTGCGTGATAAACTTGATCTGGGCGGAGTCCGGGCCGACTTTGACTCCCTCCTCCTGGTCCATGTCTTCCCCTTCTTTTCCCCTTTTTCCAACAGTTTGTCTCTTTCCGAAGTTCCCCCCCCCCAACCCGGCCGCCGCCTCTGGTCCCTCTTTACTGGCCGGGGTGGAGTAGGCCAGTTTTTAAAGTCACAGTCCCTAGCTCTTTCGATCCTTCAAGAAGCTGAGCTTAACACCTCACCCGGTCTGGAATCTTCCTCTCTGGACCTTCCCTGTGCGTGCGGCTCTTGTGAGTTAACGGGTCTTCCCCTTTGGTCCCCCTTTTGTTTAGTTCCGTCTCCGCAATGCGCCTGCGCACCGCTCCATGATTACTCAGTCCCCTGTACAGCTCGTAATGCCTCTTCTGGAACCCCTCTGTAAGACCCCTCTCCCCCCTTTAAGATTCCTTTCCGTTTGGTACCACGGCAAAGTGGAAGGAGCCCCTTCCGCGGTCCCGCAGCACGCCTGGACTGGACTCCCCACAAACATTGTATCCCTCGGTTGTGGGCCCTCTTTTTCTCCCTTGCTTTTTTTTTTTTATCTTTTCCGGAATGGGCACAGAAGCAGATTCCGGACCCCTGGGACACTTTGCTGAGCCGGGAAGTGCTTCGGAACCCTTTCAGAGAGTTGCACCGGGGTCTCCTGTAAGCCCTTGTAACTTTTTCTTTTGAGAGTTCTTCCCCCCAGGAGCACGCATGTAGGCCCGGGCTAAGAGTTAAATTTCCTTTCGATACTTGCCTCTTCCCTCGGTTTTTCCCTTTTTTTTTTCGCCTCCATCAGGGAAACATTCCTCTCAGCCGGGTGATACCGCCGCAAGATGTTGGAGTTTCTGTTCTTTGTGCGGAAGTGCTGGAACAGCCAACATCCGTTTTTTCCAAGTCCTTGCTCTTTGTCCCTTTTTTTAGATGCTTGCGCGCGGTAGAGGTTTCCCCCTAGTCCTACTTCTGGAAAGCCCGTCGGGACCGTCTAATCCCAATACTTTTCTTCGTCAGGTGCATGTACACTGACCGCTCTTTTTCACACCCTTTACCCGGGTGATTAGTCCTTAAGAATTCCCCTTCCCCGAGCAGTTGCGGTGGAACTTTGCTGGGAGTTCATTACAGTCTTTCATAAAACTTTTCCCGGCTTTCGCGTGCGGGGACGGAGTCACACGATTTCTTCACCCGAGCAAGTTTTCGGAAATCCTACCTGGAAGACCCTCTCTTTGACGAACGGCCCCGAGTTGACCCCCTCGGAAGGCAAGGCGAGGATTGACAAAGGCTTTCCATTTCTTATCCTTTGGAATCTGCTGGCGATTCCCATGGGTTCATCTTCTCAGCGTTTTGCCACTCGGTTGCTTTTCGTACTTCCCCACTTTGCCCCCGTTTTTGGAGTCCGCATGGCGAAATAGCACGATCTTACCTGTTTGCACCGGAGAAAACCGAGTTTTTGTTTATTTGAGTTTTCTTGTATCACAATTGGATCTTTTTTGCGTTTTAATGAAAGGCCGTTCTCCCGGGCTCTACGCAATTTGCGACCACTCCAGCTCAGTTTTTTTTCGAGATTTCGACTGATTTGCCTTCTCCTTTGAGCCAAAGATTCAGCTGAAGCCTGCCGCCCCCGAAGTCCACTATCAGAGGGCCTTTTCCTTGGGTTCCGCGGGGGAAGGCCTTTCCTGCTTTTTCCCGTGTACTGGGCTTCTCTTTTCAGCGGGCGCACGATGTCGGTTGTGCTGAAAGCCCACTTTTTTTTTTGGCTCGTGTCATCGGACTGCTCTGGTCTTGGTTTGTATATACGTTTTTTTTTTTCCTTTACTCCTTCTCTGAAGATCGGGTGGCGCTTTAAGCCTCGTGCGTCGAATAGGTCCGCTGTTCCTTCTGGTTTTACATCATTCTTCCTCCATCGCGACGTTTGTCGTTGTCTCCTGGGCGGCGTGAGGTTCCCACGACCCCCCTAATTGAGCGTCTCCCTCCCGGTTTTCGTTTCCTCAGACGTTGCTTCGCGATTCCCGGGCCGGCGTGTTGCCCGATCTTTTCCCCCGCCGCATCCCTTATCGTCGCCCTGGGAGTCCCCCCGCGAAACCTTTTTTTTCTTTCCCCCCGGCGCCACCAGAGTCGGCCTTCTTAATTGGCCTGGCCGCGGATTTTTTCCTCCACGTAGAGACCCCCCATAGCCCTCCAACCGGCTCCCCCCAAAAAGTGGGCTTTCCGCCAACTCCTTTTTTCGTGGCCCCTTCCCCTTTACAAGAGAGTATATTCCGCTGCGGTAAAAGCAAATACCCCCAGGAGTCCCCTTCTCCCTCTTAGTCCTATCGTTTCTCTTTATTTTGTCATCTTAAAACCTTACCGATACAGCCACCAAGTTTCTGATATTTCCTTCTTACGTTAGTTTTCTTCTGGAAGTTTTCTCCTGGCTTAGGCAAAGTTTTCCCCCCCCCTCTGGATCCTTCCCTTATTTTCGCCACGTCCCGCGAGCCACCTCAACTCTTGAAACCGCACAAAGGTTTGGTAATCTTTCCCCTTTTGAGTCGTTTTCGCATGAGGCTTCGACGCTTCCCGCTCCTTCCCCCCTCGCTTGGTTCCAACGCGTTTAAAGCCCACCCTTTCCCTCATTCGCCTCAAGCTCCAATATCCTTTCCGCCCCGCCCAGCAGGCTGGCTTGCGCCTTCTCAACCCCCGCGGAAAATGCCCCTTGGCAATCTCTTAATACCCTGCTTTAGACTCGGCCCTTGTCGGTTTTAGTTTTCCGCAGCGGCCCTGCTTCTGTAGGATTTTCCGGAATTTTCCTCATGCCCGCCGTCCCGCACTATTGCAGCCGGTCCCCAATGTTAAGGGCTCCCCAGTCTGACAGTTCCCCTTTCCCCCCCTTTTCGGTTAACATTATTAATTGCTAATTTAGGCCGTGATTCGCTCCGTAGTTCCCCCTTCTCAGGTCGGATGCCCCTGGAACATATTACTATACTTTTGTATTGTTTTACCTTTTTCTACCTAGGCTAAGTTGACTCCCAGCTTTTTTTCTTCCCTCTTTCCCGTCCCTCTCCTCCGAAAAAAGTCCCCGTGGCCCCTCGATTGATTTTTGGCTTCAGTCCGAGCGCTCCGCCGCCTCCACTGCTACCAGCCTCCCTTTAGGTCAGATTTCTTTTTTTTTTTTCGGCTTCCCGAAACGACTCTGGTGGAGCACCCCTGTAGCCCCCTTCCCCTTGGGTCTCCATCCGTCTTACGGCCTGAACTTTTGACTCCCATTGGGACCTCCCTCAAAAGGCTCTTTTTTCAAAGTCCACCCCGGTGATCTATCGGTGACCTGGGTGCCACTTCCCAAGCTCCGCACCTCGCCGCGTGCTGTCAATGTTTCTTTCTTAACTCCATTCGCCAGAATCAACCCTTTAAGGAAACCAAGAGAGCCCCCCCGTTCTTACCCTTTTGCACCGGCTTTTCCCGCAGGCCTAGACACTGATATACTTTCCCGTCACCAAAGGTTTTACTATCCCTTTTGATGAGGGTTCGATTTTAAAGACCTCAGCCATCGCCTTCACCGGTTTTTACTATGGATGACACCTCGTACTTCCCACCCGCGGAATGCCCTATCCCTTTCCCTGAAGGTTCCCCCCAATTTGAAAGAACCCCCCCCTTGCCGAGACGCACGTCCGTTTCTTTTGCCACCCGCCCGTTTCTGGCGTGTTACTTCGCTTATTTCCTTCAGCTATCGTCGTCCTCGGGTCTTGTTTTCCTTTCAACCTCTACTCCCCCCTTCTCTTTGACCCGTACCTTCCCTTCCGACGAATCGCTTGCCCTTGTTTTTTGGGATCTTTTCCCCCGTCCTCGGAACCCTTTCAAGTTGGTACGGAGCCCTGGGAGTCCTACACCTCGCCGCACCTCCTCAAATCAAAGAGTTAAATACAAGCCTTTTTCTTTCCTTCTTTTTTTTTTCGCGGCCTTAGCCTCTTTGACATGTCCTTCCTGGTGGAATCTCTCTTCTTTTGAGAGCTTCCACCAGTCCTTTGATGGAAGTGTTTCTCCGCTCCTTATGACCGTAATCTGTCGCGCCCCTGGCTGAGCCTTCAACTCTGATTGATGAGTTTTTTTCCCTTACCTTGGAGGTAGTTTTTCCTACCTTTTGGCTGGCCCTTACTCCCAAAGTTTTTGCTATTTCCGTCCTTCAACAAAACACAGACGTTTTTTGTGTCCTTTCCCGTTCGGGGGGAGGAAGTTAAAGTTATCCGCCGCTCCCTTCCCCCCGAGAAGTGAAGAAAGTCTATTACCCCCCTTAAGGCCTCCTCTCCCCTTCTGTCCGCCCTCTTACGTGCGTCTCTTTTAGCCTTGCCTTTTGTGGTACACACCTTTTGCTTTTTTTCCTCCCTGCGTTGGCTAAGAGAAATCTGGACGGGTCATGTACATCCGGTACAACTTCTGAGTTTTTTTGGTCGTACACCCTCCTTTTAAGACCCTTCCCGTGTAAGATTGACCGTTTTTGTAACGGAACTTGTTCAGGACTCCTTGTCGGTCCCCCTTCTGCGGAAGCCCCTCGCCTGCGATTGTCTTTTTCCCCGTTAGTTTTTTTGATCGCTCATAAAGGCCATTTTTTCAGTCTTTTTTCCCTTTTGACTGAATGTTTCCTACGAGCTTTTCTTATCGCCCCGCCGTCGTTGCTGTCCTTGCGGGAATGTTAAGTTTTTTTTTATTAGAGACTTTCTGTAAGCCGGTCTCGCCCTTTTGGATTCCTTGTTTCTTTGCTCCCGAATGCAGTCAACCATTGGTCGTATTAAAAGTACCTTATGATCTCGCCCCGGACTTGCTCTGCCCTTTTTTCCCTATCCTTTCGCTGCCCCCCGGGAACTTCGCTGAAGCTTTCCCGTTTGCCTTCGGCCCCTTGAGCGCCCTCGGGATGACTTCTTCCCTTCCACACCCCCTTTTCAGCTTTTGCCCACGGACGGTTCCCTGTATAGCTCGCGCTGTTCTCTGTCAAGCAGCATAGGAAAAGCATCAGATTTCTTATTTTTTTTTCCTCCCAAGTATAGATCAGTTTTGGCCTTCCCCTCGTTTCAACTTTCTCCTAGCGCTATCACGTGCCTATCCTTCCTGCTTTTCCCCACCGATTTTCCGCGAAATTGCAAAAAGAGACTTTTTTTTTACCTTCCCTCCCCCGTTCAGACTTCTGCGCGCGTTTTTTTGCCATCACCCCGAGCACGTTTACCCCCCCATGGAAGCTTCCTTCTCTCGACGAACTTCCGAGGATGAAATGCTCGCCTTCTCCTTTGATCCAAATTCTGGGTTCGTTTATTCATACTTCTTTTTGTGCACCTCTGATGGTGTCGGAACGGCTAGTTGATGCCTCGGACCCCTTTTTTTTTGTTGCTGCCACGCTTGAAAAAACAGCGCTTTTTGTTTTTTTTCAATCGCACTGCCGAGACTCGAATTTCTCCTTTAAACACTTTTTAGGTTGATGCGTAGCAGTTATCCATTGCTCGCTTTTTTTTTCACGGGATTCCTTCTCCTAGGCGCTCCTTTGGAGACGATTTGCCGCCTTCCCCCCCCCCTCACAGCGAGAATGATGACCAGTTCGACCTTTCTTTTGCACGTTTTTTCTGTAATCTGAGTTCCTTCCTCTGTTCGGCTGAAAGGAAGACCCCCCCCGAGGGCTCTCCTCCCCTTTTCATTGAAATTCTGACGTTGGGGTAATCTTTTTTTTTTTATTATTGATTTTAACGTTCCGGTTCCATCCTTTTCCTTCTTTTGCAGTGGTCGCCCTCTTGGGTTGGGTCCTCCCACTTTTGTTGGGAGCCTTTTTGAGTTCCCCCCCCTCCCGCTTTCTGAGTATACTGATTTGGACAAAACCCTTTTATTCTTTTCGCTTTTTCGGAAGGCCTTTCCCTATTCTGAAAGGGCAAGCAGCCGGTCATTACCTCGACTCCCTCATTCCGAAGCGATCGAAGATAAGCGATTCGTTTTCTTTTCTTTTTTGCCAAGGACCTTCCATAAGCTTCAGCCCCCTCCCCCTCGAGATCTCTCAATCCATTGCGCGTTGATCCTCGACTTTGAGGATTCCCTTTCTTCTTTCGTTTCCCCGCGTACGGACCATCTACCCAGAAGAATCTACTTCGCTCCTCTAGATGTACACACCAGGCAATCCCTTAGACCCCCACGATTTCAGGGCCTTTTTCCCTCCGCCCTTCCGGGATTCCCCCCCCCCTTTTTTCCCCACGTAGAGACCCCGAAAATAGCCTTCGTTCCCCTTCCCAACAAAAGTGGGGTTTCCCTACACTAATGTGCGACCCCTCATCTCTCTCTCAGTAAAAGCAATCCCCTTCCCCCCCCCTATCTTCTGAGCGCTCTGAATTCGTTCTCCCCCCTCTGTCGGCTTTCTCCATCTCCGCTTCCCCCTTACATCTCCCTGCATCCCAATCCCAGTTCGCAGTAACCTCCTTTCCCCATTTTTTTCCCCTCGCTTGACGTTTTCTCTGGTTTGCGTATTCCCTCTTATCCACCCGCCGCGGATGAGGCCTTCCCGTCTTCAACCCGACAAATCCTTTTTCTAAATTCCCCTCAACAGCAACCCAGATCGGTTTTAGTCGGTTCCCGACCAGTCTCGCCGGAGTCGTTCCTCCACCCCCCCTCCTCCTTAACGTGCCCCACTCGTTCCTTTTCGCTGAGACGCTCTAAATTCTCCCCCCAGAAGCTCCTTTTCCGACCATGAAAAAAGACCAACTTCTTGGGCCCCTTCGGTTCCCCCCCGTCATTGATGTAGACTCTTCCCGTTTCGTCGAGTCGTTCTGTCCCTCCCCGCTTAGGATTTCCGCAATTTTTTCGGGAAGAAACTGCTGCCTCCCTTTTTCCCCGCCTCTGCGCCGGTCGCACAGACTTTTTCTCCCTGTCTTTTGCCAGTCCGCGAGAATGCTCGGTTCCTCCCTTTTTTTTTTCTCTTCAATTTTTTCTTTTTCGCTTCTTTTTCAAGGTTAACCCCTTTTATGTGTCCTTTCCGGTCCCGGAACTCAGTTCCCTGTATTGCCACTTTTTATGCTACTTAGTCTAGCTCTGACCCTCTATCCGAGTTCCTCGGACAGATCCCCCCTTAGAAAAAGTTCAGTTAACCTTTTCTTTTTGTTTCCAGCAGCTTCTTCGGACCATCGGCGCAGCTTTTCCAGATGGTTACCCGCGGTCTCGAGAAAGTTACCGGAGGCCTTTCTCCACGACCTGGGTGGCCTCAAAAATGGGGAGCGTCATTCTTCCCCCGGGTCTTTGAATCAATTTTCCTCCCCTGCCCCATTTCTTTCTTGGCAGACAACGATATCCACCGCTGCCCCCCCCCCCTTGTTCTGAACCTTTTTCACAGTTACACAAAGTTTCCCTCTCTGGTCCCTTTTTGTTCTTGAGCGCAACACCCCCCAGATCCAAGTCCTCGCTCGTCCCAATTCCCGGCATCGGATTCTGAACTGCCTTCCCCCCCAACCCCCCCTTTTCAAACCTCGGTAGACTTGATGGCCCCGTCTTTGCCCCAAACCCCACCCTTATACCCTTAGCACCGCAGGGCTTGCTGCGCCGCAGTTGGTGCATATACTGCTCCCGTTTCTTTACCCAAAACCCAGGTTTTTTTTACTTTTTTTCTTCCACGGGTGTGTTTCGTTTAAGTCGTGTTCCCCACCAAGCCCGGAAGGGGTATCCCTTCCCCCAATCATCTTTTTTTTTGGCCCAACCATGAGGCATGCGGTCTTTTTACGAAAATCGGGTTCATGCCTTCTGCTTCGACTGAACAAGTCCGAGTGAGTATCCTGTTAGTACCCTTTTCCCCTCCCGTTGTTCCTAGACCCTTTCCTTCCTTAGAAGGGCCATCGATACCGAAGCTTGTCTGAACTTTTAACTTCCTCCCCGGCCCTTCACCTTTCCCCTCGGACTTTCCTTCTCTTTCTGGACATTGTGGCTTGCTTCCCTCTCCCCTTGTAATTTTTCTTTACTGAGGCGGTTAGGACATTACCCTTCCCCGGCCGCGTGCCCGCCCAGATCAAAGATCACTAAAGCCTTGGCCCCGTGAAGCATTGGCCTGTGATGTCCTTTCCTAGGCCTCGTTGCATTTC
>Ga0179593_1648982_pt1 | contig 20928 bp, 38 predicted proteins | sample CZODoug2_1_08_16_FD_185931 | JGI IMG/M metagenome (GOLD analysis project Ga0179593, IMG submission 185931) | Vadose zone soil fungal communities from Angelo Coast Range Reserve, California, USA - CZODoug2_1_08_16fungal (PacBio error correction) | ecosystem: Environmental > Terrestrial > Soil >... | reverse complement strand
TCTTCCCCCCTTTCTCTCTTTTTTTTCTCATCCAATTGAAAATACTTTGCCTTTTCTCTTTTTTTCCTCGCAGAGGACGGACACGCCCCGTCCCCCCCCTTGGTGAAAACTCTTTGCGCACCCTCTCCTCCTTTGCTGATTTTCTTTTTTTGGGGGGGTTTTTTTAGACCTTCATTCTTCTGCATCAGGACATCTTTTCCTTTCCCCCCCTAGTAGCCTGTCGTTCCACGAGTAGAGGTATTCTCCTTTTTGGGTTTCTTTTTCCTTTTCCAGGTTGACGGCCCATTCTCCTCTTCTCTCGTATGAGGAAGCTCCTTATTCTTTCCAAGACATCATTTCCCCCCTCGTGTTGACCTCTCTCCTCCCCCATCAAGGGGAGTGAAAACAAACCCCCCTTTCCTGTCACGCCCTTCAACTTCTAACAAGGATGTCCCCCTCATTTCCGTTCCGCACCTTTCTTTTTTCTGGATGCATCTGTCTTTTTTCTTCCTTTTCTTGCGAGTGAATATCCCAGCCCAGGTCCCCGGCCCTCTCTTTTTTTTTTTCCCGTGGCAAGCGTCACCTTTTCTGGCTTGCTCTTCCCCGGACGACTTTATCTTCCTAGCATAGTAATTTTTTTTTATCGGCAGGCCCTAGTTTGCCTCGACGAGAGGTTCTGGATTTGTGCAAGTGGACCAGTTTTTTTACCCCCTTCTGGCAGGAGACGTTCTTCTCCCCTTTTTTTTGTCCTGAATTGCGCTTTTTTTTTTTTCCCCGGCCTTCCCATCATCGCTGTGGTGATGGCGGCAGTTACAGACTAGTTCTTCACTTTCATCCCCAACATCCCCGGAAAGGATCTGCTCTCTAATTTCCTTCTTCCACACAACCTTGCTTTTGGCTGCGTTGCCCCGGGCATCCCGTCCCCCTTTTTTGTGGGCGTTTATCTGCTTCCTTCTTTTTTTCGGCAACGGGCGACCTCCTGTTTTCTCCCTACTTACCCCCCCGGAAACACAGCATCAGAAAAGAAGATGAACCCCTCTCTTCTTTTCCCCCCCGGCTAAGAATGTTCCTTCCACCTTACCCTCCCGCACCCCTTTTCCTCCTGTTTTCTCCCCCGCAAGACTGAATTGCCGCGGCAAAGAAGGCTTCTTTTCCTTTTTTTTCTTTCCTCTCCCCCCCTTGCCCCCCCCTTAGAAGTTTCCTTTCTTCTCCTTCTTTTGGATTTTCGCCTGCACGATATGAGCGTTGCCGGTGATTTTCTCTTTTTGCTCCACATGACGGGTTTTCTTTCTTCCTCGTTCAGCCCAGCGGTTTGGGCCCCCCCGGGGGGCCTCGTTCTCAACCGCAGGCCAGAGACGTTTAGTACCTGTCATTAAAGGAAAAATGTCCCCTCCCCCTCCTCCCCTTCCCCCCCCCTGATTCGACGAGAACTTTTTCCTCCCTCCCCCTAGGTAGTTAGCCCGCAAGTAATTGTCCCCTCCCCTATTCCCCCCCTGGTCCAGAGACTGCCGTCTCTCCCCTTTTTTCGAAGCGCGTCCATCCTTCTCCCCTTCTCCTTCTTCTTTTGAAGGGGAGAATATTTTCGGGGTATTCCAAGCTTTTCCTCCGCAACCGCCCAACCCCTTTTTTTGCCGGAACGGGTTATTCGGTTAGTTCTCGTTCTCCTCAGGCGCCTTCCCCTCCTTCCCGTAGTTGGGCAATTTGTGTGAAGTGGGGAAGACGAAAGCCCCTTTTTCTTTTTTCTTTTCTGGGGCTTCCCCCTCTTTTTCCCCCCTTCCCCATTTCAAACTCGTTCCTCTTTTTCATTGCGGTTTTCGAACCTTGGACCCCCCCGGGAAAATTTTTTTTCACTTTTTCCCCCCCCTCTTCCCGGAGCTGTGCGCAGGTTTCTGCAGGCGTCGGGGCCCCCTTCCCCTTTTTCGTCCCCTTTTCAGCCCTTCCTGCCGAGGTTGCTTACGTTGCAGCTAGTTTTTCTTTCCTTTTTTTTTCCGCAGGCCGATGACGGCTTTCCCTCCCTCACCACCTGAAGCGGCGCGTCTCCAAGAAGGGACTTTTCACTCCCCCCCATTGAAGGGGTCTCTTTTTTGGAAGTACCACTCGTCGGGTTTTTTTTTCTTCCCCCTTCCGACGGAAGGTGCGCTGCAGCATCTTTCCCCCACGGCTCGGAGTGAACTTTCGACCTCACTGGTCTGAGGAAGATGAAAAAACCTTCTTTCCTTTCCCAATTCCTTTGCGATTGAAGCTTTTTAGTCGGTTTTTTTTTCCTCCCTGTTTCTTCCCGGTCGAAGTCAGTCTTCTTCCTTTATCTGTTGTGGCCCGATCTGAGGAAGTGGGGACGGGTGTTTTTTTCGAAAAGGCCTTCCCTTCCCTTTTCGGCCCGGACCCTTTTTATGTCTTTTTCCCCCTCCGCTGCAGGGCTCGGTCTCCTTTTTCCGGTAGGGAATTCTAAATCCAAAGACTCCCTACCTTTTTTTTCTTGCCCCCAGGGGGGAGGCCACCTTTTTTCCCTTTTCCCCTCCCCTCCCATCCCGAAAGGCTAATTTCCATCTTTCTTTCTTCCCCCCCCCCACCCCCCCCTTGTTTTTTCCCTTTGTTGTTTGGTTGAGATTTTTTTTTCCCCTGTTTTTTTGGTCTGTTTCTTTGTACCTTTTCTCCCCCGGTGGAAGAAAACCTGGGCGCAGGCCCCTGCTTTCTTTTTCCCTTTTCTTTTCTGTCGAAGGGCCACAGTGAGGTTGGCATGTGTCGTGACGTTAGAGAACTTTTTTTTTTTCTGCTTACCTCCCCTTTATCCCTTCCCTTCTACTGGAGTTGCCGGGTGTCGTACCCTCCCCCCTTTCCCCCCTCGCCTACGAAACCCTTCAAAAACCCAACACCGTCCAGAAAGTCGTTCGTCTCCCCTGCCGTTGACCGAGAAAGCTCTTCTCACTCTTTTTCCCTCTTTTTTTTAGATTATTCGACCGCGTTCGTCTTCCTCCCCTTTCTCCCCGTTGGGAAGATGGTCGTCCTTCGCCCCGTCGCCGAGTTACGAACGTTGCCGCCCTTTCCCTTGTCCCCTTTTTCCCCCCCCCTCGAAAGCGCCCCCTTTTTCTGCCATTTTCCCTTTAGACGGCCGATTAAGGGGTGCGGCTGGATTTTTTTTCCCCTTTCTGCCCTCCCTGACCAGCTCTCTTGAGCTTCACCTTTCCGAAAACCTTCTGTCTTACTTTTTTTTTTTTTTGGAGGGGAACCACTTTCCTTCCGCCCTTTCCCTCCGCCCCCCTGCAAACTGGCGCCAACGAGCGTCCGGTTGTGTCACGTTCGTCCCGTCGTCCTGATCATTCAGGATTCCGAGTTTTCAATTTTTTTTTCCCTTCCGTGTGAGAGTATACAAGGCTTCTTTTTCTTTTTTTTTTTTTTTCGGCTCTTCACTTCCGTTATCGTCCCTCCCCGATGGGGCCTTGTCGTCCTTTTTCCCCTTCCTTCCCCCACCCCCGTTCCGAGGACGGAGCTTTCTTTCCGGAGTCCCTCCCCCCCCCTGAAAGAGGGCGCCCTACCCTCCTCTGGCGTCATGCTCTTTTCTTTTCCCCGCAGTAGAAACAAACTGTTTTTTCTCTCTCTTTTTTTCTTTCTCGGCTGGGGGTTTCATTCTTCGGGGCCGGTCCCCCAAGGGAAGGGTGAGGACCGGCCCTGCTTTTTCCTTGTGCATTTAGGTAGGCGATCCCTTTCTTTTTTTTTCCTTTTTGTGGAGTCTCTTTTTCACCTCCCATTATTTCTTTCGCGGGCGCTTTGGCGTCTTCGGGCGTTTAGAGGCCCCACTTTTTTTTTCACCGTCCGTTCTTCCCTTTTTTTTCTTTTTCTTTCCTGTTTTTCACGAAACCAAAGACCGAAGGTTCCTCCCCCCCTTCCTGGTCCGTCACCGGCATCGCCCCGGGTCCCCTTCGAGAAACTCCCCCCCGCCGACCGGGATATCTTCTCGTTTCTTCTTTTTGCTTCTAGCAAATGACTTTTTTTCCCCTCTTTTTTTTGCGCGGCCGTAGTCGTGTCTGACAACAAAGGCGTTCCTTTGGCGTCGTCTCTTGTCTCCTCTTTTTTTTTCCTTTGCCCGAACTTCTCGTTTCCTTTTTTTTTTTCTTTTTGAAGGGCGCAGGCCTTTTCCCTTTTTTTCATGCCACGCCGGTCGTCGCCTGTCTGCCAACGCACCACCCCTCATCTCTTTTGTCCTTGCAGTTGGCCGGGTCCAGCCTTCAGCAAGGTGGTTTCGCACTTTTCCTTTTCCTCCAGATCATGTCCTTTTTCTTGGCGACGTTTCTTTCTTTTTCGTCGGAACTCGGCCCCCTCTTTCTTTTCCTCTGGAGTTCCTTTTTCTTACCCGTAGTCACGCTCCTTCCTCCGGGTTCGCCAGGAATGGTCCTCTTCTTTCCCGTGTCCTCCAAGGTTCCTCTGGTCGTTCCGAAGGGCGCGTTTTTTTTTCTCCCTTTGCAATGACTACGCTCCCTGGGGTTCTACTGTCGCGTGTCCGGGCTGGAAGGCTTTTCATTTTTCCCACCTTTTTGCGGGATTGGAGTGGGATCCTGCCCAATTTCCCTTTCTTTTACTTTCTGGCCGCCTGCACCCGCCCCTTTTTTTCTTTTTCCTCCGCTCTTTACGTATGACAGTCCTTTTACCTTTTTTTTTTTCTTCAAAATAGACGTGGGCCTTTTCTTTAGGACGCAGGTGCTTTTCCCTTCCCTTTATTTCACGGCCGTGTTTTTGGCCGAGTGCGAGCGGAAACCCGCCTTTTTTCCCCCTGTTTCTTTGGCAGACGATTCCACTTTTCCTTTCTTCATACGGAGGCCGGGGCGTAATTTCCCCTTTTGCGCCTGATGGGCTCCACGGTCAACCCACTCCTGCGATCTCTACTCGTTTTGCGTCGAGAAGACGTCCTGTCGCTCTTTCTGAGCCGGCACCCCCTTTTGTCCTTTCCATCCCCCCAGCAAGGAGGAAGTCTTTGTGGTGTCATGTTCCATGGTAACTCTTTTCTTTTTCCCCCACTCTTTTCCAGGTCACCCCCCGTTAGTTCCTTTCTCCCTTTTCTTCCCTCCGGAGCCGAAGGTTATTTTTTTTCTTTTCCCTTTTTCTCTCATAAAGTTGTTAGTTGTCGAGGTCTTCTTGAACCGTAGGATCCGGAGTGCCCCCCCTTTTTCTTTTTCCTTTTCATTCCAATTGAAATACGGGTTCCTTGTCCTTTCCTTTCCTCTTGCATGGCCGAACAGGCCTTGGATTCCCTGGGGTACCCTTATGGAACGACCATCACCCCTTTCGTTCTCCTGGCTTATTTTTCCCAAGGTTCCCCGCCTGGGCAGGGGGCCCCCTTGCATTTTTTTCGTGCGCCGGCATCGTCGCCCTTCCCCCCTGGCGTCGAGGGATTTCCTCCGACGTCTTGTTTCTCAGCTCTCCCCCGGTGGCAGCACCAGTCTTTTTCCCCTTCTCTCGATGAGCAGCTCCCCTTTTTCTTTCTCGCAGACTCAGTTGTTGAAAAAGGCGGGTTTTCCCCCCGTTTTTCCCCCTGGCAACGGCAGTGAACTCCCATTTTCTGTCCCCCCCCCTCTCCCTCTTTTTTCCTTGCCAGCGGCTGCTTTTTTCCCTCCACACTATGGTCTTCCCTTTCCGCGCCAGTGTCTTCTTTCTCTTTCTTTTGGTGAAGAGATTCCCCATCCCGGAGATGTTTTCTACTCCAACTTCAAGGAGAAAATTGTTTCCCTTTTTCCCTCTCAGCCGTGACCGCTCCTTCCCAGTGCAGGGGGAGATTCGTAGGTTTTGAGCGCCGGTCGTCGCCTTCGACGAGCTTTCCCTTCTTTTTGTGACCAAAGGCCATGGTTTTTTCCTCTTTTCCGTATGATGATCCCCCCCTCTTTCCTTAACGACGTTGAGCTAAGCCCATTCTCTCTAGTGGTTTCTGTTCGTTTTTTCTTTTTTTTTTTTGATTTTCGCGGTACGACGCCCCCTTTTCCCTTGGCACCCAAGAGACCCCCTTTTTCCCTCTGCTCCCCGCAAGATTGCGATTTCCCCCCTTCTGGAAAGTGGTCTGCACCCCCTTTCCCTTTCCTCTCCCCCTCCTCTGATGTTTTTGGGAGGTTCTCTGCTCCCGTGTTGGAGGCACCGGTTTTTCTTTCCCTCCCGAACCCAGGAAAACAAGAGACCTCATTCCACGTTAGGGCCACTTCCCCTTTTTTTTTTCCTTCCAATAGAAGACTCACCGTTGTTTTTCTCCCCCCTCCCCGAACTGTAAGGCCGCGCCTTTTTCCCCCTGTCTGGAAGTAATTCTGACAGTTTTCTTTTCACCAGGCAATCTACCCTCTCACTCTTCTTTCTGGGCGGTGATTTTTTTCGCTCCTTCTCTTTCCCCTGATGGCCGGGTGAAGACAAGGGCCTCTTTTAATACACCTCTCCCTGTTGTCGGGACCCCCTTCCTTTCCCCCCTTTCTTGATGACGGAAATGGGTTGTACTTCTTTCCCTTTCACCCCGTACTGGCCGGCAAGAGAACGCGCCTTCATTAAGTACCTACATTCCTGTACACCTTTTCACAAGAACCATCCAACTTTTCAACCACCTTTTCTAGACTACCTTTCCCCTTTTCCCCGAGTCTCCCCTTTCAGGCACCCATGCCCGAAATCCCCTCCCCCCCCCCAGAAGAGACGGCCCCTCCCTTTCCCCATGTGACCAGTTTTAGACGTTTTTTTCCTTCTTGGCGACCTTCGTGATCTTTTCTTGTCGGGGTGCGTGCCTTTTTTTTTGTAAGTAGAAGCTCTCCCTTTTCCTTTTTCCCCTGCTGAGGTACTCAGGATGTTGTTTAGGCTTTGAGTCTCTCCCCTTTTTTCTGTATGGCCGAGTGCCTTCCGCCTTTTCCACCTCTTCCCGGAACACGTCTGTGTCCCTTGTAGAGCGGCCCGCCCCCTTGCCGTGTTTCGGCCATTTTTTTTTTTTTTCCAAAACCTCTTCCTTCCTATTTCCATTTGACGCCCGACGGTCTTTTCCTCCCCTCACCCTTGACGCGTTGTTGCGGGAAGGGTTTTGTTGGGTCCGTTTGTGCGGAAAGCAGTCTTTTTCCTCCCTCCTTTTCTCGATGGTTTTAGAAGTTGACACCCCTTACTCTTCCATTTCTGGCTGGTAAGGGCCCGCTTTTAGAAACGGTGCCCTTAAAGAAGCACAACCTTGTAAATTTTTCCCCAGTATCCCCCTTTTTTTTCTAGTTTCAACTTAATGCCTGAATGACTTTTCTTTTCCTTTGGTGGGAAGTCTCCCCCTCCGTCGGGGCGGGAAAAGTCTATTTTTCCCCTTTCTACGGGTTTTTACTCTTCCCCCCCACAAGTCTCACTGGGTGCGTTTTGCCCCCCCCCCCTTTCCTGGTAGAGGGAGATGAACTGTTCCCCCATCCTCCCTTCGTTTGTGCCCTTCGGGTTTTTTCGCGGTCTCTTCTTTTTCCTTTTTCTTTAGAGTCCTCCCTACAGCGCTTCGGGTCCGGTGGTGGGGGGGAGAAGGAGAGGACGTTTTGACAGGAGTTTAACCCACTTCACTTTTTTTTTTTTTTTTTTTTTCCTCCCGGAACCGTTGAGGTCTTTTTTCTTTCTTCCGCTCCGGGGAGCGACGTCCCCAATCCAACTAACGTTTCCTTGCCTGCGCCGAGATCACAACCCCTCTCCATCCTTTTCCGCCCCCCAGTGCGGCAAACCTTATTTCCCTCTTTTCCCCCCTCCCTTTCTTTTTTTTCCTGCCCCGATCATGTCCATCTCTCTTTCTTTTTTTCTTTTGATGCGCGATGAACAATGCTTTCGGTCTTTCCGGGGCTAACCGGCGGGTATCGTGTTTTTGCTTTTTGTGGGTAGCAGGCCGAAAGTTATGGATTTCGTTTTTTTTTTTTCCTCCCTTCTTGAGGGGGGCTTTTCGCTTGTTCCTGCGGAGGGCGCCAAACTCACTGGCGGCATGAGGACTTGGCGTTCCTGATTTTCTCTTTCCCAAAGTGATTAGCCTTCGCAACTGCCCCCCTCTCTCTTTCTCTTTCAACGATAAATGCAGTACGACCGTGCTCTTCCCCCCCCCTTCCCCTCTTGCAAGGCGCCCTTTTAATTCTCGAACGCTTACGGTAGGAGTTGCACTCTCTCCCTGTCGGAGGACCCTTTTCGTCCTCTCTTCCTTTCTCCGGAAGGAAGTGTGTACCTCTTCCCCCCCCTTTTCCCCCTGCCCCCCCGTCCTAGTCACCCCGTACTGATGGATCCTCCTTTTCTCTTTGGCTGGATGGTGGCAAGAGTTCATCGGCTTTCCTTCCCGCGTACGGACGAGCGCCTTCCCTTTTTTTTTTTTTCTTGAAGTGAGGAATGTCCCCAATCCGGCCCCCGGACGAGGCACCCTTTTCTCCCCTTTTCCCAACTGGTGGCGGAACTTTCTCGTCGTTTTTCCATTCTCATAAGGGATTACGAGTTTTCCTTTTTCCCTTGTTTTCCCCACGGGCCGCTCCTACGGTCTCCTGACGGATTTCGGCTTTCCCTTCTTGCGTTAATGAATAGGACCCGACAGATCGTTTCTCCTTCCCCCAAAGAAATACACCACATTCTTTTTTCCTCCTTTTTCTGCGGGCGGTCTACATTCCTACCCCTGAAGAGGTTGTTGCTCCCTCCCACGAAGATCTTCTTTTATGATGGACCGCTATCTTTCCCCCCCCCTTTTCCTTGAAGGCTTCCTGTGCGCTCGCTGTTTTCATCGGATTTTTCCCCCCGTAAAGTCGGACCTGTTTCTTTTTCTTTCCTGCGCATTCGTCCCAGATAGGTGTGGATTTTGTCGCTGTGGCTTCTTCACAGTTAATTGGAAGGTAATTCTCGTCCCTCCTTTTTTTTCCCTTAGTCGGGAGTAAGGCCACCCCCCCTCCCCCCCTCCTTTGGTGGCGTAACGGAGGGGATGTGTACAAGTGCCCCCCCCGGTCAGGTGAGTCTTTCCCCTTTTTTCCTTCTGTCCTTCGACGACTGGTCTTTCTTCCCTGATAACGCCGACGTTCCCCTTCCCTTTTCCCCGATGGCCTGGTTCTCTATTCCTGAATTTGGACTTTCCGCCTGTCTCTTCCTTTTTTATTCGGGGAGGGGAGGAACCAATTTCTTTTCTTTTCCCTCTTCTCACAGGAGGAGCGGCAAGTTGTTTCCCTCTTTTTTTTTTTTCCCCCTATTTTTTCGTTTCTGTTTTTCGGTTGGATGAGGGCGAATGCTTTCTCCTGTGTTTTTTCCCCCCCTCCCTTTGTGGAGCCCTCTCCCCTCAGCGAGGCGATTGGCGTTTTTTTTCCCTTCCCCCCCACACCGTAAGGCACTTGAGTTTTCCTCCCCTCGCTGAGAGATCCTGTCTTTGTTCCCTTTCCTGGGGAGGACCTGCTTCCTTGACCCCTCCCTTCTTTCCCCTCAGAGATGGAAGTAGGGCTCCCCTCTTTCCTTCCCGAGAGGCGCTTCTCCCCCTGATTGATCGCCATCATGGGAATTTTCAGCCGGTTTCCACCTTTTTTTGGTTCACGGCGCGGGTAGTAGGAGAGTTTCCTTTCTCCCCCCTGAAACCCCCCCTTTCCTTTTCTCCCTCTTCTGCGGGATTGCGGGAGCGGCGCAGAAATTCCCCCTTTTTTTTTTTGTTGGAGAAGGCATCGGGCTTGACCCTTTCCCCTTTCCCCGCAGAGACGAGCAGCTTTTTTTTTCTTTCCCTCCCTTTGACGCAGGATGGGACCCTTTCCCCCCTCCCGGCGGGGGACCAGCCTTGTCTCTTTTTTCCCTTTGGACGAAATGGAGTTTTCCCCTCTTTTTTTTTTTCGGGAGAAGGCGGCAACCGTCCACCCCCTGAATGCTGTTTTTGCCTCCCAGGAATGGCTGCTCCCCTCTCCGTTCCTTTTGGGAAGATTTTTTCCGTTCACCCCATTTTTTTCTTCCCCTTTTGTTGGAGAACGACCCCCTTTTTTCCTTTTCTCCTCCTTTCCTCCGAAGCGGTTGATGCCAGGCGGCTCTTTTTTTCTTTTTCTTCTTCCCCGAGGAGGATTGCGCCTTTTTTCCCCTGCCGGAAAGTGATCACCTCAGCCAGGAGGAAGAGTTTTCCTCCCCTAGTTTCCATTGAAAGGAGGGCGGCCTGCTACCCCCCTTCCGTTGAACCCGTAGTTCCCTTTCTCCCTTTTCCTCCCTACGGAGCGATTTTACTGTCCTTCCTTTCCTCTTTTTTTTCCTCATATAGTTGGTTTGTTGAGTTCGCCGGACCGAGATTCTTCCACCTTCTGGTTTTTTTCCTTTTCTTTTCTCCCAAGTGAACTATTTCCTTGACGAGTGTTTTTCTCGAGTTCCGCCCGAATTGCCCCACCTTCTCCCGCCGCCCCTCACACCTCTCCCCCCTTCTGTTTCTTTGGCTGAACGTTCGCCTTTTTTTTTTTTCTTTTGCCGGAGCCCTATCCCCATCCGGGTTTAGACTCCTTTTTTTTTAGTAGGCACGCATGGGCTCCTCCTCTTTTTTTTTCTGATAGTTTCTTTGGGTTAGTGTACGGACGCAGAGAACCCCATTCCACCAGTATTTTTTCCTCCCCCCCCTCAGGAGTATACATATTTTTTCCTTCCCTTTGGGAGGGCCGAAAAAGGCTCAGGGTTTTGTACTCCCCTCCTGGTTGCCATGCTCTTTTTTTCCCCCCAAGGAACTTTTGGCGTACTTGTTAAAACTGTAAAGGCGGGTCCTCCCCCTTCCGAATCTCCACTTTTTTTTTCCTCGGAGAGTTCTTTTTTCTTGCATAAGGGGCGCTGCAGTTTCGCGTGGTCGTTCCGCTCTCCGTCAAGAGATGCCTCTTTTCCTTCAAAGAGACCCCTCCTCCTTTTTCCCACTTAACCTCCGGAATCGTTCCTCCCGCCAGCAGAGGTCGTTTTTTGTTTATGGTTCGGACGGCCCCTTCCGGCGCCTCCCTGCGTCTTCCCCCGGAGAAAGTGGAAAGTGTTTTTTCCCCCTCCCTGCATGTGGAGAGCGTGTCCCTTTTCTTCTTTTTCGAGGAAGTATGTCCTCACGGTCAATTTCTAGTCTTGTTGGGATATTTTCTAGTTTTCCCCCTTCAGCGGTCGACCGGCGCCTCCTCCGGAACAGGATTGCTCGAATTTTCACAACAAACTTGTCTGTCTTTTTCCACCGGTCCACGGAATTCGCCCTTCCTGCTTTTTTTTTTCTTTTCTTTTCTGCTCCCGACGTGGGGTTGGTTCACCCGGCGACCTCCTTGAGCCCCTTTTTCTTCCCCCCCCAACCCCAGAAAAAGGTCATCTTTACCTTTCCTTTTCGGGCAACTGCAGGCCGCTTTTCTCCCTTCCGTCCCACGGACCGCCTTGTGCCCCCTCCCCCCCCCTACTACCTTCCCCGTGCCCCTTTATTCTTCTCGGGAAAGTTCCCTTAGTCATTCCCTTCTTTTTCCCCCCCCTGTCCCATCATCAGCTGATTAAGTATAGGACCCTTTAGGAGGTGATTTTCCCCTTTCCCCGTAATCCTGCGTTCGATTATTTTGAACTTTTTCCCTCCCCAGGTGCCTCTCAAAGTGGGCCGGTTGGTCTGTTCCCCCCCCGGCGAGGTACTCCCAGCTTTTTCCCCCCCCCTTTGTTTTTTTTCTTTCCTCCGACAGGCCATTCCCAGCGCCCGCGAGTAACCTTTCATTACAACCTTTTTGGCCTCCACCCCAACAAAGAGAACCTGTCCCCCCCCCCTTTCTCGCTACGAAAGGCGCACGACGCTCTTTTTTTTTTTTTCCCCCACAACTCGTCTTAAGGCCGTCCTTGAAGAAATCGATGTACCCCCCCCCCCCCCCTTTCCGAGACGGAAAAGCCGTCCCCTTTTTTTCTCCCCCCGGTTAAATAATGCGCAGGTTCTTTCGGGGAAGGGCGCCCCTTTCCTCGGTGGTCAGATCCAGTTTTCTCCTCCGCCTTCTAACGGGGCCTCTTTCTCGTCCAGACGAACGTTTTTTGGTTAGGGCTTTTTTTTGAGTCAGAGCAGTTTTTTCTTCCTAGTTGCCTTTTTTTCCAAAGAAGCCGAAACTTCTCCCTCCCTTGTTGCGTGTCCCCCCCTTGCGTCTTCCCATTCAACTCCCTTTTCCCTCATGATGATGCCGGCCTGCCTCCTCCCCTTCCCCTCCCCCCCTTGACGCGGCGTTTCGCTCCCTGGGTGGCCGGCGTCTTTTTTTCTACTTTTCTTGAAAGCAGTTTCCTCCTTGGAGTTTGAAAGTTGACCTTCCGCTCGTAGTGGTAAGGCCCCTCTTCTCTTCAACGCTGGAAATCCATTGCCGCACACGCCCTCCCTTTCCAGAGTATCACAGGCAGGTCCTTTTTCCCCCCTATTTACCGGGGCCGTTTTTGTGTTGGAAGACCCAATCGTCAGGGCTTCCCCCTTTCCACGACGGGACGTCCCTGGCCCCTCCCCCCCCTTCTCGGCGGTGGAACGAGATTTTTCTTTTTTTCCTCTTGGAAGGCTGCCCGTTCCGCCGCCAAAGCGTGCGATGAACTTCTTGATTCCTCGGTCGAACCCCTTCCTTCTTTCCGCCGAAAACGCTTCTCACCCTTTCGTTTCCTTTTTTTGCGAAGGACGGCTCTTTTCTTTCTGCGGTCGTTCCCCCCCTTTCTCCCCCCCCCCCCCCCAGTCGAAAAGGCACGACCGTGCTTGAGGGTCGTCCGACGTTCTCCGTTGCGCTCCACGCCTTCCCCTCCACGGTCTGGGTGCCTTTTTTTTTCTTCAATCAAAGCCCTCCATAAACTTGTCTGGGGTCCTTCTCTCTGTGGGTGGCTCCCATATAACTTTTCCTCCCTCCCCAGCGTTTCATTGCCTTCCCCTCCCCCCCCTCCGTTGTTGTTTGTTGTTGTTAGAGAGAGGATGACCTTTCTTTTTTCCCCCTGGCTGACGGATTAAGTTGTGGCCGCCACCCTGGGGGCGACAGTGCCGACGTTCTTTCTTTTTCTCGTTTGCAGGAAAGACGGTAGTGAGCTTTCCTTCGGAGCCCGGAGCCGTTCGTTTTCTTCCCACGGTAGGGGCCTTCCAACTGGTCCTTTTCTTTGGACCTCCCGTTTCACGTTCCTCTCTCTCCCCCCTTCTAAGTCTGTTAGGACGGACCGATACTTCCTTTTTTTCTCTCCCCCCTTCTCCTTCCTGCAAGCTTGACGGCGCCCGCCGTTCACCTTTCCTTTCCCTCCTGCCCGCGTCCGTCGTATTCACCCCCTGAAAGAGCCGTGGAAGATTGGAGCGGTCTCCCTTTTTTCCGCTTGCCAAGACAGAAGGAGTTTTCCCCCCCTCTCCAACGCGAACCGTCATGGCCTGTTCCTTTTTCTCTCCTCCTTGTGTGCGGCTGGATTGTTTGTTATCTTTTCCGTGACCATCTGGATGCGCTGAAATGCCCTGTCACCTTTTTTCCTTTCCTTTGTAAAATGAGTCCGCCCCGCCCTTTTTTCCCCTTGACGCAGTTTTTTTCCCCCCCAGGTGCGGAAACGTCTCGCTTTTTCCTGATAATTCAGCCCCCTCTTTTTTTTCCCCTTGGGGGCAGACGGGAACTTTGCCTCTTCCCTTTCCCTTCCTTTCGTTCTTTTTTCCGTCCCTCCTTCCCCTCGGCCAGCAGATCCTTCTTCTCTTCCCAGCCGTAAAACCACCGTCGGTGCTGTCCTGGTTAGCTGTTTCTTTCTTCCCGTTACTACCCCGCCCTTGTTTAGTTACCTTCCCCCCCCGACGAGCGGCTTCTCTTGCTTACCCGCGTCGACCCCTTTTCCTTGAAGGCGGGCCGGCTCTTTCTCTCTTTTTCTTCCATCTCTTTGAGTAAGGGTGACTTTCTTTTCCTACTAGGGTTTATTCGGGCAGGTGCTCTTCCTTCTCCCCCCCGGTGTTGGAAGGGGTTCCTCTTTTTTCTGTGCAATGTTACAAGTTTGTCCTTTCACCTCGAGGCGGAAGGGTGGTCGTTTTCTTTTTCATTCTGTTAGATGCCCCAAAAAATCCTTCCCCCCCCGCTGTTGGCGGAACGGGGAGGTCCTCTCCTCCCACCTGTCCTTGTTCGTACCAGGCTCTTTTCCCTTCACCGTTATCGACGAGGGCGCGTTCTCGCCCTTCCCACGAGACGTTATATGTGAGCGTTCTTGGAATGGTTGATCCCTTTTCCTTTCTTCAATTAAATTACTCCTTGCTTTTTTCGCGGGAAGTAGTCGGGTTCCTTTCCCACCCAAGGAGTTCCTTTTTGTCGTTTGTCTATTGAGGAATTATTTCATTTGGGAAAGGACTTGCTTCTTTTTTTTTCTTTTGCTTTTTTTTGTGTTTCTTTTTGTTTCTCTCTTTTCGGAAGTAGTTTCCTGGTTGCCGTCACCAAAAATGCCCGTTTTTTTCTATCATCGTCCAAACGGACCACAACAATCATCCTTTTTCTACTTTGAATTCTTGAAGACACTTCAGCAATTTTTCTCTCCCCCTTCAGAGGTGTAGTTGATGCCTGTCCGGGAGAATTTGCGACAGGGCGCCATTTTTTTCTTCCCCTTTTTTTTCCAAGAGCAATCGGCACCCTCCCTTCAGGGTCTTCCCCCCAAAAGTTCGTCCGCCCCTTTTCTCAGCCGGCTTCGCTTTTTTCTCCACATTCATGCCACCTTTCAAACCTGCTCCCTTTCCCCTCTTCGTAGGAGATTTTCCGGGCAGTATCCCTCTTTTTTTCCTACGCTCTTATGCTTGTCGGCGGCTGCTCCGGTATGGTAGGTTGCTTTTCCCCCCGGATGCACAGTTTTCCTTTCGGGAGACCGTAAATCGCGGGCTCTTGTGTCTCATGCACCTCCCTTTCTTCCTGCTGGGGAGGGGTTTCTTTCCCCGCAGGGACGTCGTGTTCGCTTTCTGGTAAATAGCCCCTCCGTTCCCCCTTCTCTCTTTCTCATGTTGGCAGGCCGACTTTCTTTTTACTCGTGGGGCTTGGCCTTCCTTTTTTCTCTTTCAACCCGCTTTCACACCCTCTTATTCTGGAGACGATCCCTTCTCTCTCCCAGGAGGAGCAGTCGTTTTTTTTTTTCTCTCTTGGGAGGCACGGTTTCTTTGGCTTTAGTTAACTGGTCCCCCCCCCCCCCGGAGGCGATCCTCTATTTTTTCTCGGCGGAGACGTTCCCCTTCCTTGGGCTCTTCCTATGGACTTTCACCTGCAGGCGGAAAACCCTCCCTCCCCTCAGACAGGAGGATTTTTATTTTCTGAGGGCGTTTTTTTTGCTGATTTCCCTTTGGTCAAAGCTGGTCTGTCCTTCTTCCCTTCGTCCAAGTCCCATGTCTTGGCGGGGGGCATTAGCCTTCCCCTTCCTTTGAGCCGAACCTTACTAAATTTTTTTCCCCCTCCCTCCTTTACGTTGTGTGTTGACTTGTCTCTCTTCTCCCCCGGCTAAGGATGGGCCTCCCTTTTCCCCCAATTGAAATACTTTTTTCTTGGTGGGATTCTCCTAGGTCAGCACGGCCTTTGAAAAGGGGAACTTTTCCCCCCCTGTTAATATGGATGATTTCTCCTTTTTTTTTTCCCTTCAGGTTTTCTTTTGACGGCAAGTCGCCTCTTTTCGCGAAGTTTCCGTCCCCCTCTTTCCGGCAAGCCGCGACACCTCCCCCTTTCTCTTCCTCCCTGGAAGACGAGTGGGGGTGGTCGTTTGAGAACAGCATCTTCAGTGTAACTCCAGCAGGCTTTCTCTCTTCTTCCCCTGATAAGGATTTTTCACGCCCCAAGTGGAATCCTTCTCAACAAGCGTGTTCTTCCCCTTCTCGCAACTAGGCCCTCCCTTCTTACAAGTGAAACTTTCCCTTTTTCCCCTCTACAAATGAGAGATCCATTTTCAATCTTCGGCTCCCCTTTCAATTTTTCATTGCGTATGCGGCATCCCCTCCCCTTTTCTTCTCTTCCTGGGGTTTTTTCCCCTTCGACGCCGTTTTTCTTCTCTTTTGCCGTCTCCAACTTACCCAAACCCCACCCCCTCGAAACTGTGCCCCTTTTTTTTTCGTTTTATCCCCTCCGCCCGCAACCGTATTTCTGGCTAGAGTATTTCCCCAAGTCGTCTTGGCCTTCCCGACAGGGCTCCTCCTCCTCCGCGTCCTTTCTTTTCCCGTGGATGACCAGGCCAAGTCCAAGTTTTTTCCCCTAAGGGCCGGGTGTGCTCCCCCTCGGGAAGAGTACAGTCCTCTTCGTTGGTGCCCCAGGACGTCCCCTATGTTTTTTCGATTTTTTTCGGCGTTCCTACCGTGCCCCCCCCCTTCCTGTGACCGGCGCCCTTTCCCTTTCCAGGATCTTTACGAAAGTGCGAAAACACCCTTCCTCCCCTTTTTCTTGAACCGGATTTTTTTTTTTCCCCTTCCCCATCGGCTGGCTTTTTCATTCCGCGTCTTTCTGACCTCGGTGGAGGCCCCTTCCCCTCCTGTCGACCTTCATCCCTGACCCCCCCTTTTCACCCAAAAAACGGAAGGAGTCCCTCGCCTTCCAACCCTTCTCCCCCTTCTCGGCCTGTTTTTTTACTCCCTCTCCCCACACGGAACGCCTTGTTCTTTCTCCCTTAAGCGGCCCGCAAGTCCCTTCCTCCCTTTCTTTAGATCACCCTTGGCACCCATTTCTTCCCTGCTTTCAGGATATCCGTCGGGCCCGTGGATGAGTTGAGTTTCCCTTCTTTTCGCCGCGGTCTATACCTTTTTTGTACCTTCCAGCAACCTGGCCCCCTCCACAATGACGGTTTGGTTCGTTCCCCTCCTTCGGTACAGCCCCCCCTTTTGGCCGGCCCGTGTTGGAAGTCGAACGGACCTTCTTTTCCCCCTCCCAGCGTCCCCCCGAGAAGTACCTTTCCCCCCCCCCTTAACCCACCCCCCTCCCCCCCTCCACAAAGCGACTTTCCACACCGTGCTACCGCCCTCCGAACATGTCCTTTCCCCTTCCTAAGAAACACTCGTCGGGTCCCTTCCCCTTGAAGCCATCTTTTCCCCCCCCATTGCCCGTCCTTGCACTGCCGTCCCCCCATGACCAAGTTGTTTAGAAGAGCTTTTCCCCCGCAGAGGGAGCTTCTTTCCCTTTCGCCCTCTTCGGTTTTCTTTTGAAAAGCTTTCCGCCCCCCTCAAGGTTTCGTCCGCACCCTTTTTTTTTTTTTTTGATCTTCCCTTTCCCTATCGGCTGTCCTGTGAGTGCCTTTTACCTCTTTCTTCCCTCCGAACGCCAGTCGCCTTTTTTCCTTTCCCCCGGTCGGCCCATCAACCACTCCTTTTTCCCTTAATGATCCGAAGCCGACTCCTTTTTTTCCTTTTGTCCGACAAAGTGGACGGAGGCGTTTGCTTCTTTTGAAGGGTTTTTCTGGGGACGGCGGGGCTTTCAAGTTAATCCACTTCCCCGAAGAGGGCTGAATTTGCCCGTCGTTTTTTCCGAGCCGATATGTAACTTCCCCTTCCCCCGAAAGCGTTCTAATGTCTCCAGCCGGACTGTTTTCATTCTCGTGGGGCGTCGTTCGCTTTTTAAGTAACCCCAATTTCTTCCGGGCTGGCACGTCGTACTCGTCCTCCGTGGTGGCAGCCGGCGACCATCTTTCCTTTCTTTTTGCGTTGAAAACTCGACGACTCGGTTCCTCATGGTTTTGTTTTTCCAACTTCTGAGCCGTCCCCCCCCTTTTTCTTCCTTCTCGTTTTTCCCCCTTCCGGGAAGTTTTGAAGCGGTCGCCTAACGTCTCGTACGGGTGTGAAGTTTTCTTCCCTTCCCCTTCGTCGGTAGAAACAGTCTTTTTTCCCCACTTTTCCCGTGCCGGAAAGTGAAGGTTTTTTGGTCCGCCGCAGGAAGGGGGCGATTTTCCCCTCCCCCCTCACAGGGTCCTTTTTTTTTTCCAATCCTCATATCCTTCTTTGCCTTGCGCAAAATGTTTTGCCTTCTTTTTTCTTTCCCCATCCCCCGAACAGCCGCACTCCCCCCCTCCTTTGTTGGTGTTGAGAGGATGGTCCCTTTTTTTTTTTTTCTGGAACGCGGGAGCCCTTTTGACTCAACCTTTTTCTGCGGTCCCGACCCTTTCTTTGGAGTGGTTTTTCTCTTTGCCACAAGAAACGTGTATGGATTTTCCTTTCCTTTCCAGGAGAGGAGGGGCGCCTTGCATGCTAACTTTTCCGTGCCCCGCTTTTCCGACCCCTGACGTTAAAGTCCTCGCCTCTCCTTTCACACCCTTTCTACAGTCGTTCGGGCGACCGTCTACCTGCCCTTCCTCCTCTCCCCTTTCATCGAAAGAGGGCGAGGTCTTTTTTTTCCTCACCTGCGGTCGTCCTCTTGAAGAATTCTCTCTTGAAGATGGGTAGAAGGCGGCCACCTTTTCGTCCTTCTCCCCCTTTTTACCGTTGACAAGGCCCGACGCTTTTCCTCTCCCCTCGGAAAGGCACCTTTTTTTTTTTTTTCCCCCGGTCTGCTTTTTGAAGTGCCTCCTTTTAGGTGTGCGGCTGGATGGCCCTTTTTTCTTTCTTGCCACTGAAAAAGCGAACGGCCTCTCCCCCTTTTCCCCCCCCCTAGGCGGAAGTGGCTTCCTCTCGCGACCCGGACCTGGCCAACCTTTTTGTCAAGCGAAGTCAAGTGTGTCTTCCCTATTCTTCTTTTCCCTTCAGGATCTTTCCTTCTTTCCCTTTTCCCCTTGTTTGAAATGGAACGAATTTTTCTTTTTCTCCAAGGCGACTCGAGGAGTTTCTTCTTCCTTTTTTCATGCAACGAAGGCACAGCAGATTCTGAGGAATAAAACGTTCCCCCCCGTCATTTTGCAACCCCCTTTCGGGGGGCTTCTTCGGGAGAGAGCCTCCCCCCCCCTTAGAGGCGCTCCTATCGCCTTTTGCATTCTTTTCACACCGGAGTCGAACACACCTTTTTTTGTCTTGTCTGGCGCGGGATTGGGTCATTTTCCTTCTTTGGCCCGAAGAGGGGGTTCTTCTCTCCCTTCTTTCGATTACGGTGTTTCTTTGTTTTTTCCCTTGGGGTTTGGAGGCAAATTTTCCAGTTTCCTTCTTCGGTGCGTGCGGAGATGGCCCTTTTTTTTCTTCTTTCCCAAAATGGGAAGGGAACAGATGGTTTCTTTCCTTTTTTTAAAGAAACCCCCGGTCTTTGGCAGCTCCCAGGCGGTCGTCCGGCATCTACCTTTCGAACTTTCCCCTCCATTCTTTAGGTTAGATGTGCCTGGGATTCCATCCCCCCTCCTTTGCGGGGCGCAAAGTCAATGCTTCCAATGCCTTCACTCGTCTGGTTTCCCCCCATGTCTTTGACCCGTCTCGCTTCGCATCATAATTTTGTCTTCCTCCTTCTTCACGCGGGGGGCGCCTATGCGTCTTTTTCCTCCTTTGCGTTAGTGTTTTTTGGTGTTTGTTTTCGTTTTTTTTTTTTTGTTGGAGGGTCCCCCCCCCTTTTTTTTTCCGTGAGTATATATTGAGACCTTTTTTTCCTCTTTCTACTTTGCTCGGTTTTATTTTTTTTTTCGCTTTTTTCTTTTTTTTTTTTTTCCTTTCCCTTCCTTCCGCAAGTTGCCGCCACCGCCGTTCTCTTCCCCTCTCAAAAGAACAAAAGAAGATAGTTTTTCCCCTTCCCTTTCGGTGCAGAACCCTTAGTCACCCCCTTTTTTGTTCAGCACAATTCGAGGCTTTTTTCCCCTTTCCTTTTGAGGCGGGGGTGGGGGGGGCTATCCTCCGTGGGGGTCGGCTCGGGTGGTGGGGGGGGAGCGCGTTTGGGCCGGGGGTCGTTTTCCTTCGTAGGGGGGGGGGGGGGGGTATTGGGGTCCCCCCGGGGCTTTGGGGGGGTCTTGGGGGGGCGGGGGTGGGGGGGGTTTTGGGGGGGGGCGGTGGTATGGGGAGGGGGGGGGGGCGGTGGTTGGGGTGGGGGGGGGGGGTGAATGGGGGGGGGGATTTTTTTTTTCTGCGCCGTTGGTTGGGGAGGGTTGGTGTTGCGTCGGGTGGGTACTTTGGGGGGGGCGGGTGTTTCACTGGGGGTTGTGCGGGGGGGGGGGGGGCGGTCGGGGGGGTGTTGGCGGTTTATTGGGGGGGGGCAACTCTCGGGGGTGGGGTGGTGGGGGGGGGTTTCCCGGCGGGCGGGGGGGGGCGGTCGGGTTGGTGGGGTGGTGGGGGGGGTTAGTGGGTTTTTTTGGGGTCGGGGGTTTTTGTGGTTTGGGGGTTGGGTTGTGTTGTGGGGGGGTTTTTTCCGGGGGAGAAATGCTGCTTTCTTCTCCCCCTCCCCTTCTAACCTTTTCAGGACAATGGGGAGTTATTACCACTTTAACGTCTTTTTTCCGGCTAACGTCCAACCTTCTTTCTCCAATGCAAGGGGCATGGTCTCCCTTCCCCCCGCGCATAAGGGAACGTCTTTTTTTCCGTTTAGGGGGACGGCCGCCTCCCTAAATACTCATGCTTCGGCGATTCCGTCTTTACTTTTCTTTTTTTTTTTCTCTGGCCAGGTGAGCTTGCCTTTGGACTCCCCTTTTTTTTTCTTTTACTGGCGGCGCTTCATTTTACCTTTTCTTTGTGCGTGACTCGCGTTCTTCTTTGATGGAACACTCTCCCCCCCTCTTTCTTTTTCAGCCCATGGAGGAGCAGGTGTCCCCTCTCTTTTTTTTTTTTAAGAGTGGCTGGCCTCTTTTTCTCTTTCTGCAAAACCCCCGTTCCCAACTGATTCTGGCGCCGATCCAGGATCTGTCTCCTTTGTCTTTCCCCGGAGGCGGACTGTCTCCCTCTTTTCCCCCCGGGGAGATGCTGGCGCTTTTTTTTCCTTTTGCGATCTCTTAACTGCCTGTGTGCGCGTTCCTCTTCGCTTCCCGGACGCGGTCCCTTTCCGGCATGCGGACCCCACCTTCCAGTGCTTGAAAATGCATCACCTCCCGTTCAAGAGGCTTTTCTCTGTCCTTTTCTTGTCCGGAGTCTTATTCTCATGCGGGGGCTTTCTTCTCTAGAATCCATCCCCTCTAACCGCTAGTTCAATTTTTTTTAGAAACTTTTCCCTCCGGAGCTCCCCC
>Ga0179593_1598577_pt1 | contig 20928 bp, 20 predicted proteins | sample CZODoug2_1_08_16_FD_185931 | JGI IMG/M metagenome (GOLD analysis project Ga0179593, IMG submission 185931) | Vadose zone soil fungal communities from Angelo Coast Range Reserve, California, USA - CZODoug2_1_08_16fungal (PacBio error correction) | ecosystem: Environmental > Terrestrial > Soil >... | reverse complement strand
ACGTCCGCCGTTTAATTTTTCTTCCCCCCTGAAATCACTCCTCCCATATTGAATTCCCCCCAGTGTACCTTGGCAAGCCCGTATTTAACACGAAAACTTTTAGTGACAATTACGCGTGGCTCTTTTTCCCCCCCCCTTTTTTTCCCGGCGTTTTTTCCACATTCAGGTTTCCCCTTCGCTCCAAAACTCAAACACCAGGGCTGCTTCGCAATTTTTTGATCCCCCTACGCCCAAGGATAGACCCCCCGTTTGCTTCGGATCTGCGTCAGTAAGGAGCAGTGGTATCGCTTGTCCCCCCAGCTTGGTTTACCCCCAGACATGGGCCTTCATAAGACCGAAGAGTCTCCAAGTTCGATAGTGCTGAGTCCCTTTGCTGACTTGGTCGACCCTTTATTCCCCTACGCTGTCGTTTGCCCCGTTGGATTTTTTTCGCGGAGATGATTTTTCGCCCGTACTTTGCCGCTTTAGCTTCCCCCTAAAGAATGAAACTCCCTCACCCCTGTCATCTCTTCTTTTACAGGACTTTCCGGTATGGAGTCCCCCTCTTGCATTGTATGCCCCTCCCTTTTTTTGCCATCGCCGTACTCCGTTTCGGAGGATTTACTTCACTGTTGCCGGTCCGTCGATTCTGTCCCCTGGCCGGTCTCTCGACTACTTCTTTCCACCTTGGTGTCCCCCGGGGCTCTCACTCTTTTTTGGTTTGAGATTTCTGTTAGACAATGAAGTATTTCTTTCTTCTTAGAGGAGTAGTCATGCACAGAGTTTTACGCAGGCAGGCATTTCCTGACAACGACTATTGGTGGTCCCTTTTGGCCTGGACGCTCGGAAAACCTGTCAGCGATTCAGTTTTTTGATCCCGGCGATCTGACTTATGTTTTTTTTTTTTAGTGATGACGTGATCCGGTTTTTACACTGAAGTACCCTGCAGCTGCTTCACTTCGCGACGGGATTAATATCCACGGCCCCCCAACGTGGGCGAGCCCCACCCCTGGATGATGTGTGGTCCCTTTTTCTGCTGAGCCAGCATCCATCAGGCTGTCGCACCTCCCCCCGAAGATGCCCTAAAGAAGATTTTTTTTGACTGGTCTTATACCGACACCCACCCCCAGACCCGGTGTAGTTATTTCGTGTGTTTTCGGCTTCAACGGGTGGAATTACTCCCCCCCCATTATATATTTTTTACCTTAATTTGTTTTGTTTCTCTTGATGTGAACACCGGTTGATGCTGCCACTACTTTTCCCACCTGTCTCTGATAGTCAAATTTCCACGGATTTCTCGTCTCAGGTCTGCGTTTGTGCCGGTTGAAGATGTGCTGGCTTTTGACCCTCTTTCCCCCCAAAGCTTGACGCGTTGCCGTCTTTGGCCCTTCCACCTGGATGTTCGCCGCTTGCCTCTTATATATCCAACCCGCTGACCGAGGTCCTTTCATCTCGTGGCGACCTGTTTTCCTTCCACCTCTCACGGCCCCCATTATGGATCAAGACTCTTCGCACCTTGAGGATATGCGGGTCTCTTTCGTGCCAGGCCACTTGGTCCCTATTTCGGCGAGGTCCAAGGCCCTGCAACGTGGGCTGCCGTTTTAACCTCGGCGCAACCGCCCCTTTTTTCCTCCCCTGCTTTTGACCGACGATCCGGGTAGATCTACTTTCAGGTGACTTCGTCAATGTTTTGCGCTGGAACCTAACACCCGCCCCCTTAAGTGAGTACACCCCACCCCTGAAGGTAGAATACGGTTTAAGCCGGAAGATGCGACACTTCCCGGTCCGTCATTGTGGATCAAACAACTCTCCTCCGCCCCTTTTGTATACGGCCCCATATTGATGCTGTCAATTTTGTTATTTCTGCGAGTACCCCTATCATCACATGGCTGTTCCCCCCCCACAGCCACGTTCCTCCCACCCCGGGCTTGACCAAGACCTCCCTCCCCGTCAAGCCGGGAGGTCAAAAGGTCCCAAGGTCCCGCTCCTCTGTTCGACGGCTGGCTTCCCCATACCTCTCTGTCTTCCCTTTGACTTTAGTTAAAAGCCCGAGGAGCAGTGATCCAAGAAGGACCCCCCCATGCAAACGATCCCGGCGCTTGCCTCTCCTGAACGCCGGCTCCTCTTATTGTGTCTGATAATTGGTCAGGAAAAAGTTGCAGCCCCTTGTCGTTTCAGGGCTCTTTTTTGGCGCAGGTTCCTGTGACTCTGCTGACGCCATTTGACATTCATTTTCTCCTGTTGATTGAAAAAACTCATCTTTTTTTTCGAAATGCAGGAATAATACCCCCCTCGGGACTTTTAATCCCCTTATCGAGCGACCCTTTTTTTTTCGCTTGATTTTCCTGTGAGCTTCGCCGCCCCCCCGCCGCGGCTTTGCGTCCCTGGCCACGGCGCGCCGTCCTCATGCCGACCGCCACCTGCTTGACCCCTTAACCCGCCTATCCAACCCCCCCCCGAGTTCAGGTCCCCTCCCCTTCACCAGCAAGACCCCCTGGACACACCCCTCCCGCACCAATTCTCATCAGGTAGCGCCCACACACCGCACGCCCGTTTTCTCCCCCCAACCCAAAAACCCCTCTGTGCCTAGATGTGCCGTGGTGTCCCCCCCTTGGGACACAGGTGCCAATTGAATTCCAAATTCGCGGTGGCCCGTTTTCAAACAATTCTTGCCAACCACAGTTCTGGATTCATTGGAACCCTCCCGTGAACGCCCTTTTGACAGGCGAGGTGCTTCGCCTTCGGATCTCGGGGCCTGGAACATCAAGACCGAACGCTGTTGGTTCTTTCCGCCAGTCAACGCGGTTCATTTTGTTGTCCCACACGTCACCCATCCAGCGCTAGCCTGTAGAAAGAAAGTCACACGCCTGAAGGGCCACACGCGCGTGGGGGCACCCGTAAGTGTAAACGCCCCTTTAAACTCTCTCCTCCCTTTACCCCTCCCGGCCTATTACCCCCCCTCAAGGGACAATCCAGTGACCTGGGACCCCCCCACCCCAAAGGTCTCCGTCGCTTATTTTTTTGCCAAGGCGGTTTTTTTTTTTTTTTGTTGGGCCCTCTGTGCAGAGCGAATGCAGGGGGGGCTCAGCCCGTCCTTGTTTTGATTGGTCCTCACTCTTTGGATTCCACCGGTGGACCCCCACCCTATCGGCGTCCCGCAAAGTTGCCCAACCCCCCCGCTGTCTTACAGAGGCCGCTGACACCAGAACAGCACCCACCAAGAGGACCCGGCTGGCCGCCCAAACCCAAAGTGCGGTGATTTTTTTTTGTCCAGAGAAAGCTGTGTTTTGTATTAAGTGGGCACCTTGGTGCGACCAGACGCAACCTGGAGCTCGGTCTGTGCCTGGGAGCAGTGGGAGACCGTTTTTCCCCCCTATACATGCACGACACAGCTCTGAAATCATCTAGAGAGAGTTCTTTCCCCTTTTTTTAATTCTAAGTGGGTTTTGGGGAGACCGTGAAGTGGAGTGTCGTGACAAGTAAGATGGTTGGTTACTATCGTATGCCGCCCCTTGAACCGGCAGGGTTTTGATCCCTATCGGACGCTGGTTATCTGTGTGTTTGATTCACAGTCTTCTTTATATCCAATACGGACCGCTTGCCCCGCCCAAGGCGTGTTTGTTGTGCCTCGAAACGCCTTGCACTCATGTGTGGCGTTTGTTTTTTTGCGGCATGGTGGACCTTTCTTTTACATGCGCACCGCCGCCACCTGCCCGTTCCCCCTCCCCCCTATCCCTGGGCCCCCCCAAAAACAAAGGGACCAAGGCCGCTAATCCCCCTTTCCCTCTTTTAAACCATGCCCCCCCAAAGGCGCCCTTTTGCTCTTGGTCCCCATCCTAGCTGCTCCGTTCTTATTCCCGTTTCACGGCCCTTTCACCCGGCCTTGAGTTAATCTTTTTTTTTTTTTGTCGGTTCTTGGCCATGGGAGAAATTTTTTCCATGACCTATGGCCAGAGCTTGCCGTTCCATGCTTTTCTGGTCGGGCAGGTGATTTCCGCCGGTCTCTTTTCTCCTTTTCTGACTTTGCCCAAAACCCAGCGAACCAAACGTGGTTTACCTTTCGTTGACAGTCCGTTGTCTTAACCGTCCGCTAGACCTTGATCTTTCGCGGCCACCGGTTCTTTTCCCGTCGTGTTCACATGATCCGTTTTTCCCATTGGTATGTTTTTTGAGAGATTTAGCAACAGCCCGACTTTCGTATTTTCAGGCTTGTTTTTGTTGCCCCCCAAGGACTCCTCCACCCCCCCCCCCCCCTCTCTTGTGCGGATTGGTTTTGGCGATTGTTTCGCGGGACAGCGCCGTCCGTGTGTTGGTCATTACTTGGGTCGATGTGCGTTTGACTTCAAAACCCAAGCACCGATTCGAGTGGGCACCCCTAATGTTTTGCCTTTTCTTGAGGGCGGTGGGCCAGGGCGTCAGTCATGCTTTTCGGGTGGATGAGGCCTCCATTTGTTGTGGCCCTTGCATGAAAACCTTTTGTCTGGCATAACTGACTGGACCTACCCCTCCTTGTTGTGAAGGGATGCACGGAACTGATTTTTTTTCTATGTTGAGGGGAATCCCCCGAGATTTTAAGCAATCTCCCTTTACCATCTTTTAGTGCTAGTTATGCCCGTTCCCCAGCAACCCATCACCTTTCTGCCGGAAACAAAACGAAACGGAGGGATTTTGCCCGCTTAATTTGGTCCCAACCGCCAGGTAGTTTTGTAAGTTTGTCCCCCTTTTTTTGGTCCCCCCACCACCCCCCCCCCCCCCCCCCACACCGGAGTGGCTCCCCCCCTCCACGCTCTTCGATGCTTCTGCTTTTTTAACTCTGATCATGCTTCATTCCTTTCGACGGAGGATTGATGCCCCCCCCCCCCACCGCCGATTTGGGCGCAGGGACGTACGAACGCTCTGCCTCTTTCTAATTGGCCTTCCTTTTTCCAGATCTGAAGTCTTCGGTTTTCCGTGCGTTGCTGGCTTTTACCAGGCCCGCGGACGTTTGTTTTTAAGTCCGGCCCCCGCGCCGACCTTCACAATCAACTGACCCTTATCACATCTTCTGGTGTCCCCCCCTGAATTAAGATGTTTTCTCACTTTTTTTCCCTCTAGCGTGTTCCCCCCTTTTGATAGATTCCGTTTCCGGATCCTTAACGGTGACGTGTCGCCCTTATTGTTCAACCTTGGTTTCCGGTCGAATTTTTGACCAAATCCTACTGCCGACCACTTCGAGGCTTCCTTTCGGTCCAGTTTTTTTTCTCGATTCGCGGAAATATTCGCGTTTCCTTGCGCTGTTCAGGGCCTTGTACATGTCCTCCCATATGGCTGCCGCACCCACTGGTACTGGAAGCGAGGTCCTTTCGTTCACCTTGCGACTTGATGTCCATTGAAGTTAGGATTGTCCCCGTCTTTGATCCCCCCCCCCCCCCCAAATTGCCTTGTCGCCGATAGTATTCTCAGGCGCCGAGATCCCGAGGAACCGGCCCCCAGAGCCCCCTCAAACCTCCCCCTTTTTCTTCCCCACCGCTTAGCCCTTTATTTCGGACTGGTGTACCATTTCATCCAATCAATCTTCCCCCCCCCCCCCCGATGCGGCCCTTCCGACCCCCCCCTCTCATGACGAGATTCCTTTTTTTTTTTGCCTTTGATTTTATCGAGAACACCGCGTACCTAAGGGGTCATTTTTTTTGTATGCCTTTTGTGCGCCAACGTTCTGTTGCCCCAATCTTCTCTCTTTTTCCCCTTTTGACTATGTGCGAAACGGTTTTGATGACTGCTCGACTCCCCCCCGTACTTTTACACACGTGGGGTTCGGACCGAGCCCCCCCGCTTTCGTATGGCATCGGTGACTCCTCTCTGAGATGAGGATGCGTTTTTTTTGTGCCTCCCCCCAAAAAGCTTCCACCACGAGGTGCCCCATCGTTCCCTTCCTCACGGGCGTCGTGGCTTTCATTCTCCGGACATCCGAAGAGGATCCATCACTTCACATGGAATTCGGTGTTGTTCAGGCACCGTTTCCCCACCCTTGGAAGTATTTTCCCCTTTTTTCCCGACCGGGGACCCCCCACCGGAGTATAAATGCCGGGTCTGGCCCTGGTTTGCCAGGGTAAGTACAATATCCTCCCTAATTTCACAGGCCATTAAAGCCTTCTGCTTCCCCCCGCCGCACCTATTGGAACTCCTTCGCCGCTTCGCTAAATTTTCAGATTGGACCGCCATCCTTTATCCATGATCGGCCACCGTGCAGGTGATCGTGCAACTCTCCTTTTAATACCGTCGACACCCCGGGAACCCCACTCGAACCCAGGAAGGGCGTGAACAGAACTGTTGCCTTCGATCCAGCCCCGCGAGGCCTTTCAACTCGCCTCCCTACTTGAAGTCGTGTAGACCTCCTTGGCACCGTGAGGGTAAGTTTTTTTTAGGTGAGTTGATTGCAGAGTTCGTGGGGAAAATTTTAGGAGAAGGAAGGACGGGTCCATTCCTGCCCATTGCTCCGCAATTGTTCGTGGAGGACCCCCACGTCCCTCGTCCATAGCCAATGAAACAAGGGCCCCCAGACGCAGGCAGTCACGAGGTGACCTACGAGGTTCTTTCTCAAAGTTCTAAATTTTTTTTACTTTTCTGTAGATTAGCCCAAGAAATTTCTGATAAGAGTGATCGACCTCCTGAGCCGGAGAGCCCTCTCCATTGCGGATTCCAAGGGCCTTGGGCAAGCACTATGTCGTGCCCCTGGATGATTAGATTCCTCCCGGGGATATATTCACGTCCTAAACACATTCCATTTGGTACTTACCTTTTTTTTCACACGTGCGGGCTGAACCCCACTACCACTTTCATCCTGACGCCGGCTCTTCCACAATGGGAGCGTCAATTTTAATTTTCCCGCGCAGTTAAGCTTTTCCGTTGAGAGGAACATCAAACCTGGACGGTGGACTTGCAATCCCTTTTTCTGTTCACGGCTTCACTCCACCGCCGAGCAGAAGTAGATGAAATGGATTCGTTTTGGTTGCCTCAGCTGAGCGACCCCAAGGGGTTGATCGTCGCGCACTTCTGCCTGACCATTTTTTTTTGGGAAACCCCACCGCCAGTGGCCCCCCCACGGCGACCTTTTAGCCCCTTTACTTTTTCCCCCCTCGCCAATCAATTCGTCACGACCCCCTCGATGTTCCGATTGATGATCCACCTTTGACCCCCTTCTTGAATGACCTCTTTCCCAAATACGCTTGCGCAAAGAACCCAATTCAGTGAGGTGTCCACGCAAAAAACCCACCTTGTGGATTGGAGTTCGATAATTACCCACCGAACATTGGTAGCCGTTTCCGAGTTGTTCTGGTACCGGATCCCGATCGCCCTTTTGCCTGTTCAACCCTCCCGACACTTCCCCCCCTGCTCGGGAGTACCAAGAACCGTGGGTGTTTTCAGGATGTGTTGTCCACCAGAGACGGCACTATATGAAGTTGGTGACCTTCGCCGACCCAAGGGAACCCTATATCAATGGACGTCAAGAGTTGATTTTATTGGTGCCCCCCCCCCGTTAGGGGAACACACGCCTACACAAGACCGCCCCGATCCGCTTACCTCTTTGGACACTACCAGTGAAACAGGTCCCCAAAGGTCTCCGCTCCATGCGTTTCCGTCGGGCCAGCTGTTGGCTCCGATTTTTTTCATTGGGCCAAGTCGTTTCCCCCCTTTTTCGCAGCTCTTTGAGGTTGGACATGTCGGCTTTGATTGAGGTACCGCCCCAACTTGCCGTCCCTCCCCCCCTCCGTATATAACTCTCTGACGCCGCACAACCTCTGTTGAGGGACCAGTTTTTCAAACCGCCCACCCTCTCCATGCACCTGCGGCACGGCAGACAAAACACCAGCGTGGGCTGTTCTCATGCCTTCCTGATAGGAAATATGGCATCCTATCGAGAAAAGCGCTTTCCGATTCCAGCCCCCTTTCCGGGTTTTGCGATGTTAGCTTGACTTATCTCAGTTTTTCCGGATGGTCCTCCGACACTATTTCCCTCTTTTTTTACCCTCCTTCCATAAGTTGGTTTGAAGAATCCGAGTCGCGTTCCCCGTGTTACCGTCTTTAGTTTATTTAGTGTAATTTCCTTGAAACCCCCTGACGGTCGGGGACCGGTTAGCCGATAGACCATGATTGCGTTTCTTTGATATTTACTGTCCGGTTTGTACAACGCTTTTTTTTCTTACCCCCCATTTTTCCTTGCCGTTCTACCTGTCTTTTTTTGCGTGCACCCCCGCCTTGCAGTGATTTTTCTGTCTTTTTGGGTCGAGATCGGTTGGATCCGGTTTGTAAGTAGGAATTGCTGCACGTCCATGTTGGCTCCCCGTTCATTTCAAAGGATCCACAACCAACAACAAACACTTGGGACTGCTTAATGAAAGGCCTATGTTCCAAATGACCTCACCTTCAAAGGCTGACACCACTTCTTCTGTCCCCCTTAGCGATATGGTCCCCCTTGTCCCAGTGGTACCTTGGCCACCCGGCAATTGTGATGTAATTCGGCAGGACTTTTTGACGTTTTTTAATTAGATTCCTAATATACAAGTGAGATAGTACGGGGTCCGTATGTTGACCATAGCCAGACTTGTCCTTTCTTTTCAATCTGGATTGTCTTCCCCGGACCCTACTCGATCAGGCTTTGTCCGCCTGTTGAATTTGACAAACCCTCTTCACCCCCCCCCCACCCTTTGTCCTGACAAAATGTTGCGCATCGTCTGATTTCAAGGCCGCCGATTTTTAGTTTCTGTTTATCGCTGGTCCATTTGAAACCTCTTTTTTGGCTTCCACCTTCTCCCCCCCTCCCAGTGAAACAATGGTTTGGGAGTGCCCAACATGTTTTGCCCACAATTGTAATTATTGATCTGCGTCATTCAAGGTTTAAGTGCCGGGAAATACACGGCCACTTTTTTCGTATTCTATTTTTTGGATTGGTTTGATTTCTGATACCCGTGGTTTTTTTCGCGCGGCTCTCAGTGGTGCCCTTTTGTACCCTTGGGTGGTGGCCTTTTTTTTTCCTGGTGCCTTCGTCTCGGTCAGCATTTGTTGGACTTACCGGAGGTGAAACCTCAATGGGCCGGTAGGTTCTTTCTTCCTGGCAGGACGGGCTCCAAGCTAGAGGCGTTTTTCTGGAGCGAATTCGACACCAAGCCTTGCGCCCCTCCTGTCCCCCCTTTAAGGTTTCTAGAGCTAATGCCCGTCCTTCCTCCTTTTTGGATTGTAGTTGCATTGTCCCTATTGTTCTTTCATTTCCCCCCCTCCCTCTTTTTTGTCCGAACTCCCTAAACTCTTTTTTCCCCCCCCCAGTTCTTGGCTATTTATTTTCTCTACCATTATCCTCCACCTGATTTTAGAACGCATCACAAACCTGAACCTTGCGTATTTTTTAAGAAGTACTTTTTCGGCCCAATACTGCCCTTATCGGGAACTGGCTTTTTTTGAGGAGATGCCAGAGATTGATTCGGCTTGAGACTAAAGCCCCCTCCCAGGTGGCTTGATGAAGGTTCCATACCTCAACCGTGGGCCGTTTCCCCCTCCTTCCGTCCCTCCCCTTCCTAATTACTGAAACTTGTAAATTGTACGCCCCCCCTTCAATTTTCCCAGTATTCGTTCAATTTGCAAAAGAGGTTTGTTCGCCGGCAGCTGTTTGGATTTTTCCAAGCACCCTTAAATTGGCCCCTCAGTTCACCAACCTTCCCCCCCTTTCCAATTAATGCCCCTTTCCCATAGATCTGGACGTGCTCGTTGAGTCTCATTGTGATCCAATTGATCCTGGCCCTGGATCTCTTTCTGCGATTCTAACTCACCGGTTTCTCGTTATATGGTTTACTTTGGACCCGGTCCCCTGGCCTCTTTTTTTTTTCATGATGTAAAACTGATTCATTTTTTTTGCCGATCATTCGTTGCACTCTTGCCCCATTTCTTATCTGAGGCGCGAATTCGCCCCTTTTCGAGTAGTTTTGGAAGTTAGGTCCCTTTGTCCCTTTTGCCCGAGGATATCTGCGCCCCCCTTTTCCTTTTTTTTGAGCGCTCCCACCTCCGGTTATTATTACCCCCCCCCGCGATCTTTGTTCCCCCCAATTGTGTCAGCTAGGTGTTTGATTATCCTTCCTGGACACCTGACCCTTTTTCATGCGCAGTTTTCGTCCTTTTCCTGATTAATGCACAACCGCCCTGCGAAAACCCTCCGCTTTTTTTCCTGGTCGTGGCGGCAGATTGAGGCACGGCCAATCCATCATGCTCTGCTCACCTGCCCCCCCCCCCCCCCCCCCCCTTCTTGCTCCCGTTTTTCATAAGTTGGCCCGGTGTTGACCCCCCCCCTCGGGGCAGGTTTTATTGCGAATTCGTGATTGCCTCCCTTCAGCACCGGTTGGGATAGCCCTATTTTCTTTCCATCCTCTTGTTGTTGTTGATTATCCTTTTTTTTTTTTTTATAAACACCTGCCCTTGCTGCTGAACCTTACAGCTTACCCCAGTGGTGCGGCTTCGGTCTCGGCCCCGTATCGTATCGTTCGTACCCTATCTTTTTTTTTCGTGCGCCCCGCCCGCTGGATTGGCATCTCTTAAGCTGGTGCTACAGTGCCCCGTTTGGGGTCTCCCCCCTTTGGCCTACTCCTGGCGGGGGTTCCGTTGACTTTTTTTTTTTTCGACCTGGCGACCTGCCTTTTTTTTCCTAGGAGGCCCCATTTCATGTGACGTTTGGGCAGTTTAAGATCACTCACAGAACCCTCGCTGGAAAGAGGGACCCTAAAGAAGTACTCGGGAGAATAATGGCGGTATGATAGGAACATACCTGCCGTCTCCTAACATCGGCCGAATTTCCCCCCCCCCGGTCCACGCCTCGTTCTTAGCCTAAACCTTCGTCATCCCAAAGACATCATCGAGGACCCTCTTGCCTGGCTTAAGCGACTGCTCGGTTAACATGCCGCACCCCCAAGGGTGTTAACTGAACGTTTCCAAGACCGTTGAGCCATTTCCTTCGCCGTGGCGTTTTGCCCCTTTTCCAAGTAAGCCCTCCCGCCCGGACGGCCATCCGAACAATTCCCCTCGATCCAGTGGAACCCTTACCTAGACACGATCCTGGAAGTCTTTTTTCAAGGCATATAGTTGGCCCCCACTTTTCCAATTTGTGATGGAGTTTGCGCTTTGTGCGTCACTTTCTTCGTTTTTCGTGACGGGCTGTCCCCGGTCTGTGCCCCTCTGCCCGATTTTTTGCTGGACAAACCTGGGGCCCGTGCAGAACCTACCTAACGTTTCAAGTTTTGGCCTGGTAGGAACCGCTTTTTTTTCACTTTCTGGAGTGACTCGGCTGAGCCTCCAGACTTCTATCTTTAGACAGAGGCCCTGTCAGATACTTCAGATACCTGGTAACATGTAGACTTCTCTTTCCCCTGCCAAGTCAAGCAGCTGGAGATTCTCAGCCGTTTTGGAACCAAGCCTTCTCGTTGTTTCCTCCCCTCCTTGCGGATTTTTGCTTTTTTTTCCCAGGGTCAACGTACTTTACCTTGTCGGGTGGCTTCCTTTCCGGGCCGGCCCGGTGAGGAGTGAGGCATTTTTTGAAGGAGACGAAGTCTGAACCTTCAGCAAAGACTAATGAATCTCTTCCCCTTTTCTTTTTCACTCCCCCCTCATGGGATTGTTTACCCCCCCCCTTAAACCAATATTCCATGTGTTTTACTTGGCATTGGTCCCCCCCCGGTTAGGGATTTAGCCCCCCATCTTCGACGAAGACCCCCGTTTCTGGGAAGTTCGACCAATGAATTGAGTCCTCATGCACGCAGAATGAAGAAGAATGTTTTCCTGTTCGGAAATCATCACACACCGCCAGTGATCCAAGAGAATTTTTTTTTCAGTCCCCTTATTGTACCAGAAGTTTAGGTCCCAACACCCCATTCCCCGCCAAACCTCCTGACCATCCCCCCCATGGCCTAACCCCCTTACAGGCACTTATTTAGCCGCGTTCTTTCCCAAAACTAAGACACTACCAACTCTCAGCTGTGTGTCCTTTTGACGGAGGATCTGACCCATGACCCTATAAATTATTTTTTTTTTTTCCCCCCCCCCCCCGCAACACCTTTGTCCGGCCCCCCACCAAATGTTTTAGATTCATGCTTCCCACCTAAGTGGTGGACAACCCTTTGTGTGCCTGAAGAGATGGGTGTGACGCTGATTTCTCTTTCCTTGCTTGCGGCACCCAATTCCAGACCGACTCCTCGGTGTGGGACCCTGCCAGTGTTTTTTGGTTTTTTTCCCGTAACCAGCCCGTTGCAGCTCGCGATCGCCCTTCCCCCTGGTCACAAGAACTTCCATCATGGACCGGCATTGACCTTGTTTGTTTCGTTAGGGGACCCCACTTTTGGGGAAACATGTGTCTCAAGGGCCCATGAAAACTGCCTTTCTGGTCCAGAAAAAGGGGGTCCTTACAATTACCCCCGGTTTATAGAGGACTTTTCCTTTTCCCTTGACACAAAAAAGGACTTTTTTTTTTTTTTGGGACCACGATGGATTTTTTTCGAGAGGAATTTTTCCGACTGGGGGTCCTTTCCTCGCAATTTTGTGCTTTTTTTCTTGGAGGTTCGATTATTGTCATTGACCGGGGTTTTTCCCAAACACCTATTGTCGTGAAGACAGCCCCCCCTATACCAGATCCCTTACTCCCAAAAGATTGGTGTCTCCCCCGAATTTTTTTTTCCCCCCAGCGACTAATCTTTCCCCGACCATGTCCAACACCACGTGATGGTAGTTTTTGGCTTCCGCGTGACCTTTTGCGTTCTTTTGTTGGATACGGGATCTCCCCTCCCCAGGTTGTGACTCAGCAACATCGCGGCCGATTTTTATGGAGCGAACCCTGACCCGTTTCGCTCTGTATTGTCTGACGATCAAGTTGAGACAACAGTCCGCTGATGTTAAATTCCCATGACTATATTGTCCTCCTTCTTACTGTGTGTTGATCTTTTCTTCCAAGAATTCCCCCTTTCCTTCTCCTATCTCTTCCTTAGCTCTTACTCTAGCCCATCGGACACTGTTGCTGCCCTCGGTTCCCGGCTTTCACAGCGGCGTTCTATTTCCACAAATCTGCGGCTACCTGTCGATTTCCGGTTTGCGGGTGAGTGAGGATCTTTTTCTTGAACTTTTTGTCCTTTCTTCCAGGTGACATAGAACCCCCCCTCCTTTCTGAAACGTGCCTTGTTCTTTTTTTGTTCCATTCGTACTTTTCGGACCTTTGGTGAGGGGTTGACAACAGGGCGTTTGAAGGACCTCGAACCTCTTTGAGTCAACAGATACCCTGAGAAGTGCCCGACATAGCAACCCTTGGTGTTTTGTGTCTTGACCCACCGCCCTGAAGTGACCCCAGACGTGGATGGTCCTGGCGCCCCCTCGTGCTTGACCCCCATCATTCCGGTGGTATGTTGTCCAAATGGTCGCCTTTAATAGGTTTGCCCCTCCCCTTCCCACCTCAAAGTCCTTTCTGTCCTCCACAACCAAATGGAGTGCAAAGCTTTTTTTTTCCCTTGCCCCAATGGTGACCTCATCGGATTTTTTTCCCACCCGGGCTTGACTTGTTCAGCGGAACAAAATGAGAGTTCTCCCCAACCTTTTTTCCCGTTCACGGGATTTCCCACATTCCTTGAGGTTCGGCGCTTTGGAGTGGAAGAATTTTTGAAACTTTTTCCTTAAGGGTTCAGCCGGTAGTGGGGACCACCCTTTTGCCCGCTGGGACGCCCATGATCGGAATTTACCTTGTCGGGGCTTTCAGGTCCCTGTTCTATCGCGATTTGGGTGGTCCGGTTCCACAAACACCCCCCCGAATTCTTTCCACCCCCCATTGAGTCCCGTCACGCGTTGAGTCTTTTTTTCTTGGTGCCTTTTTTCCAGGCCCCCGCCCTGTCGGAGGGTTCTCATTCGATTTTCCTTGGACACTCCCTTTCATATTTCCCCCCCGTTAGTGTCCCAATGTGACAGACTTTTTCAACATTGGTTTGGGTTTGTTGGCTTGGACTTCCGAGATTTGGAGCACCCCTCCCGAATTTTTTTTCTTTCCCTCCAGGCGATTTCAGTGTTGAAACGCTTCCTAACCTTCACGATTCTATTTGTCGATGGTATTGTTCTTGTGGTTTATTCCCCTTTCGACCTTGCTTTTTTTTGGTCCTGGCGTGGTTACCCTTTTGCGTGGCTTGAGTTTCCTAGTACGCTGTTTTTCTCTGGACGAGCTAGTCCCCAATCACATTGGTAAAGGCTTTGTACTTTGCTTCCTGTACGGTGGTAGGCATGAGACCCCCATATGAGGCTTTTTTTTTTTTGCGTCCTCGCCCCCCAGTGTTTCCTTGCCAAGCTCCCACAAAAATGTTCCGGCGCTTTTCTAATTGTTACTTGCAAATCCATCCCATTGGGTTATTCCTGCATTGCTTCTGAGTAATATGGGTAGTTGTCAAGACCCCCCTTTCTGATTTCCCAGCACTTCGAATTCCTTAAGTTTTTCTTTTTCGTATATAAATTCCGGTGAGGAAGAACCCACCTTTGACCAGTCTTTCCCCCCGATAAAACCAACACAAAAGACCCCCAATTTGATTTTCCTTTCATTCCGCCCCCCCCTTTGTCCTTTCCCACATCCGACAAATGGATGAAACCCCCCAACAGCTTTTTTTTGTTCTTTTTCTCTTTTGACGTAAGGAGCTTTGCTCTTCCTTTTTGGCCTCCCTCTTCCTTTCCAGGATCAGGATAGCACGGGATTTCAACAGCTTCTCTTTTCCGCGATCGTCCGTCAAGCCGAGCAATGATTCCCCTTCGAATCTCTTCCCGAAGTAGGTTATATGCCCCCCGCGGGTTTCCGCGAGCTGGTTGATGTGTGGTCCCAAGCCCCGTTACATGGTCTTCCCTGAGAACACTGTCAAGAGCACCCCCCCCCACTCAAACCTCCGTTTGCCACACGATTATGGACCATTCCCCCCTGCCCTGGGATCGGGAGTGTTTCTCTCTTCATCCTGATCCTCCTTCCCCCCCCCGATTCTTCCAAGTTCCGAGTCCTCCCTACCCACGTGGAATTTAGTTTAGATGTTGACTTGTGTCCCGGTCCTCCCCGACGTTTCTTTTTCTGATAACCTTATGAATGTTTTGCCTCCCACCCCTTTCGGGTCTGTCGGGTTTTTCTGCGGTCGCAATTTTGTCCCGGTTTGCCCTGAGAGTAGTACCCAGTAGCCCCCCCCCACCGCCGGGGTGCATTTTCTACGTCGTTTCAAGGTTTTTTGACATTTCAAGCGAGTTATAGGGTTTTTCTTCCCCTTAATGGGCCTGGTCCCCGTAGGGCCGAACCCGAAGGCCTATCCTCGGAGTGTTTTCCCCTTCCTTTCTTTGGTCAAAATATGTGAAGAGAAGGGGATTGCTTCTCGTGTGCCTTGTCCCCCCCCCTTTTTTTCCGTCTTTTTGTTAGACGTATTATTACCTCCCCTTTTGAGGATGTAGATGGATCCAGGACCCACCAAATTCCTCTCAAATCCCCCCCCTTGATGTCGGTGGATTCCAACCGTATGTCCCCCCTTTAAGGTCCCCGCCCCGCATACATCCCAGACATCCCCCCTCCCCGGAGGCCGAAATCCCCCTTTCCCATTCGAACTCCGATGAAGTTGTCATTTGACTTAATTTGGTCCCCGCGCCCCCTTTTTGTACTTGGGAGAATTGGGGTTTCTTGCGTCCTTCCCCGCACCCGTGGGTGGACTGTGCCAAAATCTATTTTTTCATCTTCCGTTGGGGGTTTTTCCCTTCTCTGTGCATCTACCCGTTTTGATGGAAGCCGCAATCACGCCTTCCCTTAACATTTCTTTGGAGATCCCCACCGTTCCCAAAAAACCTGTCTCCGATGAATCGTTTTTTCCCCCCCTTCGGCATTGCGCTGATGGGCGGGCGTGCAAGCTAAGGGGGCCGACATTTTTTGAACCCCCCCTTGGCCCCTCAGGGATGTTTCTGCCGTGCCTTTTTTTCTCGCCATCCTCCGTAAGAGTTTCTCGGTCGACATTGGTGACCAGGTTGGCAGAAAAAGATCCCAACTGGCCATCAACGCGGCGTTTTTTAGGAAACGTTCTCTGCCTTGATTTCCGCTTCCTTGGTCTCGCTCGGGACTGCCCCGTTCGCTCCATCCTTCGAATCACTTTGGCCATGCCCCGCCGGCCGTCGCCAGACCAGGCGAATCCGCTCCTTCGATCTTTCTCCCAATGATTGCAGCAGTTTTTTTGAATACTGCGATTTGTGTCACCTGCGGCAAAGTGATCCCTGTTTCCTAGTAGAGTTTTTTTTTTTTCAGGTCCCGGCGTACCCTGAGAGACCCTGTTTGCACCGTGTACGGTTTCAATTACCTGGAGCATCGCTGAAAATTTCCCCTCGACAAAGGTTTGAGTAAACCCCCAATTCCTCCGATCGCTTTCTTTTCCAGCTTCTGTAGGGGCCCCCCTTGGTGGTGGATGAGTGGGGCAGCGTGGCGACTCGCGGAGCCCCCCCCAGTCCTTGGAGGTACCCCTCCCCCAGCTCGCCCCACAACCTGAAGAGGACCCCCTTTTCCCGGTGGTCCAAGGGTGATTCCCAAATTCCCCCATTCCAAGCTGCTGGTCTTAGAATCTTTTTTTTTCTGCTGCAACGACTCCGGCTTTCGTGCATCTCCCGTCCCCCCCCTTTTCGCTTTCTTTAGGCCAAAATGAATTGGCCGATTCCCCGCGATTTCCTCGAGAAGCTCCTTGGCGATTCGTTCCCCTTGGTAGGGATACCATTTGGTTTTTTTTTCCACAAGCCTCAGTTTAGTTGTGCGCTGTCCGTATTTCTTGTTTTTTTTTTTTCTTCTACGCCCCCCCATGGGAGAGGGCCCCCCGAAGCCCCCTTCTCTTTCATGTTTCCCTTCCTTCTTCAATTCTTGGATTGCCCCCCCCTAACAAATTTTAATGACCGTGGCGGTCCCCCGGAGGGATTCTCCTTCATTATTCGTCCTTCACGCTTGGATAGGCTTGGGAGGCTTTCCCCCGCCCTACACGGCATTTCTGATGTCTGCTCACCAAAGAATCCGAAATTGCCTCCCCGTACCGGCCTGAGGGTTTTGCCGCGGATCTTGTTCAGACAACCCCAATGCCTTTCTTTATCGTCCTTTTTGGACCAAGTACATGGGAAACTTTCCCCCCCCCGAAAGGTTTTTTCCCCCACTTCTATGTTCTGCCCCCTCGTTTTTTTTTCACACACTCCTCCCCCCCACGAAAACCTTCCCTTTTTTCACACGAAGCGCTGTTGTCCGTGGTGTTTTCTTTCCCTTGGTCCCCCCCCACCGCCCGCTGAGGGACTTGTCACATCACCCTTTTTTTTTTGCGGTGCGAACCCTCGTGGCCGCAAACAAAAGTCTTTTCTTTTTTCTTCCGATCATCCATCCCCCACCTACCAGGGTTTCGGACCTTTCCCCCGGATTTAGTGACATGTCCAGACGATCGCGCCTCTGATGGACTTTGTGACACTTAAATCTCCCCTCAATTGGCGTTGAACGCCCAGTTTTTTTTTAAGTATGTTTCTTTTTTTCAACGCACTTTACTCATGTTTCCTTCCTGATGACCTGTTTACAGAACCCCGGACCCCACCCCCCGCCCTTTGGCGGACCCGAAGAGGGTGTCTTTTTCCCCTGGGAAGTCTGGTGCAACACCTCCTTCCTATGACCATCCCCCCCTTTTAACAACCCCGGTATGTCCAAGAAAGGAAGGTGTGACTAAACTAACCTTGTCATCCAGGTCCTTCTGTCCTGTGCTTCCCCCCGTTTTTTCAAGCTGGCATTTTGAAGTGAGAAACCCCCTTCTGGTCCCCATTGAGTTTCGGTTCCCCCCCCCGCCCTTGTTTTTTGAAACTCTCCTTTACTTTTTATTTTTTAATCCCCATAGCCTCGTTTTCCCCCGGTCATTTTCTGTCTATCCCTAATGGATTTTCCCCCTTGCCACAGGATGGGTCGCTCAAGAAACCTCCCCCCCCTGCGATGCCGTGTGTGTTTCCTTTCCGACACCCCGCCGTGGCCGGTTCTTCTGGCGCAGTCCTTTAGGAGAAATTGGGTCACCCCCCCGGCTACCAGGTGGACATGTCTCTCCGACCCATGAAGATGTTGTCCCGCTTGGCGCTCACCAACCCCCTTTGCCCGATGGGGTGTCTCGGTGGGTGTATTAACCCCCTTGCCGCGGCGCTGCCCTCAACCCCTCGGGTAAGCCCACGACACCTTCTAGCGCGACCTTCCTGGTTTTGTTGGGGGTAGACGACAGCCAATACCTTAACCAAGACACCCTCCGCCCCGTCAGCACACTAGGATGGGAGGTGGCTTGGGGTGGGATTTTTTGATTAAAGGATTGTTTCTTTGATAGGTTCCTGTAAAGTGACTTAATAGCAAAATTGAGACTTGGCCGGGTCTGCAGCCTTAACATTTCCTTGAATGGGACTTTCTGTGATATTTTTCCCCTTTTTCGTTAGCTACTTTCCATAAAACCAGAAATCCCCTGATCTATAGGCCTCCCCAAGTGGCTTGTGGTTTGACCGACCCCCGTAATTCATTTCGCTTGGCGTTCTTTGGTAAGACGCACCCTTTTTTTGCTTCATCTCCGTTTTTGAGAACTTCAAGGGCGGACCCTCCCCCCCCCCGTTCGCTTTTTTTCGGTTTTCCATCAAAACATAGAATCCTATGCGTCCCCCCCCTTTTTTCTCAAACAAACAAACCTGGGGGCCTTTTTCTCCCCGGCCGACTTCCGGTGCCCCCTATCTCCCTTCCGACATTGCACCCAAGGTCGTTCCCATCTTTTTGGACATCTCTTATTAGATCTTTTTTTTTAGGAAATTGTTAACTTTTCCTTATCCACCTGGTTTGACTTGCGTTGGATGAGTCCTGCGGCGTTGCGGTTCCTGGTCTTTAGGTGTATGAAGCGGGACCAATACCGGCTCGTTCCATTCACATTCTTTGCTATCGTTTCCCCGTAGTCTTCTGCCTTTTTCCATGTTATTATTTTTTCTTCTTCGCCGTCCTTGTCCTTTTCCCCTTTTTGGTGTGTCCACAACCCGCCTTCCACAAAAGTTTCTTTCCTAAAAATGCCTTTTTGCCGCCTTGTGATTTTTTTTTCCTGGGACCAGCCACATCCCTGATTCTCTGTATCCTATTGAGCGCCCCCGGCACCTGATTATTTCTTGCCCCCCTGCTTTCCCATGATCTCCATGCCTTTTTTTTTTTCTGTGATCCTCTCTGATTCCCCTGTTTAGCAACTCCCCCTCAGGTTTTCGTTTTAACCCGCCCCGATTTTCTTTTTTGCCAAGGCCCTCCCCTTCCAGGAACTCTTTTGCTCGGCTGCGGTGGTTCTTGACCTGGCTTGTTGTTGAGTTTTGCTTCTGAACTTTTTGCCGGGTTTCCCCTTTTTGTTTAGTCCTGTTTTGGGTGTTATTTTTGCGGATGTCGTCCTCCCCTGGATAGAGGAGATTTCTTGGACAACCATGCAAGGGCCATTCCCGGGAGATTTTTTGTAGTCGCGTCCCCTTTTTTTTAGGAATTGTTCGCAACCCGCATATTAGCTTTTTTTGCTGTCTTCCAGGCCCCCCTTCGGTTGCCGAGCAAAATAAAACCTTTTAGGGTTAGTACCCTGAAAGCCCCCGCTTTTTTTTGGTGCGATGGGCCGGTGCAATGGGACCGGTGAGAAGTTTTCCCCTTTTTTTCGGGGGTTCGCCCCCCCTTGCCTTGAACAGCGCCCTTGTTTATGCATTTTCCCACGGAGGGTTTCTTCCGTTTATACCAGTTCAGTTTTTCCCTAAAACACCTTTAAGACTCCCTCTTACAGCGAAAAAACCGCGGGGGCCCCTTTTAAGAAGACCCCCAGCAACCCATATCCTTTTTTTTTCCCCTTATTATTGCCTACTCGTACGGATTCCTTGAGGATTGGTTTTCCCTTTTGCCAGGGGGTCCAATTTGGCTTGTGAGGTTGGATAGGGGTCCTATTTTTTCCCCCGTAACTTCGCCCCGGGAAACCCCACCCTGATTACTTCTTAACGACTCGAGTCCTTGCCTCTGCCTCCCCTGAAGTCCGAGCAGTCTGTGCCCCTTTTTTCACCTGTTCCACATTGCCGAAGTTCGTCGTATTATGAAAGCTTTGTCCCCCTCCGATCTTTGATTGTACAGACTTTCCCTTTTGACAGCACCGTTCCCCCCCCCGACTACGAACTTTCCCCCCTTGGACCCATTTTGACATTGCGGCCCCCCCTTCCGGTCCTTTTTTCTTGCGCTTCATTTCTTGAACGGAGGGCCTTAGACCCCGAGTTCCTCCCTGTTTTGTCTTTTGATCACTTACCGTTTTTTCCTTATCGTCGATTTGAACTTTTTTCGGCCCTGTATTACGCACTCCCCTTTTTTATCTTTCTTCAGGTTCTTCCACTTCTCTGATTGTTTTCCCCCCTTTTCGTCTTTCCTTATCGTTTCTGCGGCCGTATTCGAGGTTCGGTATCCCGAGCATTCGTTCCTTTGCCTTTGGACACGCCTTTTTTTGTTTTTGCCTATTATGATGCGCCCCCACTATTTTCGGTCCGGTGATGCGCGACCCCCGCAGATTTTTCTCCGTTGGTCCCCCTTCTGATCTTGCTTTTTTTCCAATTTCCTTTGGAGTTTTCTGGCCTTGATTTTTTCCCTTGCCCGACAGTACTTTCTCTCCCGCTGCTTCGATGTCCTGACGGTCATCACACCCCCCCCAAAAAAGTTTTTTTACTCCCCCTATTGAGTCCCTTTGGGTTTGTTAGCTTTTCAGGCACGATTTCTTTTTTTCGGCACACGACCTTTTACCCATCAGGCCCCCCAAGCGGTCCGGGCCGCAGGTGGTTCTTGGCGCCTTCCCTGGACCCGATCCGTTGTTGAATATTGATCTCCGCTCCCACAGCCACCAGGTTTTCTGGTTTCCAATTAGTTTTTATTTCTGGGCGGACTCGCTTGTG
>Ga0179593_1499564_pt1 | contig 20929 bp, 22 predicted proteins | sample CZODoug2_1_08_16_FD_185931 | JGI IMG/M metagenome (GOLD analysis project Ga0179593, IMG submission 185931) | Vadose zone soil fungal communities from Angelo Coast Range Reserve, California, USA - CZODoug2_1_08_16fungal (PacBio error correction) | ecosystem: Environmental > Terrestrial > Soil >... | reverse complement strand
CAGGAATGACAGTCCAGATTGATTGAATGTGTGAGAAAACTAATGCGGTGTCTAGTTCCCCCCATGTCACGCGCGAGTCTACCTCAAGCTTTTTTTTCTCCTCTTAAACGACCCTGCTATTTCTCTCGTCAGAATTTTTGTGGAGCTGGAGAAATATTAGAAATAATTGGCTGTAGAAACTGTTCTAAAGAAGTACCTTTTCTTTTAACCCCCCCTACTCTACCTTTTGGTTCCCCCTGTTTTCTCTTAACAAGTTTTTTACCAGTACATCGGGTAACTGCTGTGGATGAAACTCACGGGACTCTCCTTTCCCCTGAATTTCTAATTTACTACCCCCTTCCTCTTTTCTCCCCCTTTCCTGTTCCCCCTTGTGACCTACACCGCAGATTCGTTGGATTGCGTCTTTTTCTCGTCATAATACTTTCGCAGAGAAAACTCGAAATGAGAGGGATCCTGATTTTAATCCTTAAACCTTTTTTCCCCCTCTTTGCACATCTATCTTTCTTTGGCGGTTTCTAGCGGGCATGAATTGGGTGGCGTGGTTGATATAACGTTTTTGACAGAAAAGTAAACCTACCCCAGAGACATACAAGCCCCCCTTCCCCCCCGCTTGAGACCAAACTTCATCTTTTTTTCCTTCTTTCTGCCCTATTTCTTTATTCTTCAACGTGAGATATAACCCATACTAGATTTAAAGTTTTATAACGATAAACGTTTTCCCGGTCCTTATGGGAGATCTCCCCCTCGCTTTATATCATTTTATCTTCTTTTTTTCACTCTAAAGGGGAATGACGGACGGAGAAGTGGTACGTTAAAGAATGAAGGGAATCTTGCGGGTGTGGTTTTTTGGTTTTGTTTTGTTGGGGTTTTTTTTGTCTTTCTTTTTCCACTTCCTCGACGCTCTTTGGTCCCCCCTTATGGCCCAATATACGTTTAATTTTACCCCCCCTTCTCTGCGTTGTTCCTGTCTAGTCCTAGCAGGTTTGAGAGTCTCATTGGACCTTATTTACTCGAGGGTCGGGCGTTGATACGGGACCGAGAATAGATTTTTCCTTTGCGATAAATTATTCTATTTTTTTCTCCCCCGTTGTGTCTCTCGTGCCCTTTACTTGCCTTGCACAAGAACATTCTGTCCGTCGTAAGCTGCGTTACTTATATCAAGGTTCTATTTATGTCCTCCTTTAATCTAGCCCCTCCCTGAGCGTGAGCCCTTTCCATATTCCTTTTTCGTATAAGTAGATTTTTTTTCCTCCCCCCTTTCCCGGTTCCTTTCCCCCTATCATTTTTGGCTGTCGCCCCTATTCTTTACACTCTTTTGGGCATTTAAGTGTTTTACGGAACTGGCATTTTGACACCGCAGGTTTTCTCCGAAACACCCACACAGGAAGCAAATCCTCTTTCACCACGGATCTCTCTGCGCCCTCCTGCTGTCCCTTAATTACGCATGCTCTGCGCATCACGCCATCTAAACGGTAACCGAAATGAGCGGCGTCCTTGTTTAAGCTCTGTTTTTTCCAGCCATGTCCTGTCCTCTTGTTTATTCTTTCCTTTTCCCCGAACCTGCCATTTTTCCAAAATCCCTGTCCGGGAGCATAGAAGAATATGAAGTGACGTTTTTTCCAGAGTTGTCTCCCTGATCACTATCTCTTTGGAACTTGGACTTCCAGAACACCTACCAAGCCCCCATTAGAGTTACGCGACCCCCCTAGGACCTTCGACCTTCGATTCCCCTCCTCCTTTCCCCCCTATGGACGCCTCTGTGTTTTTGGGTGTTTAGAAATGTTTAAGTAGACCTGAATTAGGCGCTCGAAGACCTTATTTAGCCCCGAGCTGAGTCTTGTTCCCTGCGACCCTTTCCAATCTTCCCCTTATTCCTTCTTTTTTAGTTTTTTTTTTCATCGTCCATCGTCAGCCGTTGATAAGCCGGCGCATCCATCTTTCGCAGACTAAACGGGTCTTTTCGTTTCCTTCTTGGAATAAACCTTCTCTTCCTCATAGCTCGGCGCTGGCCCTACATTAGAACCGTGCCCGTTATGCTCGAAACAATTGCGTTATTTTGCTTCTCCCTCCCAACCCCGTCCCATCCATTCCCTAGGGATGTTCTGATTGTCCCCCCTTCAAGGCCCTGGATTATAGAATTCCTCACAACAGTTTCTCCGTTGCCTTCACGGATCATCTTCCATTTCCCTTTCTCCCCCTTCGTCGCCCATCGGGTTTTCTTCTTTCCAAACCCAAAACCACCCCAAACCCCAACAGAACAAAAAACATGGTTACCTGGGGTTGGCATCACCTCCTCCTTGCGTTCTTTCCGCCACCTTAATGTATGATGTCTCACAAGGAATTGTCCGCTTAAGCCAGGGTACGACCCGCCGTCCCCAAGGTAGTGAGCCTCTCCACCACCAAGTTTTTTGTCCCTTCTTTTCATTTTTTTTAAGCATCTCACTCCAAGTCGGACTGTATGGGTTGGCCGGTGGAGGGACAGAAAGATCCTTTACTGCGAGTAAATAAAGCTTCTCTTCTCCTCTTCCCCTCGTCTCGCCCGTTTCCCCGTCCTTTTCTAGTTTTCCACGCATTTATTCCTGCTTCTCTTTAACTAACGTTTTTTTGTTTTGAGAGAGATGTGTCATAAAGCGAGACGTCCCCTGTACTTTCCCTTCCTGTGCCCTGGGATCGCCATTTTGCTTCTCCTCTCCGCCGCAGCTTTAGTTCGCGGTTTGCTACTTCTTTTCTTCTCCCCCTTTCCCTCCTTACCCCCTGACTGTCCTACGGGTCAGTAGATTCTGAAAACCAAAGAGCAACCAAGAACTTTTTCTTGGGAAAGACCTCGACGTTTCTTTTTTTGTTCTGTCCTCCTCTTTTGAGCCCTTCCCATCTTTATGATTGCCCCAGCCAATCCTGACTGTCGCGATAAACTCCCCGCGGGTTTTTCCAAACCTTCCCTTCTCCCTTTTCTTCCTTTCCCCCCCGTGTACAATTGTCGGGTTTGGACCGAGAGAGGACGATGATATCACTGTGAAAACGGGATGGACCTCGAGGGACACTTCTTTTCTGGCCTTCCTCCCCTTTCCGCCCTTGCGTTGCCGTGGACATCGAACGAAACACTCCCCATTTACGTCACCTTTAGTTTTTGCTGGCTCTCGTTGCCTCCAACCCAGTGGGTGCCGCTAGGAACGGCTGTGCACTCCGCCGTTCGACTTTTTTTGGAAATCACAGCTCTATCTGCACTCGCCTCTTTTGCCCGCCCTTCCGTCCCCTCGACGGACAGCTTTTTATGAATCTTGCCGTTTGTTGAACGAGGCAGAGATAGGCGCTTTCTCTAACCCCTCACGAATAGCACGGTCTGTGCTCAGTCTCCCCTTTTTTCCTCATTTGACCCAGGACCCCTCAAACTGACGTTTCTTCTTCGCATCCTTCTAGTCCTTAGGAATTTCCACCTTTTCCCCCCCCCCCCCAATAACTGGTGTCCCCTTTTTCTGGGGATACGTTATTGCTTATAGAATGTTTTCCAGATTGAATCGGGTTTGTGAAACGGAGAGATGGAATGGGGCAACCACATTTGTCTATTGTTGAGGATTCCATCTTCCCTATCCTGATCAGAAAAATCACCTTTCTTTGAGTAGTACCTCTACGGATCGTTGCGTTCCCCTTGATTGATCGTTTTTTTTTGATAGGGCCTTGGTTCCCCTCTAACTCATACCCCATAACCCCCCTTCTTAGCTGCTGCCTTGACCCCCCCCCACGCCGGTTTTGGTTCCACGCTGACGGTCGCCTTCAAGTTTCAAAATCCTAATTGTTGGGTTGTTTCATTTCTTATGGCCTCGTATCTGCTAGGGATGAGATCTTCCGTGTTTTTTTCCCTTTGTGGACTCTCTGTGATTCTCTTCCTTCCCCCCCTCTTCTGTTTTCTCCTGTGGCCACCGATCTTTCCGGACCACCTTGAACACATGACCCCCCTAGGGGATCCAAAAATGAGAGGGCCGTCCTTTGAACCCCCTTTGGACCATTTCCCCTCCAATTTCTACGGACCAAGGACTAAGTCTCTCCCCCATTCCTCATTTCCTTTTGGGCTCTTTTCCAAACGCATCATCTCTTTGATAACGGATTCAGGAATTAATAGACAAGAAAGGCAAATAATGCCACTCCTTTATATTTACGTACGACGTTCTTTTGCTCCCCCGGCATTTACCTTGCAGCTGATCCCAACAACCGGTGCGTTCATGTCCCCAAATGAATAGACATTTGCGAGCAAAAGAAGGCCCCCAGTTAGACTTCTTTCCCTGGTCTACCCCTTGCAACGACAACCCAAGACGAGTGCCGCACGGGTAAACCTTTTTGAGCCAGACCCAAGATTTTTCTCGACCTTCGCCCCCCTCCCTTGTTTAAAAGATAAAATAAACGAGATCTTAGCGTAGACATTTCTTTCCCAAGCTATTTCCCCAAGCAGAGATGGCGTCCTTTCTCTTTGCAATGACCCCTTTACGCTTCCTTCCTTCCTTAACCTTCACTTTCCCGGCCTTTCATAGCTCCGCCCCTTCCCTTGACTCGCCCCTCAAGAGCGTTGCGGGTAAATAAGTCTCTTTCGTCGTGTCTGTTGTTCTCTAGTCGGGTCCCCACTGCAGAAGCGCCTTCCCCTCCTCCCGATTCTTCCGTCTTTGGTCCATCCTTGTGGGTTCAGCGTGGAGCTCGGAGCCCGTCAAAAAAATGTGCGTAAACCAAGGGTACTCCAACGCCTTTTTCCCTTCTTCTGACCCTTCCACTCCTAATCAGTTAAGGAACAGCGGTTTCCGGAAGCTGCCGAGAAACGATTTGAGCTCCAGGGCTGTTGACAGTGTTTCCCTTTCCGAGGGAGAGACCATCCTTCCCTCCTCTCTTGGTGTTCCCCCTTTAAAGATGTTTAGCTTCACACCTGCTGTTTCCGGTTTAGTGTCGTGTGAGGTCAAGATCCAGTTACAGAACTACAGCGTTTCCCTACTTCTTTACACCCTTTTAAGGGAGCCCCAGCGTGAGAAAGGTCATTGCGGATTGTTCCCTGTTTCGCTTCATTCATCTCCGGTCCGAAGACTTAAGACATTAGTCATAGAAGCTTTTCTCCAGGAACATCTCAACCACTGCGCCTTCTCCCTCCTCCTTGTTTCGAACTTTCTACATCTCTTGGCGTCCAGACGCGCTAGGTTTGGAGTGTTGATGGTCCCCGATGGGAGTTGACACCCTCCTCAACCTTCCCTCTTTCGTTTCTTGTGCTTCAAGCAATTTTTTTTCCTTTGTCGGTCTTTTATCTGCCAGTCTGATGTCACTCCACATCGGCATCGAGGGATTTCTCGGGGCGCATTATTTTGAGGCATCATTGCGACTTTTTTCAAACCCCTTCTTAATCGACCGGTCGAAATTTTTCCAGACTTCGAATTCCCCACGCTCTATTGGTGGACTCCCCCCACTGCCGCTTTTTTCTCTCCTCTTGTGGCGGAGGTCAAGTAAAGAATGCAGTTTTTCACCCCTCAACTTTATTCCAATAATTTTTTTTGAGAATATCTATTCTTTCCCTTTTCTTACTTCCTTCTTTGCCGGTCGACAGCAAGCTCGCAGGTGTTGGACCGCGGCATTCTTTCTTTCCCCCCTAGAGAGCTTATGACCAATTAGATGGTAATAGATTTAGACGGCCTTATGGTTCTTCTTTTCGGCGACAAATGCCCATCTATCATTCTTCCCTTCCGGACCTCTTTCCCTCGATGCCGATTTGAATCGTACCTCCCACTTTAAGGATACCCGCGATTCACCTACAAACAGGAAAATGACTTTCCAGTCTCTACTGGAACGCCTTGTTCTGGACTCTGGCTTGTTCTCCCCCCCATGCTTTTTTCATGCAAACCTTTCCTTCCCAGCGCCTATACGCTCCCAGCTCTCCTAATTCTATTCGACTAGATATTCTTGATGAGCCTTTTTTGGAGTTTTTTCCTGCCTGAAAGCCTACCATTTTTTTTGAATTGTGTTCGACCCCCTCTTTGAAGATTATCGAACTCCCCCTTTTCCCCACAACCACTTTAATCTACCTTTTTTCTCACTATTTTGGTGCGAGTGTTAACCCTAAGGCCTGTGCTGTTTTTTCTGTCTGTCCCCCCCCCCTCAGGTCGGTTTCTCTCAACATGCGACCCCCCCTTAACCAGGACGAAGTGCATACCCGTGTCTTCACACGACCGTGGAGGAGAATAATTGGCCTCTTATCCCTTTTTTTTCCCCTTTTCAGGACACCCTTAAGAAAACTTCCTGCGCTCTTTCTCTTCTTCCTTTCCTTTTTACCGCGTCATGCCCTCGCCGACTTCGTGCGGTTCTCGTCCGCTGCACGCAGCGCGGGGGTGTTATATTGGACTCAACAGGACCACCTTCTCGGGACCTTCCACGCGATGCCACCCCCCTTCTCCCAAAGTTTAGCTCGTGAACGTTTCCCTCGGCTGCGGTTTAAAGAAAGTATATAAATTTCAAGAGTTTCAATTACTTTATAAAACTTTAACCCTTTTCACTGTTTTTCCCCTTGTCTGGTTGCGCTTCCGCTTTCGCGTGCCTCTTTCATTGGATAGGAGTGGTCCTCTCTTAGTTGAGAATGTCCTTTTAGCCGTTTTTTTTTCCCCCCCGAAGACAGTTTCTCTGCTCTTTTTCGTGCCTTTCAATGAAGATAGCTTGTTCCAGTCTGGCTACCTGAATATCGAGTTTTTCTTCCCCCAACGGAGTGATCGGAGCTTCCGATGTGTTGCGTGCTCATCATCTTGGCCCTTCCTCGCTTGGTGGCTCGTTGCTGCTTTGATCCGAGGACAGCCTATGACCAGACTTTAACATCAAAGGAATTTGCTTTGAAGACTCAATCGTCTGCCCCTTCCAATTTACACTGGTTCTGGTACCCAGAACAATTTGTCCGTCTCTAGTCTCGTCCTTTTTAATTTCATGTTTGCCTTTCGTTTTCTATTGATGAGCTCCGAAGCTTTCGTAGCCCTAGTGAGGAGTTTAGCGTCCCTACTTTTTCTACTTATTTTCAGTTTATGGGAAAAGTACTCTTCCTGTCTTCCCCTATAGTTTGGCTGTCTCCCTTTACCACTATTTTTCGGCCTCTTTCGTTTCGGCCAATTTCCCCCTTGGCTCCCTTTCAATTTCTTTTTTCGAAAAACAGACGGTTCCCCCCCTCCCTTCCACCCCGGAGCGCCGCGGGCATTCCCCGTGCACGATTGAAGTCTTCCCTTGCTGGCACCCCCCCCCCCAACAGAGAAACCAACCGTCATTTTAAGGAATTGTTTTCCTTTTTCAAGAGTGCTCCTTTTTTTTCCATCAGTCCCCGAGGTACGAAGTGGTTTCTCCCGGCTCTCTGCAATGCCTATTCAAACCCTCCCCCTTAGCGGAGTAAGCCGAAGGCGTAGAAGGGAGATCGACCCCTTCTGTTCCCTTCATTCCCTTTTCTCCTTTTGGGAAATGTCCTCCCCCGCACACCATCACTTTTCCCGAATTTCTCTGAACTGAGCCCCGAAACACTCGATAAAAGCCCTCGTGGCTCCCCCCCCCTATTTCCGCCCCTTCTTGATGTGGGTGGGGTAGAACTGTTTAATACGCCTCTCATAATGGCCTCTGCGTCGATGTCCCTTTTCTGGATGTTGTTCCTCCTTCCCTTCCCTGAATTATCACAGGAGACCGTTCGAGGCGTGAGTTGTTTCATCGCAATAAGCCCGGGTTTGCTGGAGTATTGAACGGTATTTTGTCCTCCCCTTGACGTCGTTTTTCCTCGGCCATCAAATCGGAGAGTTCAGCTCTAATCTTTTTCCGGCTAATTCGCCCGGCTTAGGAGTAGCCCGTTATGTCGACCATTTCCGAGAGCGTCCAGCATCAAGTTCTTAAGTCCCATTTCCTCTGGATGTTCTTGTGCTCGGTCCCGTCCCGCAGCATGTGCTGCTAATTTCCATATTGTCCCGACCTTAAGACATTTTTGTACCCCATTTAGTTTCCTATAAATATAGGCACGTCCACCCCCCTCCCCCTGGTTGCATTAGTCCTGGAACTCCGGAGGTTGTTCCTCACCAGCGCGGGCGTCCCCCCCGGGAGGATCGCGCCAATTTAGCTGCTCTAAAAATTGCAGGCAGGTGAGCCAAAGTCCCACAGTAACACGTCAGATAAGATTTACCAGTGTTTTCTTTCCCCCCAGTTTGTTCAGTTCCTACTGACCCGGATAATTATTGTTTAAGCGGAATTGGGGCCAGAAAGTATTTTTTTCAAGCGCCCTAAGCTTTCCTTAGCCTCCACTCTCTCTCTCTCCTTTTTTTCCCCTTCGAGTCTTTTTCCCTATTTCGCGGCTTCTGAAGTCCTCTCTATCTTTTGCCTTCCTCTGTTTTTTTCTCGATATTTTGCCCTAAGCGGATGGCACAAAGATAAAATATAAGGATTCTTTTTTTCCCCCCCTTGCTCTCTTGGAAGAGCCCGCCGTCTTCTCTCGCGGGGGATTTGTTCGTCTTGGTCCGCCGTTAGAACAAGACTGTACTTGTTCTAGATTTGTTTTAACCATGTTCTTTCGCAAACCTTTTTGAACCCTTCTACTTCGACGTGTCTGGACCTGTTTTCCCTCCCTGGCTGACGGAACCATTTTTAAGAAAGAATGAAGATTCAGCTATTCTATTGCGGTCCCCCCGAAGTAAATCTCCTTGCAAACTTCGGTCGTTTTTTGTGGACTTTTTAGCCGATTATGGTCGGAACCGTCCTTTGAATCAAATTAATGACCACTCGGCTGTGCCCCTTCCTTTATGAGAAAGAATTCGCCTCGTTTTCGTGTTGACCCCCGACAAGAACACCCATATTACATGGTCTTCATCGGTTGCCTGGCGCGTCTGAATTTAACCTGTGGAGGAGCCTTTCCTACGGCTGGCGTCCTACTCTTCGCCTTCCTTTTCTTCCACCAGGCGCAGCTCTATTTGAATCGCAGCTGAATTCTCGCCGCCTCCGGACGCCCTCCCGTTCAGTGGTATGATTTGCGGTTACAGTTTTTTAAACTCGCCCCCTCCGCACTCTTTCGCGCATGCAGCTCCCAAACTAACCCTCGCCGGTTTTCATGTGACTTAAGCTCCCTTGGACGCCGAACCCCTCACCCCCGGACTCTTCGTTCCCACAATACCTCTCCCTCTGCTTTCCATAGTCCGTCGTCTTCTTAACCCCAGTTTTCCACCCCAACAACCAAGATTGGCCAATATCTTGTTTCGGAAAGTGTTTTTCGAATTTAGAATTTGGTTTCGCGTTTTAACTTCGAGCGAATTTCCTGGCCCCCAGTGATTCGGTGTGCTTTTCACTTTTCCTCCATTCTCTGATACCGAGCCCCCTCCAACCGTCGGTGTAAATTTTCGCACTTCGGCGCGGTTTCCTTCGCGGCCATTAAGCGGGATCTTTTGGACTAGGTCTTACAGGCATTTTTTTTAACGAATCCACCTTTTTCGTACCACGGATTAGTTGGTGATTAAAAAAGCCCCTTCTGCGGGAAACTCCTCCCCCCGGACCCCTCGCATGCTTTCAAAATGATCCTTGTGGGGTTAAGGCCTCGATGGGGCCTAATTTTGTCAGGAGGTTTGGCTTTTTAATCGTCTTTTTTTTTTGTTCAATTCGTTGGTCGTTTTTTCGTCCATCAACTCTTATTTTTTCTCCCCTGGGTAAATCTCCCCACCTGGCACAGGACAAAAGAGTGTCACGAGGGACTCCAAACCCTTTTCTCCCCTTCCGGAATTTGGAAATAGGACTTCCCCGCCAATCGTAGTCCTGAAGTCCTACAAAAAGGAATGCACCTGTGGAAAGAAACCGGTTCCCCGATAAAGGACGCGGCGCATCCACTTCTACAACCTTCCCTTTTGAAGGCCCCAACTCCTAGAGCGGCCCCTTCCCTGGACGGTCCATTTTTTCGTTGCGCCATTCAACGTAAATAATTTGAATCACCCTTTTCTCCCCACAGCACGAAATTCCTTTGAGCGGCCCAGGCCTGCCAAAGATCCTTTCCTGTACTCGGCAAAGGCTGACACTCCCCAGCGTCTTGACTCCTTTCACATTTTTTGAGAACAAGCGCAAAACACTTATTTCGCCAGGAGGCCCCTCCCAAGATTTTTTCAAGATTAAAATAAACACTTACTTCGCGTAGCCGGATTTTACAACTTTCCGTTTTTTCGAAATTTGTTAACCTTCACTGGTTCTATCCCTTATTGATCCTTTTTTCCTTTGACCCCGAGATTGAACCAATCCCCCCCACGGGACAGCGCGCGAGACCTCCATGTTCAGCTTTTTCCGGCTACTTCTTTGACACTGGACATTTTTTTTCTCATTCGTCCTTTCCTATACAGCTTGTCCCCCCCCCCCCCCCCCCCGACGCGATCCAGATCCTCTCTGTCCTTTTTGGTCAAGCGGGGGTTCAGGGATTTTCTCTGTAAAACAACTGGCTCCACCACTTTTTTAGAATCCCACGTCCACCCCGCTGCCGTTCCCTTGACCTCTCCCCCTCCTCTGATCAGCATGTTCAGGACAAGTCGGGTAAAGGATGTCCTTTCCTCTCACCGCTTAGTCCCGATCAGTGATGACCCTTTGTCTCTGACACAGCAAGCGGACCAGCCTGAATCCGGAAGTCTTTTGGCTGGGTTTCTTTCGTCCTTCATTTGCCAGACGGTTAGACAGAAATCACCACTGATGTTTAGTTTTCGCCATCGAAATGCGGCTTTATTTTTCCCGCTTTGCCAGACCCCACCTTTTACCTATTGGTTTCCATTTTCCGGAGTCCCGCGTGAGAAGGTCCATGGCATTTGTTTGTTGCCTCCTCATCTTATTTCGACCCCTCGACAAATCGTCGCCAGAGTTATAACATTCCTCCTCAACCGCTCCGCGATCAAGCCAACCGGTAGTCGTCCTTTAACGACATTCTCTGTAGCGTAGACTTCGGGCGGGTTTATTGATTGTTGGCATGAGAAACCTCATGGGAGGTTTTTTACCCATTGAAAGCCCATCGCCCTTTTGACATTTTTAGGCCTGATCTCACCTTCAATTGCCGGCGGGTCTAGGCTGCGGATTTTTCGCGGGTATTTGGAACGTTCTTTAGTCCGTAAACTCGGATCGAGTCGATTCTAATCGAAGAGGCATGCTCTATGGCAAGTGATGACTTTTCAGTCAAGCCTGCTCTCCTCGACCGGTCAGTGTCACGGATGGCCCCCTCTTTTAAGGGTCACCCGCTACTCTTTGGTGAACTACCAATTCTTTTTTTTTTTTGTGGCGACCGGAGCGACTCTCATCCTTTTGTCAATAGAAGAATTCTCCCTTTTTACCTAATAAAACTGTTGTTTCTCTTTTCTCGTCGATTCTCAACTGGCGATGCCCTTCGCTCCATTGTCTTTGCCAGCCCCGATATTCCTCCTGCTGCGGCACTTGGGTCTTCACTGAGTTAGGAATGATACAAATTCTTTTTTTTAATCCTATTTTTTTTTCCTTCCCTATGATAGAAGATCGGTTAATTTCCCATTCATCTCAATTTCGCCTCGTCTAGGTAGTCAAGAGGGAAATCGTTTCGATGTGACTATTCACTCAAGACTTTAAATCTGGCTTAAAGAGCCTATTTTCCATTTTTTTGATCCTCTTTTCAAATGAAGAACCCGCTTCTTCCCCGATTTTTCAAGGTGGTCCCCTCCCTTGCGGTGCTCATGCCACCAAGTACTGATCTCGCGTTCCTCCGCTCTCACCGCGTCGACTCCTCTGCTCCTCCTTCTATGATTATATCTGAGAAGTTTGGCGCCTGGAAGCGGATGTATGTCTCCTCTTTCTTCACTCTGCACTTAATCGAATTACCCCTTTCAACAACCACTTCAGCAGTTTTTTCCCCACCTGGTCTCACTCTCTACGTTTTACAAGGCAGACGTACTTTTTTTTCGTCTTCAAAACGGGCGCCCGTTTCTTTTCTAAATTGCCAAACAGTAGACCTTGTGTGATTCAACTTAAAGTGATGAGACCCATGCTGCGATTAGATGGTAATAGTATAGGATACTTGGAATTTTTTTGAAGACTACCTTGTCTTTCCACTGGTAGGAGAAAGCCGTTGACCCCTCGGCTTCCCATCCTTTTACCTCTTTCCTGAACCTTCTGGATTGTCGTGTCTCTTCCGCGGGCCTGCCAGCGGGTGGTTGGGTTCCAAGTTTTTTGGGCGAAAAGTTTTTTAAAACTGGAATAAGATGCTTGAGCCAACCCTCTATTGTGAAGGCGGTCTCTCTTTGCAGGGTCTGTATTTGGTCCTTGTGCATATCCACATCTTATTTTCATTACTCATCTTAAAAAGTTGTAACCCCACATCTCCCCAACCCCCCCACACAGTTCTACCTTTTCTGGGGCGCTTAAGGGCGCATTTTTTAGGAGTGCCGATCTTCCTTTGGTCCCCGACCCCTGGTTGTCTGTGAAGGTTTCAGTCCCCCCCGCACCTTTTTTTTGCACGTTTCTTTTTGACCCCGTTCCAAGCGAATCGAGATTTTGTACCAGTCTGTTCGCGTATATCGTTTACTATATTAAAAATCTTTGGGTTTCTACTGTTTCGTTTTCTGATCGTCCAGGTTTTTTTTGCCCCCCTTCTTGCATGCTCCGGGCAGTCTTTCTCCGAGGACCGAGTCATCTCTCTTTTTGGCCCTGCCTTTGCCCCTGCCCTTTATTTCCTTGGGCGAGACCCAGGTTTTTGGGATATCCTGCCCATTACCCCCCTGGAGACCCACAAACACTTCTTTTATAGCTGTTCCCTTTCTATGTTTTGCCGTTCGTTTTTATTCCTTCCTGCTCTCTTGCCTCTTCCGTTACCCAGACGTGGTTCAAGGTGTCCATAACTTTTTTGTTACGTAAGTAGACGTTTTCTTACCCGGTCCTATTTCCAGTTTTTGTACGTTCCCTAGTTTCTGTCGCCCCTCGGATACCCAGGTTTTGTTGCCATGTTCAGTTGTTTTTCCGGATACTTTGCTCCCCATCAGGGGGAGGTTTCCGACAACACTTCGAGTTCCCCAACTTCCGATTTCAACAACCGCGCCTGTTGCGCCTTTCCTCTTTACGCAGCCATGCGTAACTCCAAGACCCCAAAGGATTGAAGACATGTAGATCAGTCCTTCGTTTACGTAGGCGTTATTCCGACATCCTGGTACGGTTCTGCGTTTCTTTTTCGTAAACCATCCTATTTCCCCAATCCCCCTCCATGCTTTCACGCGAGTAAATGCCAGTTCTTTAATTTTTCAGTGATCCCGTATGTTCTTCGGTCCCACCGACCTGATTAACGGTTCATTCCACCCCCTCCTTTTTGGCCCCTTCCATTTCTGTTTCGAGCCCCCCCTCCGCCGTAGCCCCATTCGATCAACAAGCAAGACCAAGGCTTCCAGAAGTGTTGTCGCCGTTGCTCTTTTTTGTTTGGGGGTGGAGATCACTTTTTATGCTCCGCGCCCACGCAGCGACATCTTGCTCCTTCCTTCTAAGATTAAGAGGCCCTTGACTGGTTTGTCCTTTTTTAAGGTCAGTTATCCAAGCGATCCTTCGATTCCGTGCGTTTGTTCATCGCACAGTCATGGCCATCTCTCCGTTCGCCTTTTCAAACTTTTGCTTGCACCGGTCTTTTGTCCGGCTGACTGCATAACCCCTTTCGGCTAAGTTTCAGATATAATGCTGTCCTTCTCTTACCTCCAGGAGGGGTTACCGCGTTTCTTCGCCCCCACTTGCGTACTCTCTGCCATCCAAATCCGAGGTCAGACTGTAATAGGTCCAGTTCTTAGAGGTTACACGTTTTCCCGAAGAAATGATTCAATTTTCTAGCCCTTTTCCTAACCTTTCAGTCCCAGTTTTTCTTTTAATCATTCGTCTACTCGGCATAATCCCCCCACAACCCAAAACCCTTCTTTGAAGGAGTTTTCCACGGATTTTGTAAGAACCCGCGCGGCGCGCTCGTCTTTCCTGCGACAAATTATTTCTTCTTTGAGACTTGTAGGAAGAACGGCTGTTCTAGAAGAAAAGCCCCAAGGTTAGAGAGTCATTTTTTCCCTCTTTTTGATCTACTCCTCCGTTGTTAGAAATATTTCCTGACACGTAGGAACTCCTTGGGTCAGCGTGAACTGTGCTTGGTGTAAATTTGACCCTCGTAACGGGGATGCGCCTACCCTACCCCGGAGCTTTTCTCCAATACTTATCCTCCAATTTTCCCAGTCCATTAAGTTTGTGCATCGATTTCTAACAGCTTTGCCGCCTCTCTTCTTTACATTAGTTGTTGTTGTTGAAGTTTTACTCGTCTGGCCTGCATAATCCTCTCAAATTGATTTCCCTACTCTCCCCGAATGGGACCACAACGTTTTCTTCTTCTGAATCGAAGAGCAGTTCTAGTGAGGGACACCTTCCTATTCTTTCACTTAAAAACCGTATAAGTATCGGTTTCTTCCCACTCGTTTCTCTTCACAAAGCATTGATGGAAAGCTTACTCTCCGACCGGTTACTGCTGTCTGCTCCCCTCCTTTCGCTGCTGAACATTATTGAGCTTAAATAATGATTCCGCCCGGAGAGCCCCGTTTTGTCTTTCCAACCTGAATCCAATTATCTTTCCCACCCCGAATTGTCGGTTGGGAAGAGGTGTACCCCGATTGCCTTTATTTTTATCAGTGACTTCAAACTGTCGACTTCCACCTGTTCTTGAAAATTATGTCTTTCCCTTCATCGTGTCCGCACATTCTTGAGGTTTTCCGTTTTTTCCCCCGACAATTTGAACCTCCTAGTAAGGGTGTGCGGGGCGGAACGCCCTCGAAGCAGAAATTCTGTGCGAACTCTTCCTTTCTATTAAGAAGATCGCCCAAGTCGACTCTCTGATTTCGCCACTTTTATGAGCCGCGGCCGCATTCATTCCTCCTCTGCTTGTCTGAGCCTGTTTGAATATCCTCGCAAGAGATTATCGTCCTTAGTTGAACAACCTCCCCTCCCCTAGCTTCTTGTGCTCATCTTCCTTGCTCATCAACCTAACATGAGATCCTTTTATATACATTCATAGAAGGCTCTCTGGTTAGGGCAGGGCGCTTCTCACTATCCACCGTTTCATCCCCCCCCCCACTCCCCTAAAATATAGGTTGCAAGATGCCTGGTCAGAATGGACTACGAGGTTTTCGTTAACTATCCTCATGGCCTTTTCCAAAAGTATGCTAGGTGTTTCTTCCCATTTCCCTTCAGTTTTACTTGATTACGTTGCTCCAATAAACAGCCTTCGCACGTCCAATTCGAAGTTTTTGAGGTCCCGCGGGGCAATGGTCTCCTGATCCTTTTAATATGCCTTCGAAGAGATAGAATCCCAATTCCCTTCCACGTTCTTGTTTTTTTAACGCTCCGGGGAAAACGCTTTGACGGGAGCTGTCATGTCTCAAACTGATCCTTTTGGGGCGGTTTTCGGAATTTCTTTGCAATATGGCGGTTTGCGGCGCTCCTAACTCTTGCACTCTTTTTGTTTCGTCTCCCCTTTTTGCTGGGTAGCCTGTTGTACCCGGATCTTCCGACCCCTGCCGAAAAGGAGTGTTCTCTTTCGTTAACCCAGGTTCAACGTATTGATGGACTTTTCTTTCCAGTCCTGTCGTCCGGACCCCAACTAAAGTTTTTTGGACATGTTTTTTTGATACTTTTTTCGGTTCCTTTCCCGGACTATTCAGGTAAGAGCAGCCCAATAGACCCCCGTCACGGCAACATCTTTTCCTTGCCAAAGCGCTGCTATCTTACGGAAAAAGCCCCTGTTTGTGAGTCCCCCGCCTTTAAATGGCAGCGCTCCAACACGGTGGTCGCTGTTTACACCCCCTAAGGGAATTCCTTTTGTTTAGCTTTTGCAATCTCCCAATCCAGTTCTCTGGCCTCGGTATTCCCCCTTGTCGAGCAAAAGTTTCTCTGGTTTGTCCCCATGACCAGCGCACACCCCGAGCGCCAGGAGGCCCCCTTATTCCCCCTCCAACTGCCTTTGGTCCCTCTTCAATTTAATAAAAGCTCTTTCTCTCTAGTCCCCCTAATGTACCAATCCTATTGTAAAAAGAACATTATGAGAAACGTGTCATCCCGCAACCCCGATCCGTCCCTTTCCTCCCTTTTCCTCGGACCACTACTCCCCCCCCAATGTCTCCCCCGCTCATGTCCTTTCTTTTCCCCCCCCCTCCTTCAGCCGTGACACGGTTACTAGATGAAAAAGTATTGGATGATTGGATCTTTAGGACATGCGCCTTTCTACACGCATTTCACTCTTATGCCCTGCTTTGGTCCCTCTGGTGTTTTACATGCGTGAGTTGTCTGTTCCGACCTTTTCGATAGTTCAAAGTCCAAAAAAAAAAAGTATTAGAATAACGCCAACCGCTTCGTTTCTTTGTCCTCTCAACCCTCCCCCCGCTAAGCATGTTTTCTTCCCCAGACCTTTCCCACCCTGGTCGAGAGGAAGTGCTAAGATCAAGTGTCTGTCCTGCCGTTCTAGACTCTTGACCAATCCTGACTTCGCCCCTTCTTTTGTCGTCCACTTTGGCATGACCCGGTGTTAGACATCACAACTCTGTCCTTTTTCTTTCTCAACCTCGAATGCGGTCTGGTCAACCGTCGTTCCCGACCTACATAGGTAACTGGTAACCCATTTCCGGGAGTCCCCACGAGTGATTTCCCGGTCACACTTAAGTTGTTTTGCCACCTCTTACTGACATCCGTTTAGCTTTGGTGAAGTACAGGTAGGAACAAACTTAACTCCTCACAACTTCGGATTCACAAGCCAGTTTCGTAGTTCCCCGAATAGTTTTTCTTCCGGCCTCGTTTATGTAGTTCTCGCCTGCGAGGTCGGTCCTTTTTTTACCCCAAAGGGAGTGTCCCCCATTTCGCAACCTGATGAACCTGCCTTGATCCCCCGTCGTGCTAAATCCCCCCTTTCCCGTCTTTTTTCCTAGTGATGTGCTTTCCTCGGGTCCTTTGAAGTCGTGAGGTCACAACCCAGAGGTAATCTTTACATCTGAATGAGCGCTGGCCCGTGAGCGCCTTTGCCTTTTTCTTGAAACAGACCCTTGCCCCCCCTACCGTTAGCCAAGCCAGGGAACCCCCCCTTTTTCCTTTTCCCTTTTAAGAACATGAGCAGCTATAGTTCGTGATTGATTCCGAAGTCTTCTCTGCAAGTTTTCGAAATCTACGATCTCTCTTTCCTCTTTTTTTTTCTTTTAGATTCCCTCATTGTCTTCCTCTTACTCACTCTATTGGGAGAAAGTCCAGACTTGGTTCAGTGGTCTCAAAAATGATTCCTTCTCAAACTTATGTCCGTCGCTCTGCCGGTTCGATTTTTTGATCGCTCTCCCCTTTAAAAGGCGTTTCCCCTTCCATCGCCCTCCTCTCTCTTTTTTTTTTTCTGTGGACTCGTCGTTAATATTAAGCAAGTCTTCCGAACCCGCTAAACTCCAGATTGGATCCTGCCTTCGCTTCGCTGTTCCCTCACTTTTGAGAACCCTCCCCCATCTTTGTCATGACCCCCGTCCTTCCCGCGATCGTCCCTCTCCCGATATAATCTATTCGACTACCGCTATTGTTGCCGTTGTCTTTCTGGAGAACGATTCCGGAGACATTTGCGCCACTGACTGATCTTCCTATGACTCGTTCTCTTTGCACAAGCATTCCCCCCTCTTACCTTTTTTCTTCCCCCCTCAATTTTGGTCACATATCCTGTATGACGTTGGCAATGGAGCAGGCTTTAAATTCTCCAACTAAACTTTACGCAGGTGTGATTATTTCCCCATTTCTTTCAAATTGTCGACCACCTTCTCCCTTATTGGTACTCTTTGATGATATTGTTCCCCCCCGGTCAACCTTACTTTCCTCCTCCCTGTGACGATTGCAGCTTCCATTACGTTTTCCTCTGTTCATGAAATGATTCAGCGGGAGGTCTGCTCGTAAAGGCAGGGTTGAGTTTGTATTTTCCCAGTTTTTTTTCCCTCCCCAGTGTTTTCCCACCTCTTCCTTTTGACTACCCCCTCTACAACAAGAATTAGCAAAACAGGCTGCCAGTCGTGTTCGACACTCTAGTTTCCTATAACCACACTGCTTTCCAAGGAATTTCCCATCCTCTACTTTAACCTTGTCCCGTGACTGGCGACCTCCTTCCAGGAGATAATGGACCCTTGTTTCGTCTTCAGTTCGAATGGGACAGAAGTTTGGAGACGGTTAGTTCCCCTTTACTCCCCCCCAGGGAAGGGTGTCATCGTTTCTTCTTTGACTTTCCAGTGGCCTTCTTCTAAGACGTCCTATAGAGTTTCTTCTTGACCAAACTTCTTGGAGTGGCTGGCTAGTTTCTGGTCAGGAATTCTTTTCCTTCTGCACTCGCTTCGTTTCTCGTTTCATCTTTATCCTTTTTCCAAGATGCTCTGATCTTTTCGTTTCCGCAAAGGAATCTATCTCCATTTTACAGAGGATTTTTGGCTATCGATCTTTACCAACTGAGTACAGTTCTCCCGTCGCTAGTGTGCAGTTCTGTTCTTTATGTTCCGCGTCTTATTTTAATCTTCTCTCTGCCCGCTTCCTTTCTCTCCCAGATGACCCCCACCGGTTTACCCCCTTATGTTTGTAGATCAGATTTTCGATGTCCCTTACCTTTAAGTTACCCCATAGGTTGTCTTTCTCCCCGTATACCATTTTTATTCCCATTTTTCCTTTTTTTCCTGTTCTTACCCTTGCGAACCCTCTAGTTGATGACGAAAACCCCAACGATCCCCACCCCCTCCGTCCACCCCCGTCTCCTCGGCATCAGCTCTGCACCTCTTACTCCTCTCATTCGCCCTCCCGCCCAAACCGCTCCATTGAAGACATTTCTTACCTTCAGTTTCCCCTCCGGCGTTTTTATTCCGCTACTTCCGTTACCGAATTTGTTATTTGTCTTTTTTTCTCACCTTTTCTTCCCCTTTCCCATGGACCGCTGATTTCAACTAGAGAGTCGAAGGGAAGTGCTCCATTTTTGCGTAAGATCTATTTTGACATGGAATTCCCAATCCCACTCTCCCTTTTTTCTGGCTTTCTCTATTTTAACGCGACCCCCTTTCAATTGGAAAAAGAAAGCAGAACGGGCAGCAGAAGAGGGCTCCTTCCTTTTTTTTTGGGGTGTTCCTCAACTGTTTCAGTCCCCGCCTCTTCCCGCAACATTCCTTCCTCTCTTGTCTTTCCTGATTCCCTCCGCAGGTTGGTCTGCGGCCCGAGAGGAGCACAGGTCGACGGTCCGGAGTGTAGTTGTTTTCCTCTACCCGTTCATCCGGATATCGCGGCGTTCCTTTCCACCCTTTCTCCTGCATCCCCTTACTTTTCTCCTGCTGTCCTTCCGCGGTCATAACCATGAGAGACGCGCTCGCTGGTCGATTTTAAGTCGACATTCTTCTACCCCCCTCGTTCGCTGATCCGCCAGCACCCCCATTATGTCTTTTCTAGGTGATTTTCTTCGAGGTCCATTTTCAAGATGGGCGGCCCTTGCTTTCAATTGTAAGAAAAGTTTCTAAGCAAGTAAGGCTTCCGTCTCTCCTCTGATCACTCGTCAACCCTACCACTTCCTGTTTTCCCTTAGACGGCATTCTCTTTTTGCCGACACCGAGGGAGTTCGCTTCGCCCTAAACACAACCCCTTTTCTGCAACCTCTAAATAATGTCGCCAGCCGGCCGTGAGAAGACATCCCATGACCGGTGCGAGTACGTTTTTCCTCACCTTTTCTTTTTACGCCCTTTTCAGTCATTCTGACCCGAGTAAATAGTCTAATGGAGGGGCCAAGAACCCCTTGGTGCCCCCTCCCGATCTCCTCGGCGCGGTTCTTAAACCTTCTCCTCTTCCCCCCCTTCATTATTTCTGTTTTTGCATCTTGGATCGGGATTGAGGAACATTCGTCTTCTTTTTCCCAGCATAGGGGTTTTGTGACCTTCATTAACGCCTCCCCCCAGGAAATCTTGCAAACTCCCCTATACCTTTATTTTCACCCCTGGCCTCTCTCGTTCGAGTCGTTTTCTTCCAGCTATGACAATTAGGGAACTTCCCAACTCCCTTTCCCGAGTTCAACCCTCTTTCGGGTCTTTCTTTCTGATCTCACCCACCCAACGGCTCAGGATTACGATGGTGTCAAGGTAGCCGTGTTTTACTCACCAGCCCCCATGGCGCGCCGGGAACTTTAGCTGTCCTGCCCCTCCCCTGAAGTTTTTTTTTTTTTTTTTTCCCCCTCCTCCACTTTTCGAACGCGCATCGCTTTACTTCAAAATATGACAATTCTCCTTCAAAAAGGGTGGTCCTATTTATCTTTATGTTCCTTTACTTTAACGTGCATTTTTCCCCCACTGTTGAAAATTTTTTTCCCTTCTGCTATGAACTGCCGCCTCTTGAGACCTGTGCCGTGGTTAGCAAGAACAATCAATTTTTACCTCCTTCTTTTTGGTGGCGCCCCCGCCTCTTCCCCTGCAACTTCTTTTTCTTCGTCTCACGGTTCCTCTCCTCGCCTTTCGGAACACATTGCAGCTTCATTCTTTCGTTGATGCAGCCGCGCCAGACGACTTGCGGCTTTACAGGGTTGCGTTTTTTTACCCCTTCCCTCCTCCCTGATCTCCGCCGCTTTACCCCCACTCGCCTCTTTGCGGTCTACTTCAGCCTTGGACGCATTCAACCCTCAACGTACCCTCCTTCCTCTTAAGCCATCGCGGTTTCTACTTGTTCTGTCTGCCCGGTTTTCCTAACTTTCTCCCCCAACAAAAGAACGTGGTCCTGGGGCTTTGTTATTTTTTTTCTTCCTGTTCCTGGCCCCCTGTTGGTTTTCTCTTCCCCCTAGTTCGGCTTGCCCTTGGCCAAAGTTTCTTGTGATGATTCCCTTTGATTTTCCACCCCCTGAACCTTTGGGTACGACAAACGTCAATTTAGACCAACCTTAGGAGACTTTCCCCACTCCCCC
>Ga0179593_1498651_pt1 | contig 20929 bp, 17 predicted proteins | sample CZODoug2_1_08_16_FD_185931 | JGI IMG/M metagenome (GOLD analysis project Ga0179593, IMG submission 185931) | Vadose zone soil fungal communities from Angelo Coast Range Reserve, California, USA - CZODoug2_1_08_16fungal (PacBio error correction) | ecosystem: Environmental > Terrestrial > Soil >... | reverse complement strand
TGATTGCCACGCCCCTGGGACCTCGAATTAGGACACATCTTTGTCGATGGAGAACAAGTCGAGCAGAAACACAACCTTCGCCTACCCTTCCGGTTCGCCCTTCCTACTCTTCCGTTGAGGTGATCTTCGCCCCTCGATGAGTTGTTTTCATATCTGTGACGGCCCAAGATGTGGCTTATTTGCCATTTACTGCTGTTTACCATACCGCTACCCGATTTTTTTTTTGTCTTATTTTCTTTTTTTTTTTTGGAAGCCCTTTTTATTCCTTGAAGCAGTTCGTAATTTATATATCCCGGACACCCCAGCCTCCCGGAGTGGCCAGATTACGATATTAGACCGTTTTTTTCTCGAGTCCCCTTACTCGCTTTCTGAGTTTCCCTCATGATTGCCGTCTCCTGGGAAAACTCCCCCAACTTGACTACGTCTAGGAGGAGAAGAAATTTACCGATGATCCCTGGTCCTTCGACTTTTTATCTCCCTGCCATGGCATGAAATCCTTTATTGATGCTGTCTTTCCGAATGTATACCCCTCTTCCCGCTGTAGGTTCGGCCTCGAATCTGTCCAGTGTCATCCGACATTCCCGAGTTCTTCAATTTAAGGATAACTCCCTTCTCCTAGTTTCTGTCTTACGAAACCATTCCTCTCCCATGACATCTCCCCTCCTTGAGGGAGGTTCCCATCGGACAGACGTCAATACTGAAGTATTACACTACCTGCGTGACTTCCCTACGTCTTTCCTTCCCATGCTTGAAACATCCTCTTTTGATGGCGGTCCTCATGCATTCCCTTCACCCTGGAATGATGGCGATTCTAGGCGTTCTTTGCCCACATTCATTTTCCTCAGTCCTGACCCGCCCCGACCCCCCCCTTTCCCCCTCGGCCCCGCATTCTGGTATCCCCCGAGCTCCCAGGCGAATCCCTCCCAACCCCCCAACTCCACTTCCCCCGGCCTTAGTTCCTTTGACCGAACCCCCCTTGCCCACACAATCTTTTAACCTACGTCTACCTTTCATTTTAGGGAGTCTTCTGCGTTTCCCGGTCCTCTTGACCACTCCAGTACTCCAGATCCGAGTCACTCGTTCCTGCACCCGAGCGGTCTTCGCCCCGATGTTCTTCTCTAAGGCTAGTGAAAACCACCCCTCATCAGGGCCCCCATGCCAAGTCCCCCTTCCAGTAAGAGCCGCATCGCTCTGTCGGAATAAACTCCACATCATCGCTAGGACAAGATCTACCAGAGAATTTGACCGATCCTATCCCTTCTCTTAGAGCATCTTTTTAGCCCCCCCTCGAGATTGCGTGCTTCACCCCCTGGCGGAATCCCGCACTCCCCAAAGACCCAACCCCTCACTATGCTAATTGGTGAAAGAAGGCAGATTATCCCCTACTTTTCCCACCTGGTTCCGGTTCTCATAGATTCCTCCTTCTAACCCCCAATGCTTGTCTTTAGCCCGAATACGTTGCCCCCATTTACCGAGGATGTCCAGCATTTTAGGCCCCCCTCTTTCATAGATCTACGGGCTTCTCTTCCCCGGCGCTCTCTCTTATCGGAGTTTACCACCGCCCGGCGGCTTCCCTCAAGCCGGCTCAAAGTTAAAGTAGTTCCTCAGGTTAGTTGCTTTTTTCTAAGTCTATGTCCGCTGACTATTTAGGCGTTTCGATGCCGCGCTGGCCTCACCTCCGGAAGTGATGAGTTCTTTCTCAGTCCCCCCTCTTAATTTGGATCAAGTACTTGGATGTCTCCCTGTCCGATAACCCACCCAAATGCTAAAAACCCACGTTTCTGTTCCGGCTACCCCTTCCAATTTAGAAAATTCGCTTGATGAACGCACCAAGCCCCTTTTTACAAAATCGAGTCGCCTTTTCCCCCTTCCCTTCTTAAATTTATTTAGTTTTCCCGGTGATCTACTATACCCCCTAACGGGTTCCGTCTCTTTAATCGTTTAGGACAAGACTGGTTATGGGCCGAGTCGTACAACATTTAATAGTTTTCTCCTACTCGAAGAGACCCTCATCTTATTCACTCTAGCCTGCCTTTCCACCTTCAGGCGGGGTCCCTGCCCCCACCTGATATATGGGTCCGCACGTAGTTAAAAATTCCCAATCGCCCCAGACATCTGGAGGCGCCGTCTGGACCTGCGCCCACGCCAACACCGCCCTTTCTCCCCATCGTTTACAGATCTGTGATTTTTAGGATTCAGGTTTTCAGGACTCCCCCCCCTGCGTAGCCGTGTCCGTACCCGTCCGCCCCGCTTCGTTTCCATTTTTTTTGTTCGATTTTTGTTTTTTTTTTTCTCTCCGTTTCCTTTTTCTATTTTTCGTTGTGCTTTGAGTAGGTATTTTCTCCATCCCGTGCCTTTTTGACTTAAATGCTTTCTTCCTTTTTGTTCTTTGCCCAAAGCTTGAAGGGCATTAAGCCACTTTAACATGCCTTCGCGTTTTCCTTATTGCTTTTCAGTATCACCGACGTACATAGAGGGGAACGCGTCCTGCCACACCCTGACAACGTGCAGTTCGCAGTCGCAATGCAGTCTGTTGCCAGACCACCTCACAGACATAGTGTGAGACTTACTCGAGGCACTTGACGAGTGGCACCCACAAGCTTCAACACACAGCTCGATCGTTGTCCTCCAAAACCTGACATATCCTTTCTCTCCCACACCGTTGGTTTTTCTTTTTTCTTTCCTTTAGAGATAGTTGTGTGTGTTCGGGTTTGTCGATTGTGTTGGGGTGGGTGTTTTTTTTGTGGTTTTTTTTTTGGCCCTGTGCACCAGTTGTGGGCCCCACACATACCTACGACGATGCGACCTTCAAGTGATTCTGATAGAAAAGTTTTGAACCCCAAGTGTCCTTTGACGCTTGTTAGCAACGTGCGTACGGCTTTGTTTTGCTCTACCTAGAAAGAGAGGGTTAATCCTTCCCTTTTCGCGCGGCCTGGTCTTTTTTCGTTTACTTGGCACCGTATGTCAGATTTTGACAAACAGGTTAGTCCTCCATTACGTTCTTCGGTTTACCTGATACTGTGCCCTACTCAACGATCCACATCCCTGACCACCTCTTTCCTTCAGACCCGTTATTCCAAAGGCCCAAACAGCTTCTCCCCTATTTGAGTTTTTCGGATTGTTTTCATTCCACCTACGCATTGTGTTCAATCATACACATGACGTCTCTTCAGACCATCCAGCTAACGATCTGCGTTCGACGTCGTGTAATCGGTTGGTAGCTTTGGTAATATTCAAACCCAGGAGTTTCCGTTTTCTTTGAACCCCCAAGATTTTCGACTTATTATTCGATTTCCGGTGCTCCTTTTTGCGGCCTGAGAGAACGGGGAAGTCCCCTGCTGAGTCTGTCAGCTTAACCACACATAAAATGAGGGTTCAGAAGTCTTTTTCTTCCGCCACGGTATCACCCCCCCGTTCTCTTTTTTCCTCTTCCCATAACCTCGCTGACACCCTGAGTCCTCCTTTTTTGTTCACCCCAGTAAGGAGGGAATAGATACGCCAACTTTTTTTTATAGGCTCTTTCTCTTTGGTGAAGAGCTTGGTCGGATGCCAGATGCAGTTGCTGGATGACTTAGTTTTTCGTTCATCTGTCTTCTGCCGTAAGCCCTTTGATTTCTCGTCAATTTGGGTCGGTTTCTTTCTTTCGACCCCCAATTATTTTTGTCATTGGACCTACCCTATTGACCCTCTGATTTTGCGATTTGAATCGTACGTCTATTTATTTAAACTTACCCATTGCTGACAGAACCTTGAATAATCTTTTTCCCGCTAAATTTTTGTGCCCCGGCATATAACACCTCACTAAGCCAGGTTATACTCCCTACCGCTTATTTCTAATTTTACTGGTAAGCCACGACCGTGGACGGTATGATCTATCCATCCTCGCGCTTCTTTCCCAGCCACCCAGTCGAGGTGAGGAACTCGGTGTTGGGGTGGGGTGGTGGGGGGGGTGGGGGGGGTGGGGTGTTTGGTTGGGTGGTTTGGGGGGGTGGGGGTTGGGGGTGGGTGGGGGAAACAACCCCCAAACTCTTGATCTTTCCCCTTTTCTTCAACTTTTTGAGTTGATTGTTTCCCTTATTTCTCAAGGATCATGTATATTCTGAGGAATAACGCAGGAGACCGGTCTTCTTACGACTTGTATTGGATTCTCTCCCTTTCCCATGACTGTGCTTTTTTGTAGTCTGTGTGCTTTCTTTATTCCGAAGTTAGAAAGACCCCTCTATTTTTGGTTTTCTTCCTCGTGCTTGACATGAGTTTCATTCTCAAATTCTATTCAGACTTGCCTTTTATTTTTCTTGCTCTGCACATGAAAGTCCCTAGTTCCCCGGTGCTTCTCATTATCCTTTTTGTCACCTCACCCCAACGCACGACGCAATACGTTCCCCCCCCGTCGGGACTCAAAGGACTTCTTCTATGGATTTTTTTGGAGGTTTGCTGGTTTATCCCCTCATCATTCAAGCCTCCTCCCTTCCCCAAAATTACGAGGACATTTGACCTAGAAGTTTTGATAGTGAGGTCGTTTTCTTCTTCTCAGGAACCTTTTAGGCTTGTCGGTATGGTGTTGTCAGTGTCGCCTGAGTATATACTTCTGGGATACCATCTCTTGGGAGATTTTTCAGCGCGGGGAGCGTATTATCCTTCTCTTCAACTTCAGTGTCAGTGCGAAACTAAGTTTTACACTAGACAAGAAGTCCCCCCTGCAGGGATTCATTTGGTATTGACAGCAGCACGCTTCATTCGACATGATATTCCCCCTTCGTTTTCCATCAATGCCTCCTTTCATTTCTTCCCCTCGAGTTTTACGTCTTGTGTAACCTCCCGTTTTTAATTCGAGCGGGGAGAGGGATTAGTACGCTTTTGAGTAGAGCCTCGACTATTACCAATATCCTCCGCCCTTGTTCCTATTCGAGGGTTCCCGTGTTTACCACGAACTCTCCCCCCCTCCCCCCCTACCCTGGACTCGTATTCCATTACCTACCCCACTCCCGCCTCTCATGCAGATAGGAGAGCCAAGGAGACTAAGTAACACCTTCATCCAAGTCGACTTCCATTGATCTCGGGTATCAGTGATGATTCTCCTCCGCTCCTTTACGCTGTGGATGTGTAAAGAGAGAAGATCTGCCAGTCTCCCGAGCGCGTTCTCCCAGAGCCCTTCGACCAACGGCTTGCGTAGTAAGGCGTTCCACGCCTGACTTCTGGTTATGTTCTTTTCCTGTTTGGAGCATGTTTTGCCTACCCGGCCCCCCCTTTTCTGTGCTTCATCCCCCACGAGGAAGCCCCAGGTTTCCCGTTTATCCGGGCCCTCCCTTTTGGACTCCCCTCCAGCTCGGTCTCCCGTTGGGTGTGGAACAGTAGCCCTCCGAGCCGACGACTTCCTTAAGGGCTCTCGTTTTGCCTATCCCACTTGATACTTATTTCTATTTCTCTTTTGAGAAATGCTCGCATGGGTCTTCAAGTAGACTTCGTGGTGGAGACAGACGGCTCTTTTTGTCACATCTGAGGTGCCCAGATATCCTCACTCGTGTTTTTTTTTTATACTGATTTTTCCCATCCTTGTGTCACAGAAATAGTCCTTTCCACCCAAGCTTGAAAGGTCATGAACAGGCCGAAGTTCCCCCCCCCCCCCATCTACATCAGTCCGCCTTGTAAGCATTATCCCCCCAAGACCTCTCCAGTCAAGGTAGTTCCCCTCTTTTTACTATGGCAACGTCGCCGTATGTCCCCAGCTCTCCTTTTCGCCAACGTTCAGGCCCGGAGTTTGAATCCCAAAGCCCCGGTTTCGTATATCGGTGCTTTACTAATATTCCCTCTTGACTCCCCCCCCCGCCAAGCCTAAAGGAAGTTTGCCTTGCACGCTTGCGCGGCCTCCTTTGGTTAGGTAAGGAGAGTGAATTCCGCGCTCGTCCGGACTTTCGCGATTTCCACCCACCAACCTTTTTCCTGCAAGGATGATTGAATCTTGATACAGCCTGATTCTGTTATTTACTTGTCTGATGCCTATGTACGGTCCGACTCGGTCGCTCCGACTTGCTTATGAGTCTCCTTCCCTGTACCCACCGAGGACGATGTTGTCGGGCTTTTTCGAATTTGTCATCCCCCTCATCTCCGCTTGCTTCTTCTTTAGGGATTATGTTCCCTCTGTTTCCTGTTCGCAGAATCCACCACCTTTTTTTGGTGTTTTAGTATTAATTCCCCGCTTATCTATTATTTAACCTTCGGCTTGCCAAACGCGACGGCACATAGAAGTACATGTCAAATGACATTGAATTGTCTGCTCCCCTCCAGAGGTAAGAGGGAAATGAGCCACCTTTCCTGTGATGCGTTCAGCCCCACCAGTGTCTTCCCTATTAACATGGTTTTTTTGATGAGGTGTTTCTTTCATGTTTTGACCCCCAGTAATGGTAGGAAGCCTTGCTACCAATCTCCAAACGCACCTTCTTTCCCGCATCTTGATCCCACTCATTTTTCTTCAAGGCCCGTTTCACAAGCCACTTTCCCACAAGACAACCCTTTCTACCCTTTTTCCTACCCGACACGCCTACTCCTAGCTAACTGATTTTAAGAGTAATCGATGTCTTATCTTAGTTATACACGCCAACTCCCTTCCTCCCTCTACTCTCCTGCGTATCCCCGATCGACTTTTCGAACTTAGACCGATTCTCTGAGTGGTTGAGTTACTCACCACCGATCAGGCACGGAATTCCTGACCATGAGTCCCCCGAAGCTTACTCGTCCCTCCCGACAAGAGATAGGAAAGTTTACCCCTCATTTTCTGCTCTCTTTCTCCCGTCCGGTATAGATTCCTGACCCAATGTCTTCTTGAGGGATCGAACCCGGTAATCTCTACCACATTTCACCACAACCCGCCATGTGAACTCCGGCTTTTTCCCCGACCCCCCCGTACGCAAGAATTTGATCCCCCCCGTTCTCCCCCCCGCACTCCCCCTCCAAAGCGCTTTCTACGCTACTACTCCAACCTGGGCCCTCGAAGATCATCGTCACCCTAGTTTCCCTTTAGCCGGTTTTTTGGCGAGTAACTTTTGTGCGGCTCGCCTCCCTAAAGCAACTTGAGGATGGATTCAATTGTGCATCCGCTGCGCGTTCTACCCATTTCCCGCTGTTTACGTCTTGGTGAGATGCCTGGCCATGGGCCTCGTTTCCCCTCTAGGAGGCTAGCCTCCATCTTTTTCCGAAAAACGTCGGGACGATCTGTTGCTCTCCTTTGAACTCTTAATGGTATGCCCCCCACCCCGTAATCCCCCCCCCTTTTGGTAGAAGACACCCTCCCCGGACCCCCACCTCACGTTCTTGGTCTTGCTTCCCCCTCCAACTCTACCCTCTCGACCAGCAGGGCCAAAGACCGGACCACATACTTTTAGGGTCCCAAGATTCCTTTCCCCTTTCTAGATGAGGTTGTATGATCGAATATTACCACCTGAAGGTGGTATCCGTGCTTAGTCGGGCAAGCCTTTATTTGTTTCAATTCTTACACCCGACCTTGTAGACTTCACGACCCTCCTCCTGATACACGCCTCTGGTGATAGCCGTCCGACAGACTACCGCTTTGTTTGTTTTCCCCCTTCCTTCTCTGGGCAGACTTTTCCCCGTGCACCTGAAGGAATCTTGGTCATCGGCTCCTTCTTATGCATATGCAGAACGGTCCTCCATTTTTTTTAGTCCCCCCCCCACGTTTTAACCGCCCCCCGCTGTTTTTTTTTTGGCCTTTTGGGTTGTCATTACCTTTCCCTAGGTGGAATAAAAGCAATATATTTCGCGCTTTTTTTTGTTGGCTTGCTCGCCGGGGGTTCTTCGTACCTTCTTTTCTTGTGTCGTTCTTCTGGAACCGATCATACTTTGCGTACTATCCTGGGGTTGTAGCCCAGGACCTTTGCAACATCCACCCCGAAATTCCCCCCCTCGACCCCCTTGATGTAATGAACCTCTCCTTTGCTCTTGACCGCCTACCAACTGTTCTTTTTTTCCCCCTTTTCACTCTTTGTTTCCGTGAATGACCAGTCCATCCCAGGGTTTACCGCCAATTCAACACCCTCTCTTATCTCTTTCCTCCTCCTTTGTTTGTTTTTTTCTAGATATTTTTTCGGGTTGTCTGGCCCAACACCCCCCCCTGGATTCGAGGAAGTACCGCTTCAGCGGACCGTCACTTCCCTGAGACTACTAGAATCTAGTTTTTTCCCACTCCCGAAATGGTCATCCTTTGTTGACCGTAGCTCAGTCTGTCTCCTTTTTGCCTTCCTTTGCGGGTTTTGTTAACTGGATATGTGACCTACTTTGAAAACCATCCGAAACCCATAATCCTTCTCCCCACTTCTCTCAGAACAAATTGGACTTTGCCCTTTCATAGCTCTTGCGCAAGGCCTACTTTTTTACCCCCCTTTTCCGCCCTTTTTTAAGTCCGACCCCTGCAGTTCAGACAATAACGCGCAATATCGCGTTTCCCAGCTTTTGAATTTGGCCCCTGGGGGTCTGTTAGCTTTCTTTTTATTTATCGGCGACGCCTTCCCCCAGATCGATCTATTTACCTTTCCGTTTTTTACGATGGAGGCCAACTAATCATTTGGGTACAGCTCTTCGTTTCATCGTTCTTCAAGCACCTACCGGTGTATTTCTGCCGGCTGTGCTCCCCTGTATAACCATATATTGTTTTTCCGACTCGTTCCCCCCCATCACCTCTATAACCTAGCCGATCGTGAAAACACGGTTTACATGTCGTAAGCTTTCCTCTTAGGATTCATGCTTTCTAGGAATGCGAGCGAGCTTTTTCTTTTGCTTTCTCTTTTTAGCTCGGTGATATATTGGACGGGGGCCTGACAGCACTTTTTGTTAAATTCGTCTGTTCTCTTTTTCCTCCCCCCCAGTGGGTATCCACATCTTTCGGCTCCAAGCACGAAACTATTTTCTTTTTCGTTCCCCAAAACGGAGATAACTACCTCATTCAGCCACTTCTCTGATCCTCTTCCCCATAAACTCTGCTAGCTCTGCCTCCGAATTCGACCCTTTTGAATCTTCCCCGACTTCATTTGGTTTTTCCCCGCCTCCCCTTGACTTCGCCACCGTCTGAGGAGATGCCACCGGGTGACGATCTTCTTTTTACCATGTTTACTAGTTGATGTTTGTCTGCGTCTCCCTTCTCCCTTTTATCTACTTCGTCCTTTCCCTCGGAGCCCCGGCGTTCGAAGTCTTGGTGGGCTATCTCCTCACCATTCTTTTTTGTGTGTTTCCTATTTTTCGTTCTGATTAACTTCGCCACCCCCTCCTCCATATTCCTCATTACTCTCTCCTTCTTCCGCTAACATGGTTCTCCGCACCCTCATCTAGTTGAGGTACTTGTATGCCTTACTTGAACTCTCGTAGTTCCAGTTGTAATGGCTGACTTCCTTATCTCTTTGTACGCTCTTCTCACAAACTAACGTGACCTCTCTTGAAATTTAAGATAGGGCTAACTTTCCCTTCTTCTCTGTTCTTCGTTCCTCTGGTCGTTACCCGGAACATCTAACCCGCATGTTTCATGAATCTGAATTGAATAATTAGTGATCCGGTTTTTTCTCTTTTTCCTTTCATTAACGTGTAGAGTGACCCCTCTTTAGGTCTTTTTGGAACCTGGTAATGTCCATGGCATTTCTTGTGTTTTTTCTTTGTGGTCTCCATATTTGCCTCCTGAAGTGAGGGTCTTGGGTTATCAGGCTGCGTGAACGATGTTGGCCTACGACCCCCCCTCCCTCCCCCCTCATGAATTGCCTGAGCAAGTTTGATTTAAATACCAGTCGAGTCAAAGGACTTTTTATCCCGCTTGAGGTGACCTCTTTCCATGGTCAAGTAACTTCTGTATTCCGTCCGGTGGTCCAACTTCTGGCCTTTTTATTCAGAGTTTCTTGACCCCCCTTGCGCCGAGTAACCGGTAGAACTCCTGCCCCCGCCTCCCCCTGTCTATTCTTTATCAAAATGTCTCGGACCCAGCCGCGACTCCAGACCGCGGTAGGAATTACGACAGCCTGACATTCACGGTCTAGCGAAAGTTTGCCATCCCCCCGTCCCCCCAACTATTCGCCTTCAGTCCGTTTACGGTCCCCCTTATTCCTTTTTACCAGATTCATATAATCTACCCTTTCGCTTTTGAGGGCAAGCTCGACGGCCCCATCTTTGCACCATCTCTCCTTCCTCGGACTACCGTACCGCCTAAGCAGTTCCTCATTGAGTTCCCCCCCTTCTTAATGAGGAGGCGCTGTGATTTGTCTTTTTTTGAAGGAGGCCCGGTAGTTCATCAAAACTGATGATCCCAAGCTGGTGGAGGTCTCACGCCTTAATCTGACCGTGTTTCCCTCCACTTGGACCTAACCCCCCGGTTTCAAGTTACCGAGGGCAGTCCGCATAAAGAGGACCTTCTGGTTCCTCTACTCCCGTCGAAGGAGTAGATTGTTTTTGGGTTCCCAAGCTTCCCCTTCCTTTCTGACCCTTTGTCAAGTTTTATTGGCTGTAGATTTGAAGTTGTTCGCCCCCCCTTGCGTTGGCAACCAAGATATATTTATTCCCTTTATAGTTTTGTAGAGCTCATCTCTTTTATTTTGCCCACACCTTGGGGTAACACCTTCCGACTCTTTTTTGTTTACAACCCCACTTGGTCTGGGCCAGCACCATTCGGAGCCCTCCACCCACCAACATACATAAGTTTTTGGAGGTCAGACGTGCAGCAAGCCTTAAGTTCCTGTTTTAAGTCGAAAGCCCCCTCTAGATGCTAATCAACCCAGGTGGTAATTCACTTCTCTGGTTTTCCCCTTCGTGCAGGAGTGCCACACCGCAAAACAGATTTTGCGGAATATTTCTTTTTGAGGAGCCTAGACTTCAAGACTCTACACCCCAACGCAAAAACGCCATAATGTTTCAGTCCCTCCTCAATACTGTCTCGTTAAGGCGCCTCCTTGCGATTTCCGGCGCAGGCGCAATTTACGAGCTAGTAGGCACGGTCCCTCTTGTCCTTCCGTCGAAGGACACCAATTCTAAACCTCCCCAGTTTACGTTATGAGAAGATAAGTCTACATGATAAGGGAATAAGGTACTGCTGATCTTGTCTTTCGGGCTGTTCTCTCAGAGTTCTGATTGTTTTTCGGAAGGGAATACGCAGTTTAAACTCCCCTTTTTTGGCGGAGGGTCTGATGGTATGCTGTTTCATAAAAGCCACCCTCGTTGCCTTCGGTTCGTCTTCCCTTTTCCCCTTCGTTCACTGTGCGGACCCCCCCCCTTCATTTACCCTGCTTGTAGTTCCAGTTCGTAACCGCGACGGAATACTGAAGTGCCCCCCAAGCCCCACCCGTCCAACTTTCACCCGGCCCCTGGGCGTATTAAACCCTACTCCCCCAATCCCCCCTTCTCCCTCCCCTTTATTTTCTCCACCCTCTTTTCTCGTCCTGCTTTTCAAAATCAGAGTCCTGGCTTTTCATCCCCCCCCCGTTCAGTACTCCAACAGGGTCCTTGGTCCTCGCGGCGTTGTACGGGCCACCATTCCATTGTCCAGCATCCTTCTCATCCCCAGACAGCACGGCCCCTACGTTGCACCAACATCTTTCCCCACCACCTCTCGACCCTGCGACCAGACCGTCCCCCCCCTCACGAAAAGGCTAGTCCCCACTTGACCGAACCTAAAACGATCACCGAAAGGGTACCGTCTCCCTTACCTGATGAAGGATTTCCCTTACTGTTGCCACCCGCCCCACATTACCTAAGAAAGCAGTACGATCCCCATTTTTCGCCCCGAAACCGTTGACCTTCGCCTTCTTTTTCCGTTTGCGGGGTTTTCCCCAGCTGTCTGAAAACCAAGCGAAGGTTCAAGTTTGAGAAGACCCCTTTTCACCTGAGAAACTATCTTAAATCTTCCCCCCCCCTCCAAATAACTCTCAGAATTGCCCCCATCTTTGTCAGTGAGATAGACTAGTGGACATCAGCTCGTCGACCCCTCCTGCGATTTGCTACCCTTTCTTAATCCCGCATAAACCCCAAACAGCACCCACAACCCGCACTGATCGGGGACAAAGTTGCGATACCCCTCTCCTTAACCCTCCTTGATACGGTCTTTCGCTTTTTCACCCCTTTGCCTTCCCCTGTCCTCTCATTGCCAATACCTCACCCCTTAGGACGGGACTTGTTCCTTGATCCTACAGAGTTCTCCCAGCCCCTGTTAGCCTTACCCTTCTGCTCGTAGTGAAAGAAACGGCGGGATGTGACTCCCCCCTAGACTTCCGGCCAGCTGGACCATTTTCCCAAGTCATCTCCTGGTGTTAGAGTTTACGAGGTCCTCAGAGTCTATGAAGGCCTTGCCCCCGAAGTCGTTCCCCATAGTGAGAGGCTGGCTCGCCGCACTCTGCCTTTGATGCCCCCTATTTGGTTTTCCCCTCTAAGAAACCCACTTTTCCCCCCCCCCAATTTTCTTCAGGAGACCCCCTGTCCCAGAGACCCCCCTTGATCCTAGTACCCCCTCAGACTTTCAACCCCCCCCATAGTAGAGTTTCAGCGTCGCAAGATCCTCCTCGAAAGGGTTCTTTGTATCTACGAGTACAAAATTCCTAAGTACTCCCTTCTCTGTTCGTCCACTCTCCTTCGTATGTCGTGAAACCCCGAAGATTTTAGTAGACCTGATAAAGAACTTGCCTCCCCCGTTTGTGGTGCTGAAGTCACTAATGACAGCCTCAGATGCCACCCCTTTTCCCTGTTGACGCCCACTCTTCCCCCCTTTCCACTTAGAAGATACATTAGTGTTCATCGGCGCATTTATTTTCCGTCTGACCCTAACGGGCACCCCCTTTTCTCGCCGGGGAACCCTTTTCCGAACGCTCTTTCTAGTGAGACGGTTTTCCTACGCTGAAGTGGTCTTCTCTTTTCACCCCAAAAGTCGTGGCAGAAAACGTCTATTTCCCACTCTTTCTCCTCCTCCGCGTTTAATGCTTCGATCTCTTTTTTCTCTACACCCCCCGGTACCATAGTTTAGTTCTGGTTTTCTCTTTCCATCCACTGTTCAACAGAACTGCACTGCCAGTTGACCTTTTTCTGACACGCTACGTTTCCCAAGCAAGACAACGTCCCCCGCTTAAATTGATTCCATTTTCCCCCCCTTTGCACTGCGATTGCAGAAAGCCTGTCGTTTGCCTTGTCATATGACGTTCTTTCTTACCCTTCCCCCTCAAGCCATTTTGTTAGACAGGAAACCCAATCTATAATTCTCCTCCCCCCCGTTTTGTTGCTTAGATCTTTTTAAGTGTGTCAAACCCCCATGGTCTTATTGTCCCCACTTCCCCTCAGTCATGACTTGACACGAAAGGATAAGGTATATTTCCCGTCCCATCTCCCCCCCCACTGTAGCCTTTTTGATGAAATGGTCCCTAGGGCCCTTTTTTTTTCCCCCCTTTTTGTGTGCACTTCAGATTTTGTCCCCCCCCAGGTGCAGCATTGTCAGCGGGCGGGTTTACTGTAATTTTCCTCCCTCCCCACCTACCACGAGAAAACACTAGTTCATTTGGTTGATCGGGTTACTTTTAGCATTCCCATGGACAAAGTGTAATCGAAAGAGTCGCCTTTCTTTTTTTTCATCACGCATGGGTTTCCCCCTTCCCTGAAACAATGCCGACACATTCCCTCTAAAGACTGCTTACCGGGTCCTGACTTGATACAAGGTGTAGCCGGCACATTCCCCTCATTCCCATCTTACCCCCAGTCTGAGAATCTACTACTTGTAATTTCTTCAGCTTTTGTAGTCCCCAGAAATGGTATAGTTCCCCTATTTAGTCTGTCATCTGTTGAACCCAGCCCTGTTAGCAGTAGTTTTGAGACCGTCCCCCAGGTCTTCCCCCCAACCGTCTTTTTCGCGCACATACCCTCGCCCTCCCCGATCCAGCGGGAACACTTCAGGGACTTCGCGCTCAGCACCCCTGTGACTGAGACTCTGGAAGAACTATGTTTCTACTATTGAGTCTTTTGTCCGATGCGACCCGCTCTCAGAGACCCCAGACTTCCGGTTTTTCCTCCTTTGGAGTTGTTCAGTGGTAGTTCTGTTCGACAAAACTTCCCTTCCTTGTCGGCGCCGCCCGCCCTTTCCTGCTTTCGCAAAGCTCGGCGGACCTCCTCATAGGCGCGTCCCAGTACTGAGTCTCGGCATTCTAAACAGTCAAAATGTCGCCTCCTCCCCATTTTTTTCTTCTAAGTTTCATAGCTGCCGTTTTAGGTAGTCACTTTTTTTCTTTTTTTCTTTGTCATCGATTCTTCAAACCGTAGCTATTACGTGACCCGGATGTTTCTTGCACGTACCTCCTTTGTCTTTTTTTATGTTAAGGTATGGTCGTCAAAGGAATTGGGTTTTCTACTTTCGGCATCCCCTTTTGATGCGCCACCCGGGTCCCGCAGGGTCGTTTATCTGACCTCCCCCTTCCCCCCCCCTCCTTCCCAGGTGCCTGTTTGTACCGGTGTCTTTCGCTTCCCCCCCCGTTCCCGTCAATAGAACGGTTTCTCCTCGGATGTTCCCACCCCTAGAAGATTTTTCGGTTCGAGCATCCCATCTATTTCATGGCTCTCTAGTGCTGTTCCCTTTCTTCACATGACTAATCTATGGAGTGATCAGGGAATTTGCTTGCTTCCTAATGATAGTTTGTCCCTCCGCTTTGACATCCTACCTCCCCCTCGACCTACGAGGTGGAGAACCCGGACGGCCGTTCTCTGGTTCCGGGGGCGTTCAGCCCAGATCCCACTCCCTCCTTCCTTCGCTTAAGTGAAATTAGATTTTTGATTTTTTCTTTTTTTATGTTTTTCCGGTAAGTAAACCTGCCGGTAGGTTTTTGTGCCCGTTTTTTTCCTTTTCTTTCTCTGGGGAGTTATACCGTCTCTTTTTTTTAAGACTTCCCGGGCCCTTTCGGCCGCGAAGTTTGGGACCACTGGTAAGGTGTCCATTCTGCATCTCCCTCTCCCAGTCGGGGTTTTTTCGGTTCCTGAAAGGTGGTTGACCCCTGCCAGCCTGTCAGGTTCATCAACCAACATGGTTCCTATTCCAGAATTGATCACCGCCCCGTCCCCTTCCCCCTTTTTCCAGTTCGGATGAGTTTTCCCCCTCGCTGACCCATGACCTTTTTTCTCTTTTCATTGATAATCTTTTAGGACTACCCCAGTTGCCGAAGAGTCAACCTGGGTGCAGAACCAGCCTTCCTCCGCTGCGTCTTTTCCCATTCTCGTCATAAGAGAACCTCCCTACAGCAAGTTTTACTCCCGACAGCCCATAGATTTTTTCCAGTTTTACACGCGTAACCCCCTTTTTTCCGCTCCCTTACGACCCGTGAAATGATCCGGGGGATCGGAGATACTACGTTCCTGAAGCGTTGGAGGTACTCGACTTTAAATTTCCTCTGAAGCAGCTCGGCACCTTTACTCCAAATTGAACGTTACCTATCTTTCGACTTTACGCCTTCGTTTTCACGGATGACGCTGGAGTTCCTTTTTTTTAAGTGTGGCGAGATTTTTCCACCACATGCATGACACTTTTCCTGGGGACTCCCCACTCCGGTCCGTTCTTTCACGCCGGGAAAGACTGGGATCCGGCCATCGAGTTTTCCTCCTGGGAAAGTAGACCTCGGCGCTGAATGCCAACTTTGGTTTTCGTGCTGCTGCCCTGCGCCGGAGCTTAGTAGATGTTGTTTTTTGAACGATACGAATTGTTGCCATGGTCGACAGTTGGTGAAGGTCTTGTCTTCTTTCTAACCTTTCAACAGAATCTTCGGTGACCCCTCCCTCCTTTTTTTTTCTGCCTGGGATTGCACCAGGTGACGCCTCTCAATAGGATCCCCCCGATGTTTTCCCGTTAACCAGGCGTAGCAGTGAAACCCACCCTTCCCCCTCAAAGTTAGCTGCATCCCCGTCCTATCTGTTCCATTCCACGTCCCTTTTCTCGGCGCCAGAAGATGTATACTTGCCCACGGTTGGTACCCTTCACCTCCCTCTGATGAGCCCCCTTCTTGTAACATCTCGTTTATTACCTCCACTAGGTTTTGGCCCCCCCCTTGTGTTTCCCTCCCATTCCTAAGCGCTCCCCCCCCTTAAAAAAACGAAGCCGGCCCTTCCCTTGGGACTGGACATTCATGCGTCCGGCTCTCGGAGTTCCATGGTCTCCTTTAGAGCTTCTGATTGTTCCATCTTTTTCCCCCGTCTACTTTGGAAAAATCCCCAATCTCATTTACGGAATATGAAGAGACTGATACCGATCTCTAAGCCTTTTAATGATGAAGTTTACTTCTGCCATGGTCCCGCAGTTTTTTTTCTGTGGTAGTACTCCTACTATTTCGCTGTTCGAGGACGGCGATATTTAGAGCTTGGATTCCCCGAACCTAAGAGGTTATTGATGTTAGTCATCTCCACTTTGGAGTAGAATACACACTCTTTTATGAAAGCTGTCCGTTTTAAAGATTTGGTCCCCCATACTGAAGGCCATCTCCTTCCGAAATCGGGGCTGACCCCCCCCGGTGACTTTCTTCTCTGAGGCCCCCCTAATCGTTTAAAACCCACTTCCCCATCAATCCCCCACACCATGCCTTCTAGTTTCTACGAGTTCTTGTGGATTCCCAATGTGTAAAACCTTGTAAAGTTGCTCATCAAAATTCCCTCCTCACTGCCCCCACCTCGGCCCCCAGGAATAGGGTTCTGACCCCACCAGTCAGAGCCCCTTCGCAGTTTTCTACCCGGACCCCCCAAAGATACACTTGTCCTGAAAAGATTCCTACCGTTAATAATTTGTTCTTTTGCAACACCCCCCGTCCTGTTACTTTCCCGCGTCATTCAGGGCGTCGTTTTTGATGGCTTTTCTTTGGATACCGCCAATACCTCCAGATCCAGACTTTTTTTTCCCCCCGACCTTTCAATTCTTCGCTTGGTCGTCGCTCTGTGGGCCTTGTCAACCGTTCTTTTCCATGGAAGACGCACCCGGTCACTTCCCTCCCCGGTATTTCATCCCATGGTGCCCCCCCCCCTCCATCCAGACGTTCAGGAAAGATTACCCCTGCGCATTTATCTCGTTCATAGTCTTAGGAAGCTTCCACCCTTTCTCGTTTCCCATGGCTCCCTCCTTTCTTACCCCCCTCGACACCCCCCTTTTTACATGATCGGGTTCAACTTGGCTTTCCTTCCCGACCCAATGCCTGCCTTTCTCTATTATGCGCCTTTCGACCTTCCCTTCATACGACGCATATGACCATACACCCCAGTCGGTCCTGACATGGTCCTATACTCGGAAAGAGTTCGCCTCCCGGTTTGTCTTCGAGGACCCCTTAGTTCTCGACTTAAATCTAAAACCTTCTTGATGTCCTTCAACTTACCCATACTGCATGGGACTCTTCCATTCAGTCCCCGATGTGTTCGCCTTCTAGTTTCATTCTCCCATGGGGCAGCTTGTCCCCTATTCTTTTCCTTCGACGCAAGTGTGCCGAACCTCCTGCCCCCTCTGTCTTGCCTCCTCGGACCCCCTCCTGAATGTTTATTCCAAACCCCTTGGTGTCTACTCCGTCGACAGTTTTTACCACTTTAACCACCCCCTGTTGTCAACCCCCGAAGTGATCCCCCGATTTTTCAGCAGCTCCAAAGCCGTGAAAACATCCTACTCCTAGTGGAAGTATCTCTTTCCCTCTGCTCATCAATTCTGCTAGACCGAAAAACTACGTTTTTGTTCAGGATAAGTTTCTGGAACCGGGCTTGTCTTTTTCTCTGACCACCAGCCGCCCTTAGACCCCCACTTTTAGTCCCGATCTCCTAAGGCCTTACACTGCAGTGTTCTGTTTTTCCGCCAGCCTTTTTTAATTCATAAGTTGTTCCTTAGCCCTTCTCTGTCTCCTCCCTCGTAACTTCAGTTCAATAGATTCGACCATTGGTCCCCCTTCGCAGTTAATATACTCTTCCCGCCCTCCTACCCCCCCCTTATCACTTTCATTTCGTTCAAGCGTATTCTTTTTCTCTTTCTTGTTGATTCATGTTTTTGAGGCCTTTCCAACGTGTAGGTGCCCTTCCCCCTATTCTATTGATATTAGAGATCACCTGTTGTCTTTCCTTTTTACTAGTCATCCTATTTGTTTTCGTCTTTGAGAGTTTCCCCCCCCCATCCCTTCCCCTTTACCCATTCGGATAATTTGTGTTTCCCCCTTTCTTTTCCACAGCGACAACACGTTCTCCAATGTACTTTTCACCGCTATCGATATTGCTCACAGCGTACCCCATTCGTTTTAGACTTCCACGTTTTTGTGTCAAGTTCCTAAATATCCCCATTGTTTTCATAGTAACCGTCTCCCACATCTCTTCATCATAAGTTTTTTTTTTCTATGAGATTGTTTCCGGTTGTCGAGGTAACCAAACACCTTTGTTCTCTCCTCTTACAAGTTTTTCTTCTTTCCCTGAACTTGGGTCTTTTTTCCATTATCGCCAGTTTTATGGTTTTCCAATTACAGCCCCCCCACTGGTTTTCGACGGCCGGTTGTGTTTGGCACCTTTCCTCTTTTTTTTTCCCCAAGCGACTCCCGTTCCTGGCGGGTTACGGGAACCACCACGTGACCCACTCTTTAAAATATCTTGTCCCCGAAAACTGATAGTCCTCACATTTCCCCCAGCGCGAATCCCCCCCCATTCCTATTTTTCTTCAAATAAGTGTGTTCCCTTTTCTTTCAACAAAATGCACAGCAAGTCCAATCACCGCTTCCCTTCCTCTTCCTGATATTTTTTGCGAGCCCCACGGGGTGCTTTTCGTCCATATTAGATAAATAAGACGTCAGTTCCCCCCTATTCGCCCTTCCCTCTTTTTCAGACTTTCAGGTTGAAAGCTGTGTACTCTTTAGTCCCATGGGGCCGTTCAGCTGATTATGTAATTCCTGGTTTTATCGCCAATCCCCCCCCTCTAGTAGTGTTTCTGCTCCACGGTCTCCCAAACTTGAGTAGGTGTTTAAGCCTCGTTCCTCAATCCTTGACAGAACGGACATGCTGTCCACACGTCAGTTGGTATCTTATCCTTACGTGATACCTCTTTTTTTCCGCTGTTTTCCTCTGTATAAGCTTCCTAGACGAGGATTTGCCCCCTTTGATTATTATCATTGATATATTTTACTTTTCCGCTAATACGGTTTGTAGTTGTTAAAATTTTCTTTTTTTTCCTTCTTCAGCCCCCAGTAATTTTAACACCCTCTTTCTGCGCATCCATACTTCCCCCCAACTTTCTTCTTAGGAAATCGGGCAAAGAACCCTTTCTTTTCCCACTGCCTTTTCCAGCCCTCGTCCTCCACCCCCCACTGGCGCCGAACTTGTCCGAAGCATCCCCCTGCGTCGATTTGAATTTTTCCCTCCGCTTGGTTCGTTTCGAAGAATCTTTATCGTAACCTCTAGGATTGATGCCCTCGGTGAACTCTCTCTCATTTCTCACAATGTTTTCTTGCTTCCTTATGTCGTACCTTTGGCTAATTGATTAATTTCGGCAACCTAGGCGTCCCGGAGGCGGGAAGTTTTGGATGGATAGACGTGTCTTTACCCTGACCGTTTGTTTGTCCTATGGTGTTAGTTCCGGTCTCGCTTGCCGCCCCTTTCAGACAATCTGGTTCTCTCGGGTTTCTCTCTTGAGGAGCTCCCTCGGGCCTGCCTTTCTTCCTTGATAGTGATCTTTTTTGATTGGTTCTTGCTTCACCTGCCATTGACTCTTTTCGGGTGGCTCGTTCCTTTGTTTCTCCTGCTCGTTTACTTTTCCATGCCCCTCAGAGTCGCCATTCCGCTTGGTGCGAACGCTTTCCGGTTTGCTTGGGAGCTTTGTACTCCTTCACCTGATCAAATCAGACTCCTTAATTTGAAGGGCTGTTAGCAGTTTTTTTCTAGTGTCCTACTGGTCCACGGCAGTACCAATGGGTTGATGCCGACCCATTTCGTCTTTTCTGTGGGCCCCCTTGTATTTCTCTGGATATCTTTGGCTGGATACCAGAGGCGGGGGAATCTGTTTGCCCTTGTCTTGTCCTTTCCTTTCTCCTTATGAGGGTAAGGAATGAAGGACAACTCCAGCGTCCCCAGCGTTCTCTGCTTTTCATGAGGTTGTTTTTGTTTTTTTTGTGATCCCCTTATACCGCTAGTTGTCTCCTCCCGGAATATTCCAGTAGCCGTTTGTCCTAATCAGCCTGTTTTCCGTTTTTGTAACTCTTGCTTTATTCTTAGAGGTTTCCCCAGAATTTCTTGGACTGCAGCGGGTTTGAGTGTACTTCGGACGTTTTGATTTCCTCAGTGACCACTGGAGAAGATTTACCACAGGCAGCCCCCCTAACCCCCTTTTCATCAATCTCGGCTATGCGGGTCGAGAAAAAAATCGCACCCAGCCGCGCCCCTTGCCCCGCCCCAGCGGCCTGTAGGAGTTGACTTGACTGATCAGAAGAAAGGGAGCGACCAGTTCCCGCAAGTCCCCCTCCCTTTCCCTCCAAGCGGACAGGCTACGCGTTATCATTTAAGTGAATCGCCGTTGGAGGTAAATCTCCTTCCCCTTCCCGCCGGCCCCCTTGCGCGAGGATCTTCGCAAACCCCGCTGAGAGACTTATTCATTCGTTCCCCGCCTTCCGTGCGTGTTGTTGGTCGTTGTGGTTTTTGCTTCGGGCCGGCGTTCCTGTTTCCAGCCACCGAGTTCCCGCCCCGCGTGTTTTCGGTTCGTTTTGAATTTGTTCACGCCCTTGAAGGACAGCCAGCTCCATTTGGACGTTTACCCCCTTGTGGGACGTAGGACATCAGATTCGCGCCTCCTTCTGAAATTCCCCCTGGCGTTGGGATGCGTCCTGCTTACCCCGTCTGAGTCGTCGAGGTTTGGGTTGAACTTTCCGCATTTTGGTCTGCCCGGTTACCCAGTTTTTGAGCCTGAGGCTTCGGGCTGGGAGAAAAGTCGGTGGTTTCAATT
>Ga0179593_1636787_pt1 | contig 20930 bp, 30 predicted proteins | sample CZODoug2_1_08_16_FD_185931 | JGI IMG/M metagenome (GOLD analysis project Ga0179593, IMG submission 185931) | Vadose zone soil fungal communities from Angelo Coast Range Reserve, California, USA - CZODoug2_1_08_16fungal (PacBio error correction) | ecosystem: Environmental > Terrestrial > Soil >... | reverse complement strand
TTTTTGGGGAAGACTTTCTCTTCTTTTTCCGGTTTTGCTCAGTGGGGAGAGTGGGGGTTGGTTTCCTTGGTTGAGGAGATGGTTTTTTTCTTTTTTTTTCTGCAGAGCGTGTTTTCTCCTCGGCGGTGTTCTCTTCCCTTTCGGGCAGAAAGTGGCTTTTACGTTGTTTTTTTTTGCGCTGCTGCTACGCCCCCCTTTTTTTTTGATGGCTCCTTTTGATCAGGTTCGTGCGGGCAGGGTTATCACCCTTCCGGGCCAAGCGGTTTCTTTTCCACGAGACCTCTTACTGGGGCGCCGGTTCGGCTCCCGCTGGCCCTCGCTTTTTTTTCCTGGTTATTTTTGTGACCGACGGTATGGCGGCGTTAGTTTGTTCCGTACTAGGTCTTTGGGGCTGCCCCTTTTCCCCCCCCCTACGCTTTTTTTTTTTTTTTTTTTTTTGGGACCGGTCGGCGGACAGTTTTGTTCTGAACGGTTTTTTCAACACCCTTTTTTTTCCCTTTTCGCCTTGGTGGTTTCTCCCCCCACACGGGCTTCCCGCTTCCCCCTTTTTTCTTTTTTTGATCCAGCTCCCCCGTATCCCTCTCCTTGCTTTTGTAGAGGCATTTTTTTTTGCGGAAGTGGTTTTTTGGTGGCAGTTTTTTTTTTTGTTTCTTCCGCCGATGGTGGCGGCGCTTCTCTTTCCCGTGACACTCTCCCTTTTTTTGTGACGGTCCTTTTTTTTTTGTCTTTTAACGCTTTCTTCCCGTGTCAGGGTACTCGATGTGGTGGATTTCTTGGGCAGGCAGAAGCCCCTTTTTGCTGACGATTCGTTTTTTTGTGGATTCCCCTTACCCGCGGCAGTGTTGTTAGAGGAGGTTTTTTTACCCAGTTTTCCTTTTAGTGGTCTTCAGGTCGCAATGAGGCTTTCCCACGTCCTTGTTCCTTTTGGGGTGTCTTTTATTAGATTTGTCTTGCTTTTCCCCCCCCTTTTTTTTTCTGCGGCTTACCCAGGAGCGGTTTTGGGACGACTTTGGAGTAGGCCTTTTCTTTTTTTTCATGCCCGGGGGTCCCTTCGTTTTCAATTACGCAGTTCCTTTCAGGCGTTAGGGCGTCGTTTTTTACCCCTTTCGTTTTTCTTTTCCCGACGGCAGGGACCTCTTGCGGGCTGCACATTTTCCTGGGCGTGACGTTTGGACCTTTTTTTTTCCGCCCCCAGATCCCGGATCCTTTCCTCCCTCTTTTTTGAGGACACTTTTCTGCCCCCCTGGCGGACGAAGCTTCCATCTCCTACTTTTCCGGATAACCGGCTTTTTTTTTCCTGCCGATGGTTTTTTTTCCGTCTTTTTTGCCGAAGTCTTTTTTTCCCTCCGGCGGCATAACTGACAGGCTCGGTTTCCCCCTTGAACGCATTTCCGCGGGGCTTCTTCCCTTCTGTTCGGCGTGCTGTGCCTTTCCCCCCTTGACGGCAAGGTTTTTTGCGGCGGCTTTTTTTTTCTGGTGCCGTTTCTTTTAGGCGCCAGGGCCCAGGGGAGGGGGACCAGATTCCCGGTTTCCTTTTTGGGCGCCCTCCTCCCGGCGGTGGGGCGGTGGCCGGCTAGTTTTTTTCCATTGAATTTTTTTCCTGAGGGTGTGGGCCCTTTTTTTCTCTCTCGGCCCTTTTTTTTTGCGCCGGTTTCGGCTTCTGGGCCTGCGACGAACGATTCTGAATCTTTTTTTGTGCAAGTTAGTGATCTCCCAGAAAGAGGCTCTGGATTTGACTTTTATCGGCCGTTTTTTTTTTCCTGAGTCGGGTCCCGATGCCACTCCATTCTTTTGAGGGAAGATGCGTTCTCGGCTTGTGGTATGTCTCCCTTCCGGCCGCTCCTTTTTCGGGGTCCACCCACCAACTTTCTTTTCGCGAGCAGTTTTTTCTTGGTCTCGTTGTCGGCTTTTTCCTGCCGTGTTGAGGCGTGCAAAACTTTGCAGGTTTGGAGCGCGAGCGTTTTGTGAGAGTGTTCGGATATGGGGAGGGCTGTTTCTCCCCCTGGCGGGCCGGGGTCGTGTTTCACGTGGTTTTTTTGGGGGCGGTTCCCTCGGAACTAGGACCGCCGAATTGACCCAGTGTTTTTTTTGGCGTAGTTCCTTCTTCTCTCCCCCTTTTTTCGGACATGACCGTTGGCCTTGTTTCCTTTCCTGAAGGCGTCTTTCAAGGTGCCTTTCTTTCGTACTCTTTTTTTTTTCAGGTCTTTGGTGCATGGCCGACATGGTTGTCTTTGCGCCCCCTTCTGAATCGAGGGGTTTCCTTCCCCCGTTGTACATCTTTTTTTTTCCCCCCCCCCTTTCCCCGCGCGCCAGGTAGTTTGTTTGATCCCCTTCCTTTGCGCCCACGATATCTTTTTGTACCTTTCCTTCCTGGCGGTTGCATTCGTTTGGAATTTTTGACTTGGGGGGTGTTCCCTTGGATTCCTTTCCCTTTTCCTTGCTTTTCCAGTTTCTTTCCACGGTCGTGGGGCGGCCGGGGTCCCTTTTTTTTTTTTTGGAGGCGTTTTTTTTTTTCAATATCTCTCTTTTCTTACCCTCCTTTGTTTTTTTTTCCCTTCGGAGATACGCCTATCCCTACCCCCCCCGGTTTGAGCCCCCCGACGAACCGTTTGATCCCCCGAATTCCCCCCTTCTTTCTTCCCAGTTCTTCTTTTGCCCCCCCACAAGGCCCCCTCCTTCGGAACCTTTCAAGAATCCCCTCCCCCGTTTTTTTTCTCTTGCCCCCCGATGTTTTGGGGATGTGGGGTCCTTTTCCCCGTTACCGGGTTCCCCTCGTTTGGCGTGACCACCCTTTCAAACAATCCCTCTCCCCCCTTTATGAAACACCCGATTTTCATTGAGGCATTCTTCTTTTCCCCCCAGGGCTTTGTCGTTTTTTATTTTTCAAAAAGAATTCCATCACCGACTGATTCCGTACTGCCCGGGCATTGTCACGTTCGTTCCCTGGGCATAAACGACCCTTCATTTTCTGTTCAAGCATTACCAATAATCTCACGTTGTTGGTAAAAGGAAGTCCACTTTTCTTCCCCCCTCCCAGAACTGAATTTTTCGAACTTCCCCACGGCCCCCCCCCAAATTTCCCCTGCACGAAAACAGGGGCGGTGTCTTTGCCCCCGTCCGCCCTTCCCCCCCTCTTCTTTTTCACCTTTTGTGGATTTGAAATCTTTCAAGCTTTTCCCCCCTCGACCCCTTCCCCCCTACCTTCTTTTCCCACATGATTCCCCCCGGTGATCCCACGCAACCTGGTTTTTTGCGCGCACCGTCTTCCCCCCCCCCCCTGCCCGGCGGTCTTTTTTTCCGGCCGCCATACACACTTTCGGCTTTGCGTTTCGGAAGGTGTTTTGGCGACTCTTTTCCCCCCCCCCCCCGCCCATCCTCCCTCGTGCTGGCCAGCCCGCAATCCCTCAACACCTCTTTTTCGGAGACCTTTTTCCCCTTTTCCCTTCCTCCGCCGTCCATCCCTTTCCCGCCGCAGTCGAGGCTTTTCTCCCCCTTTAACAATCCGAAAGACCCTTCTCTTTCCGCGGACCTCCCCCCTCCGGCCAAGCCACCCCGATCCTGAGCACCCCCCGACTTCTTTTCCTTTCCTTCGAAGCCCCTTTCCTCGGGCCCTGCTGGCCTTTTGTGTTGAGGACCCGCACCCCCCAGGACTCCGTCTTCTGGCCTTCCCCCTGCGTCATCGAAAACCCTTTTCCTTAAAGAAGGGATTTTTTCGGGATTCCCGCACCTTCGACCTGCCAGAATTCCCTGCCCTTTGACAGCCCCCCCCGACCGGTCCCCCTTTCTCCCCGTCAACCCTTTGGGCGCCTCCTTCGGATCATTGGAACCGATTGGCCCGATGGGACCCTTCCCCCTTCTTTTTTCCCTTCCTGGCCTTCCACTCTTTTTTTTGCACCCTGATCGGGAATTGGGGTTGCGGCCCCCCCGGCCAAGCCTGTTTTTCCGAACCTGGCAGCACATTCAAATCACCCTCCAGGTATCGCCTCTTTTTGCAGGCCTTCCCCTCCCTCCGAATCCTTTCCGCGCTCTTTAACGTGAATGTCCCCAACAAAGTGGGATTTCAGGCGGAGGACGCCCTCCCTGAAAAAGGGGATTTTGGGAGGGTCCAGTTTGGATTCCCCCCTTCCCCTCAGACCCATTGTTAAAGCCCCCCATCTCGGAATACCTTCACGCCCCCCTCCCTTTTCAGCGGGCAGGCCGAACTTTGATCCCCAATGTTTTCTTACCGCTTGTGCCCCCTCCCGCTGTCGTCGACAGTTTTCCCCGTCAATCGGTTGTTTTCAGACCACCCCCTTTTTTTTTCCTCACGCCCTTCCCTTCCCTCCCCCTCCGCCCCTGGACCACCTCCTCCGTCGCGGTTCGCCCCACTTTTCCCCAATCGGTCTCCTCAGGCTGGGGTAAAGTTTCTTTCCGGATGCCTTCGCCACCAAGCCCTTTCCCCTGTGCCCCAGCCATTTTTGGCCCCCCCCTGCCACCTCCCCCACCCCTCCCCCGTAGCGTTTCTCGACCCACCCCAAGCCAAGTGGGGAGATTTTTTGAGTCCTGGTACTTTTATTTCCCAATAGGGCCCCCACCGTCGACCAAGTGCCGGGCTTCCCCGCGCCCCAGGGCCTCAGAGTGCCCTTTCCTTTTTGAACAAGGTGTTGGCACCTTTTCCCCCTTTTTTTCGAAGAATTCTTTTTCGATGCTCCCCCCTTTTCCTAGTCCCTTACTTTTCAAACCCGGCCCCCCGCCCTGCCCGCTCGTGACCTCCTGGACCATTCCTTAGTGTTTCCCGTCCCCTTTTTTTTTCCGGCCCTGCAGAGATCCGTTGCGCTTTGGTGCCATTTTTTTTACCCGATTGCCCCTGCCCTTTTTTTTTCTTCCCTTTCGATTCAGATACGTAATCCTCCCAAACCCTGGCAGAAGCAGCTCCCCCCCCAAACTTGCGGCCCCTCTTTTTTGCGAAAGCGTGCCGCGCCGGTCCGTGAGTAACGCCTTGTCCTGCGCCTTCTTTCTTTCCCCCAGCGCCCCCCCCCGGGCCAAGGTCCCAGCATCTTCGACACAGGAGCCCTTTCCGACTAGCTTTTCCCCTGCTACAACCCCCCCCCCCCCCCTAGATATATTTTACTATTCCTCCGTTTTGTGTTTTTCTCTTGGGGTGTTGTAGATTTCCCTGGCTTCGGATGTTTGCGGGCTCCTTGGCTTAAGCGGTTTTGGTACTTTTTTTTTTTTTTCTTGGTGGAGCGGGGCCTTTTTTTTTTTTTCCAAGGGCGCGTTTCTTCTTTTCCCACGCTTCTTTTTTTTTTCACGCGGCGAGTTGTTGGGGGGACGGTTTCGGTTCAACGCAACGGTTGTCTTCCAGTTATTCTTTCTCGTTGCGGGCTTCTCCCCCCCTTGGCCGGTCCCAATCAGTGGGCACATCTGTATCTGGCCTTTTGCGCTCTTCTTTCCGGCGGTCACACGCTTTCCCTTTTGATTTTTTTAGGTAAAGCTGGTGTACCTGGCAATTGTCTTTTTGATCCCTTTTTTCCATCGGGTCATTGGGGCTCCATAGACCTGGCTTTTTTGCTGTGACTGTTTTGACGCTCCTTTTTGAAGGTCTTTCAACAAGGTAGGCACGCTTGGGTGGGCTCCCCTCCGTTCTGTGTCACTTCCCTATTTTAACCCCCCTTTTCATCCAGGCTGTCCCAGCCTACCCCCTTCGTGGTTGTCCCCCTCGCGTCCCCTTTCGGGGAGGTGTGTAGGCTTTTTCGAAAGGATTTCGCCGATTTTTCGAGCGCTCCTCTTGATGTTCGACTTTCCCACGGACAGTCGTTTTTTATCCGGATGTGGAGGGTTGGTCGGGTACCCTTCTTATGGATTGTACTCTTTTTCCCCTTCATGGGTATTTGGATTTTTTTTACTTTCGGATTCCTCTTTCTTTTTTTTCCCTGGGGGGCTTGAAGGCGTTTTTTCTTTTAGGGAAGTAGCGGACTTTTTTCTCGGTAAGCTATCCTTGAACCCAGTTTCTCGTTGTTGAAGCATTTCTTTCCCTTCCAGTCCGTGGGCGGCGCTTGTTTGGTATTCGATTTTCCCCCTGTGTTCTGCTTCCTTCTTTTTTTTCCTGGCGCTTTTTTGTTCGAAACGGGCGTTTTTTCGGACTCCCCAGTCATTTTTCCGGGTTCATTCTTCTTTCGCGTTTTTTTTTTTTTTTTTTCTTTTTTTGGTTTCCCTCTCTATTTTTTGTGTTGCCGAGCGGCTCTTTCGGTTCCCGGTTTTCTTTGGTCTTCCTTTTTGCAGGGAATTCCCGTTTTTCAGGTCGGAGCCGGTTTCCGGTGACGGTTTTTCCCCCATTCCCCCATTCAGGTCCGATCTTTACCTTTTCAGGCCGGGACTTGTCGTCCTTTTTTTCCCCCCCCTCTTCCTTTCCTTCGGGTCGGCTCGTTTGCAGGGCGCCGTCTCACGTGCTTCCCCGCAACTTCCCTTTTTCCTCCGTACTTTCGCGGGATTTTCCCGGGCATTTTCTTTGCGACGTCTTTCCCCTTGGCTTTCGAAGGTCGCAGTCGTTTGGTGCACAGTCAGTACCCCCCTTAGCCATCTTTTTGCGGTTTCTTCGGCCGGACGGGTGCTTTTTCCGCAGGCGCCTTTTTTGCGTGCCGGGCGCTAGGAAAGGAGGTTTGATTTGACGTTTCCTGTAAAGGAAGGACTTATGTCTACACGGCAGTGCGGGGGGTTTTCCGGTTTTTTTTTTGCCGTAGAGGTACATGATTCATGGAGGGTGATTTTTCCCCCCCCTCTCCTGTTAGTTCTTTTTTTTTTTGTTCTGTTTTTTTTTTTTGGGCGGCGGCGGGATGCGACGCACCATTTTGTACGCGGCCTCGTTTTTTTCCTGGCGCGGGCGGCGGCCAGCCCCTGCGGTTTTCCTTCTTCTCGGCGTCTGCCGGCGGCTTTGGGCTTGACTTCGTTCCGAAGTGGTAGGTGTCTTGTTCGACATCCCGGGCGTGTGTTTTTTTCCCCCGGAGGCTTCCCTTCCTTTTGTAAAAAAGGGGGCTCCCCCTCGACTACCTGGTCCCTGTCCTTTACGTCTTTTTGTGTTTTTTTTCCCGGAGGTGCCGAGCGAGGACAGTTTTTTGCGGAGTCGGTTGTCCTCGTGGTAGGGATTTTTTTTTTTGCAAACGTCACCAGGTTTCGTCCTTTTTGTCGGGGCGCCCTTTTTTCGGGGCGTTTGTCCCGAGACCCCGGGGGTTGTTCCTCTTTCGTTGGGTAAGTCCGGGTGTTTTTTTTCGACGTTCTCCCTCTTTCCGCCTCTTTTTTTGGAACAGGACGGGGCGGTTTCGTTTTTTTGGACCAAGGTAGGTCCTTCTTGATGCCCATGACGCTCCTTTCCCTTGCCGCGGCTTCCCGGGGTGCCCCAGTATTTTTCCTGGTGTCACGCCCTGGGTTGTCCTTCGTTTCGCAGGACCCGTCTTTGGTGACCTCGCACGTTGATCGTGGATCTTGCCCCCGGGTAGTCCGCGCAAGGGAGGTTTTTTTTTCCCCCTGTACGTCCACGCTCTCGGTTCTTCCCCCCTCCCTGCGGGTTTCCCCGCCCCGAAGGCGGCGATGGCCTTGGGTTGCACTTTTCTTAGTCGGGAGGGCGGAGTGTCTTCCTCCAGGGTCGTTCGGGGCTCTGTTTTTTTTCGGAGTGGGTCTTCCTTCTCTTTTTTTTTTTGGGGTGTCGTATTCTCTTTTCCCTTTGTCCTTTTAGATACGACAAGTGTTTCCCCCTCCCCCCCAGCATTCCCCCTCCCCCCCCCCGACCGGACATGGGACGACAACTGATTTTCAAACGCGAACTCCAAGTTTCCCCCCCCCCCCTCATCGCAGGCTTTCCCTTTCCCCGAATGGATTGATGCACCCCCCGCTGTTTTGAGAGCGTGTTTTGCCCAACCGGGTCCCCTCTCCTCTTATTGGCCCCATGTTTTTCCCCCCAAGATTGCACGATAACTCTTGGCTTTTTTTCCCAGGACGAGTAATGGCCTCCCAAAACTTCCCTTCTTTCCCAAAACAGGTTGTTGTCGGGCAATGTCAACCTACTGGGCCTTTTCCGGTACGAGCCCCTGCCTGAACGTGCGCTGTCATGGTCCCCCCCCTCCAAGTTTTTTTGTCCGACCTTTTCCCTACTACCGGTCCCCTCCTCGACGGCACCCTCCAACTTTTTTTGAGAATCGGATGGCCCGCTTTCACTGCCCCCCCCCCCCCCCCTTTTTCCACCCACAACCTTGCCACGCCCTCCGGCGAACCCGCGAATGTCCCGGCCGACCCCCTCCCCGGGCCAGACCCTCTTTCCCCACTTTCGGTGAACCGTTGACAACTTTTCGACTCCATCGTGCCCTTATTTTTCCCCGGACCCCTCCTTGATAGGCGGAGCCCCACCATTTTTTTTTTCTGGTGGACCCCCGCTTTTTCCGCCCTTGTTCCCCCTGCCCGAGTGTGTTTTTTGCGCCTATTACCCCCCTCCCTTAAAAATGTGAGGACATTTTTGGCCTTCAGGCAGTGTCCCCCTCCCCTCCGGTTCTTTCCGGCAACCCTTCCGCCCCCCTTCCCCATGCTGGCAAGCCCTCCTCCAGCCGCTCCCGGCCGCGGCCCTTTCCCTCGTTTAGTCCCCCTTCTCCCGCCGCAGCATCACGGCCGCCTCGTCTGCTCGTCCACAACTTCCACCCTCCGCCCGATCATGGACCTGGACGAACACTACGCTCCAACACACAGCGGGAAGTCAGTACACAGACGAGTCTCTGGTTAAGGGCCCCTGCACAGAGAACTGGCACATGAGGCTTAAAAGGGCAGGCCGTCTTCCTTCTGGGCACGCCTTGAGTCCACCTTTTTCTCCTTCCAAGGCACCCTCTTTAATTGAGTTACTCGATTTTTCCCCCCCGCGTCGGACCCTTTGCCCGTGGGGAAGAGGCATCTGTGCAACTCCCCTACAACGACCCCCTTCGACCCTTTTCCGGCCCGGGCTGCGCCATTTTTCGGCACCTTTTTTTCCCTTCGCCGGACCTTCCGTCGAGGCGCATGTGCTTCCCAGGACTTAGGTTTTTCCCTCCCCCCTGGTCTGGGAACCTGTCCTTTTACCTTGCCCGACATTTTTATTTCTGGGGGTCCTCCCCTGCCGTCAACGGCAAGACCGCAGGCCGTTCCCCCCCCCCTTCCCCCCCTCCCAGCACTCCTTTCCCCCCGGTCGTAGGCAGCCCTCATTTTTTTGGCCCCCCCGCCCCAGCCTCGACGACCCTCCCCTCCTCGTCCGTTCGGCGCGGACCCGGCTGCGGATCTTGGTGTTTTCCCGGACGCCGTCCAACCCTTTTTTTGGAGGACGGTCCCCCTTTTTTTTTATTCCGCCGAAACACATGTCCAGCCCGTTCCCCACCCGCGCCGCCCCCACTCTTTTCAGACCGGTTGTCGGGCGACCTGGCGCCCCCTCGGCAACGCTTCCACCCGTTGGGACTTCCCGCCTCTGTTTTGCCGAGTTCGTCACTTCCTTCAGCCCCCCCCCCCCCCTTACCCCTTTTGCCCTCCGGCCTTTCCATTCAAAGTACATAATCCCCCCGGGTGCTTCTCCGCCCCGTCCACATCAGTTTTTCTTCCGGACTTTAAGTCCTCCCTCCCCCTGATAGTCCCCCCCGCAACCAGGATGGACCTTCGTCCTGAACCGACCCCCCCCCCCCCCTTTCCCCCCGCCCCCTTTTCGCCGCTTTTTTTTCCTTTTGACCACACGTCCCCTTTCGAGGGGATTCAGATCCTGGTTATCAGAACGTTAATTGGGTCTTCCACCCACCGTCCCCTGGGACTTTTTCTCAGACCAACAGACCCTCCAACTCGGTGACGTTTGTTGAAAAACCCTTTTTCCTTTCCAGGCTTCAAAAACCCTTTTTTTCCCCTTTCAGAGCTTTCGCTGGTGGCAGGGCCGAGACGGGATTTCCCCCGACCCTCCCCTTTTTTCCCCGTCCCCTTCCAGGACGGTGAAACTCAAACCCTGCGTTGTGCTTTCCGTTCACTTTCCCCGAGCCCTTACTTTCCGCTTTTTTTTTCTTTTGGACCCCTTACGTAACCGGCTTGCCGTCCCGCCCGCCCCCCCTCTTCCTTCCCCCTATACTTTCCCCCTCCCTGGCGTCAGCAGCAGGCTCGCCTCCCCTTCCCCTAGTTTTTTCCCCCTTTGCATTGTGGCAGCGTCCCCCTTTCCCGAACGTAAACCTCGACCTCCTCCAGATCCACTCCCTCAACCCTTGCCCCCCTTTCCCCGCTGCAACGAGGGGCCCAAAGCCCTATCCGTCGTTCCCCCCAAAACCCCCCCCCCCCCCCCCTTTTTTTCCTCTCCTCCTTTTTTTCGAGATATTGGGGGTTTGGGTGTTGGGAGCTTTTTACGACGGCTGGGTCTTTTTTTTTTTAGTTTCCCCCCGTTCTTTTGGGCGAGCGGGGCTGGGACCCCCCTTTTTTGGGTGTTTTTTTTTGGAGGCGGGAGGCGCAATTGGTACTGCCGGCTTCTTTTTCCTTTTCCTGCTCGCCCGCACTCCGGGGAGTTGTTTCCTTTTAGATGCTGATGGACGTTTTTTTTGGATGATTAAGTAATTCCTCTTCTCTTCTTTTTGGCGGGAGCTCCCCCCTCGCGGGAAATGGTTTTATTCTCCTGAAGCGCCAGTCCCCATTTTCCGGCTCCCTTTTCCCTTTTTCCGCGCCCACGCTGTCCGAGGTTTGTAGTTTTTTTTGCTGGGAAAAGATTCCCGGGGCGGCGGTTTTCTTTTCTTTCCTCTGCATTTTTTTTCGACGGCGCTGGTGACGGCTTCATCCCGTGAGGGCTTTTTTAAACCCAGGGTAGTTCCACTTTGGAGCGGCAATGGAGGAGCTTTTTCGGACGTCCCTTACGGGATGCAACATGATCCCCTATCCCCAACTTTTTCTTTCCTGTTGGTGGGTCGAGCCCTTCTCTCCCCCTGGGTCTGTTTTTTTTCTGCAAGGGGGTCTTATTTTCTTTTTTTTACTTTAGCCTTCGCTTCTCCTTTTCCCCCCTGGTGTCGAGTGACACCGAAGCCCATGTGCCTTTTTGACGGGTTTTTCGACGTCCTTTTTTCTTTTTGTTTTTCCGATGTGGATGTTTTTCAAAAGTTCCTTTCCCTCCCCTTCCGGGTCCTTTTTGCTGACGGAAGTCGTGGATGTCTTGGTTTCCAGCGGCGGTTGAGGTGCCAGAGGTGAGGGTGCACGGCGGGCCCCAATGGGTTGAGGTGAAGAGTTTTTTGCTTGTGGGGGCGGGGGCTTTTTTTTCTTCTTCGGATTGGCTTCTTTTTCGCGGGCATGTACCTTGCGCCCCAGTGTTTTTTTCCGCCCGTTTCTACAGGCTTTTTTGTTTGCCTTGGATATGCGGGGCACTTTTTTTTTTCATAGCGGTAAGTCTTTGGCGTTCTGCTTTTTTTTTTTTTTGTTTTGCCCCTCCTCGTGTTTGCGGCGACGACGGCATGGAATTCTGAGGCTTTTCCGCCGGCGGGATTTTTTTTCACCCAGATCCCTCCCCTTTCCCTTTCGACCCCCCTGCTTTTTTGCCAGGAAGACATGGAGGCGAATCCCCTTTTTTTCCCTCCTCGAAGGCCTTTTCCCGGGAGTAGGGATTTCCTCCCGATGGGCTTGTTTGCGAGGCGGGAGCTTTTGCCAATTGCAGGTTTGCGACTGCTTTTTTTTCTCCGAAAGGTCGGCATTTTTGCTGCCTTAAGACAACAGTTTCCGGTCAGGGGCGGCCAGTTTTTTTGTGACGAGGGTTTTTCCGTCGTTTGGTCCTCGGCAGGCCCGGAGACGGGACCCGGATGTTTCTTCGACGGTGTCCCCTTTCTACGCTTCCTTTCTAAGAGGACCCCAGTGGGCAGGTGGCAGGCTTCGGTGCGGTCTTTTTCCCGTCTTTTGCAGGAGGTGAAGTTTTAAGAGAACGGGCGGGCGCGTTTTTCTGATGTGTGCGGCGGAACGAGAACGCAAGTTTTTTTGCGGAATAGGTGGCGGGGGGCGGTGTCTTTCTCACTCGGGGAGTTTTTCTTTTTTGACAGTAGAAATTCCCTTTTTTTTTTTTCTTGACCTTTTTTTTCTTCTGAAAGGCCGGAAGTGTGTAGGAGGATCTTGGCCCTTTCTGGAGGGGAAGTCCCGGAGGAGCCTTTCCTTCTGTGGTTTCACCAGTGGGAGGTTTCGAGCGTTTTTCCTTCGTTCCTGTCCTAGTGGTAGAGTTTTTTTTTAGGCGTGCCCCCATTTTTTTCGGCGGGTATATTGTTCCTGGCGCGGAGGCTTAGGGGTCCTTTTTGCCGGCGGCTGGGCGTGGCGTTGTTTGGGCCGTGGGTCAGTTTTCCGGTTTTCCTTCGACTAGACGGGACGCCGTTCAGGTCGTTTCGGCATGGACGGTTTTTTTGGAGTATTCTTTCCCATTAGGACATGGACGCCTTTTTCTGCCCATGGACCTTTTTCCAGGCCCCTTTTTCCTTCCTTACTCGTCCTGTGTGATGAATTTTGAAGGCCCCCCTTTCTTCCCACCTTTTTTTTCCATAGGACCGGCTGCCCTTTGAACAGTCTTCTCGGTTTGTCTCTTTCTCGGGATTTGTTGTTTTTTTTCAAAATGGGTTCCTCTCGCCAGGTTCTCCCGGTGCCGGCCCGCTCTCGTTTTGAGTCAGGGCGCGGCTTTGCATGACGGGGGCCGCAGTTCGGTTCTGGGGCCCCCTGTTTGTTCCCTTTAGAACTTGCTCGCTTTACCGTTTTTTTTTGTCAGTTCGTAAAGGCTTGGGACGGCGTGGGGGCTGTTTTTCTTTTTTTTTCTCTTCTTCTCTTTTCTTTTTTTTTCCTTTGTTTGTTTTTTGGTTTTTATTTCCCCCTTTCCCCCAGCGCATCCGGGACCAGGCCTTCTCCCCTCTCCCCCCCGAACGACCCGTCCGCTCTCCCCTGCAGCTGCCCCCCCCTTACGTTCTCCTTTTCCCCCAATGGGCCCATTAATTTTTTTTTTCGCCGAAATTACCGACGCGGGCGCCCGATTTGATCGGGGGTGTGGGGGCCTGCGCCGTGGAAAGCAAACCCCCAGTTCTTGCCCCGCCTTTTTGCTGTCTTGCAACATGTTTTCAACAGGCCAAGCCTGAAAGCACCTGGGCGCCGAGTGAAAACCCCCCAGAACACATTTTTCTGAAGAAACACCCTGTTTTGTAAAAAGGGTTTTTGTTTCTTCCCTGCCCAAAGGACTTGGTTTTTGCCCCCCAATTGCTGAGTACGGGACCCTTATCTGAACCTTCAATGTCCTTTGCAATTTAAACGCCGGGCCGTCCCTTTCCTTCCCGCGTCCAGCGGCTACTACTTCGCCGGTTTTTTTCACGAAAAGAGGTTCCGTTCTTCAGGAACGTCTTCTCTCTTTTTACCTCCACAAGGGCATGCACCCCCTTTGCCCACACACACCCCAAAGCCCCCTTTTTTCTCCCCCCCGGAGCCACCCCTTTCGGCCATCAGACGTCCCCCTCTTTTGACCCATCTCCCCCTCGGGTTCCCTCCCCTCCCTTTCAACTCGACTAATCGCAACATCCCCCGACCTACAAAATGCTCTTTTTCTGAAAACTCCCCCATTTGGCCTGCAGCTTCCTCCCTCCCCTTTTGCCCCCCCTTGGGGGGCCAGACCGTTGATGCACGACAGCCCCCCCTGCCGGCTGGCAGGCAGTTTTTCGCCCCCGTTCCCTGGCGAACTCCTTTCAAGCCATCCGACCCCCGCCATAGTCTTTGGGAAGTCCCCCGGCGGCCTTTTTCCCAAGATTTCTTGGACCCGGACCGGTCGTTCTTTCGGAAGGGACAGTCCTCCCCCCCGAAATCCCCGAGTCGATGTTTCCGTCCAAAAAATCCCCTTTTTCCCAAGAAGACCCTCCTGGAAAGCGAGGAACACAAAATAAAACCCAAATGGGCCTTTTCTTAGGCACACCGATTTCCTTTTCCTTTCCGACCCGCAACTCACGCCCCTGGCAATTTCTTCACACCTTCTGCCGAGGCCCCCCCCCCGGCCGGCGCACCTTTTTCCGCCCGGATTGTCCCATTCCCGAACCCTTTTCTTGTCCCTCCTGTGCGAAGGGGCCTGCGCATATCTTCCCTCCTGCGAACGCTGTCCTTTGGGCCCGCAATGGTTTCTCTGGTCCCGCGCAAAGGAACCTGACTTTTTCACAACGGAGCTCTACTAAGGAGGGAGCCGGGACCCCCCTTTCGTTCGAGGGATTCTTTTTTTTTTTTCCTTTCGGGCAGCAAAGTTCCTTCACAGATGTTTTCTCTCTTTTTTGATCGTCGAATCTCTTTTCTACACGACGTCACCTTGCAAGGCTCCCCTCAACTTCCCTTCCCCCCAACTTTTTTTTTTTTTTTTTTCTTAAGTCTTTTTCGTAGCCGCAATCCTGGACGGCCCCTCCGCCGTCCAAGACATTTAGTCAGTCTTTTTTTTCAGAGTTTCCGGATCCGGGAGAAAGATCCTTTTTTTCGTTCCCCCCCTTTCCCTGTCGAACAAGTGTCAAAGCGGCCTTGGCGCACGGTTACATCCCCTTCCCAAACATTCCGCCATCGGAATTACCTACATGCTCCGGACTTGGAATTCTTTACCTGCTCCTTTTTTCCTTCCGTCCCCTTTTTCCCCACCGACAGTACAGACCTTTTTTTTCTGAACCTGTTTTTTTCGTCTGTCTAGTCCCCTTCCCGTACATTCCGTCTTTCCCCCCCCCGTCCCCCCCCCTTTGCTCTGCCTCCGGCCCTTTCCATTCCCCCCCCTCGAATTTCCCCCTGACACCTCCCCCTTTTTTTCGCTCCCCGCACACCAGGGTACACCTCGGACTTTGTCACGTTTCGACACTCCCTTTTTCGGAGAAAAACCGAAAGAAGTTGAGACCCTGAAAACAAATCAGGACCCAGTCTCCGGCTGATTCGTGGACCCCCCCCTTACCTTTCATACTGAGGGAGAGTTTTTTTTTCCTGGATTCACGTAAGAGTTCCTTTTAGTCTGGGCCAAAACCTCCCTTCGAAGCCCGAGCCAGCGTTTTCCTTGTTAACACGTGACGGTTTCTCACCCCCTTGTCGACTTTCCCTCCGAGTTCTTGCCCCCAATGCCTCCTTTCTGCACCCGGCCAGCAATGCCGTCTTTTCCTCCGTGGATCCCTGACCCATCTCGGCCAAAGTTTTTTCGAATTTCTCCGCTCGTTGTTTCCGAAACCTCCCGGGCTTGGGGGAAAACTTTTTTCGCTTGCCCCCGCCCGGTGTTGCCGTGTTCCACCGAAAAACTCGTCCTTAAATCCAACCCCCTTTCCGTCCGCCCCCATTTTTCGCACCGTTCCATCCAACCCCACCCCAACCCCCTTTTTTTGCCCGCAGAAGTTCCCTTTTTCCCTTCCCTTTTCGCCGGTCCTTTTTTTTACCTCGCATGCTTCCTCGCCTCCCTCTAACCCCCTTCTTTGCAACACGGCACAGGGCCCGCGCCACAGCTTCCCCCCGGGCCCGCCGACGTCCCTTTTTCCCCCCGCACTCCGCCACTTCCCCCCATTATCTCTCCTCCCCCTTTTCCTACCCGGTTTTTTTTTTTGGAGAGTCTCTCTTTTGTTTTTTGGGGGGTGACTATGGCTTCGGGCGTGGGCTGAAGAGGGGTCTTTTTCTTTTTTGCGGAGCGGGCTGGACGGGGCAGGGGTTGTTCACCCATGTTTTTTCTTTTCCTTTTTTTTTTTGAGAGGGGGAGAAAGGGTGTCTTTTTCCCACGCTGATTAGGCAGCACCTTTTTTTTTTTCGGACGGGTTGCGCTTTTTTTCTCTTTTTGATGGAACGTATTCTGCCGAGTTCTTCTGGTGGTCCTCCTGCGGGGGTGCCCCGTGGACAACGAGTACTTCCGTATATGAATTGTTTTCTTCTGTAAGGACGTGCACGTGCTTTTTCTTTTGGGAGGTTAAAGCTTTTTCTTTCCTTCGGGAGGCGGTTCCCTTTTCCTTTTGTGGAGTCTCCTCACCCTTTGTGTGACGGCGGTTCTGAACGGTGTTTACTTTTTCCCGTGTTACAAAACAAAAACCCCGATGGAGAGGGCCTTCTTTTGGAGAAAGCGGTTCCCTCCCTATTACTGTTGGATGATTACGGCTCGATTAACCTCCCTCCCCTCTTGGACTCCTAGGAAGAGATGTATTTTCCCTTTGTGTTGTCCCCCCCTGTGGCCTTTTTTTTTTATTTGAAGCGTGGGCTTTGGCCCGGCCGGCGGATACTATCCTTCTTTCCTCCCCGTGACACCCGTGCCCCCCCCCTTTTCCCCCTGATTGTGCGGATCCGGGGGGCTTCAACGGGCCTTTTTTTCCTGGTAATTTCGATGTGTCCGGGCGGAGGGCCCTCCCTTTTGGGCGGGGTGTTTTTTCCTTGAAGTATGGATGAATTTTCTGACAAGCGGCCGTCGGTAGCGTCTTTTCCTTCGGCCCTTTTTTTAGGCATGGTAGACATTTTTTTTGGGGGCAGGGCCCCTGATGGCGGGGCTTTTTTTGCGTCCCTTTTTCTTTCGGCCCCAGTTTCAGCATGTCCCCCTTTCCGGCCAGGCCGACCTCTGTCGCCGGGTCAATTTTCATTAGCGGTTACCTCTGCGTTACCGTCCCCTTTTTTTCCTTTCTCCCGTGTATTTTTTACGACGGCAGGTGAAATTTTTTTTTTTTTTTGTCGGAGCCTTCCCTGGTGAATAGGCCTTTTCCCATCCCGATTTTCCATCTTCGACCAGCTGGAAGTTCAGGGCTTTTTTTTGCGGGAAGCCCTTTGAGTACAACGCCTCACCTTTCCCTTCGGTGGGTTCCTTCTTTTTTAGAGGGGCGCCGAGGCTGCCCGGTGGGGCGAGGACCCCGGGTTTTTTTTTTTTTTGCAATCTCCCATTTTTTATTTTCGGGCAGTGGGAGCCTTGCACCCACCTTCGCTTCTTTGCCCATACTCCAGGATCGCCACAAATACACGCGTTTCGTGCGTTTTTCTTCTCAGTCGGAGTGTTTTTTTTCTTTTCTGAACGCTTCTTTTCCCCCCCTTTTGTCGGCGGCGGTGAGGACTTTTTTCCGTTGGTTTTTTCTCAGGGCGCAGGGCCTTGAGTCGCCTTCTTGCTTCGCTTCTTTTTTTTTTTTTCTCCTCCTTCCAGGAGGTGGGCTTTTTCTGTTTCAGGTTTCGGTTTCGCGGTCCATTTTTTTGTGGCAGGAGGGTGCCTTGGACCTGGCGGCCGGCGGGCGTATATGGAGGCGGGCGGACGTTTAAGCCCTTTCCCGCCGCGGTTGTGCGAAGTTGCGGCGGCCCCTTTTCCCACGAGGTCGGGGCGTCTACGGGGCAGTTTTTTTTCGGGGGATGACTTTTCTGATGGCCCTTCTTTTTTTTAAAGTTGGTAGTCTGTCTCTTTTTTTCTAAAACGGGAGGGTCCTTTTTTTTTCAATAGGTTTTTTCCGGGTTTCCCCCCATTTGGTGAGGGCCCGAGAGTATTTTTTGTAGTGGTCCTTTTTTAAGGAGTCTAATTTTTTCTTCCCGTGCCCCCGGGTTCTTCGGAGCGGAGAGGCTCCCTACACTTTCCCCTCTCTCCCTCCTTCAACTGTCGACCCCTCCCCTCTCGTTCTCTCCCTTCATTGTTTTTCTCTTCATTACCCCGGTGCCCTTCTTTCCTCATCCCTTCCCACCCCCCCCCCCCTCCCCTCCCCCCCTAGTTGTCTCCTCCCCCCCCAACGTCGTCGCCCCCCTCTCTACCCAGCCCCTCCATTTATTCGGCTCCCCTCTTATCCTACCGCTTCTCTTCCCCCCTGCCTATCCTTCTCCATATACCACTCATCCACCCACCCTTCGACGATCTTCCCCTCAGTCCTCACCCTCACCTTACGCCACCTCTTGTGTCTCCCTCGCCTTTCCTGCCCTTATACCCCCCCCCTCTCTTCCCCCCGCCCTCCCTCTCCCCCCCCCCAATCACCCCTTCTCCCCCTTCTCCCTGGCCTCCCCCCCCTACCTTCTTTTCCTTCATGTTCTACCCACCTGTTAGCTTACCTCCTTCTCTCCCTCCTCCCGTCTTCCCACTAACCCTCCCCACTCAGCTCACCCGCTACTTCCCCCTTTTGCGCGGGGGAGGAGTGATTGGGGGCGAGGGTTTCTCTTTTTAAAGGGGTTCGGCGTGGGGGGTTTTCTGTGCTGGGGGCGTGTTTTTAAACCAGTTCCCTTTGCGAATTTTTTTTTTTTTTCGATGCGTGCCTGGTTCTTCGGGAACCCAGGAGGGCTTGGCTCTTTTCGGGCGCTGAAAGGCATGGACTTTTTCTTTTTGTGCCCCTGAAACGCCCCCTTTCAGGGGCCGGGCTCGTACTCGTCGTCCTTCCGTGGCAGGACCTGGTTGTCCTCCTTTTTTCTCAGGACCCTGTGATCGATGGTTTCGTTGATCGGGATCTCTGGGGAACCCCCCCCATGGGGCCACCGTTCTCCCCGGAGGCCCGGCGACTTCCGCTCTCGTTTTTTTTTTCCTGGGCGGTTGCATTTTTTCCCGTCCCCGAAGGCGGCGTTTCGCCCTTTTTTTTCAGGAAGAAAACTTTTGGGGGCGGCGTTTTTTCGTCCCGGTCGCTTCCGGCCGGTGTTATGCGATGGTCGTTTCCCCTCCTCCGTTGTTGTTGTTGCCTTTCCCTTCCCAGAGACCCATCCCCCTCGGCCCCCCGACGAACCTGGCTCCTTTTTTTCTCACTCTCTCGACTCCAAGTTCTCCGTTCCCCCAGGCCCATCCTTCCCGCGGAATGCCCTCTGAAGGTTTGTACCCCAGAATTTTCGCAGGGGAAGTTTTCGGACCCCCCCGGGTCACCCCCTCCGGGAAGTCGTTTAGTGCCACATTAACCTTGCACCAAGGGATAAAAGATTCCAGGGCTTTCTCTTCTTCACCCCCCTCGAATTAATGGTATTCCCCTCTCTTTACAACACAAGTTTTTTCGGACTGCTTTCACCTGGACCCCTACGGTTGCCAGTTCGTATAGGAATGCCCCGTTTGGCTCCATTTTTGTTCTTCGCCATTCCGGACGCCCCATGGTCTTCTCCTAATAGGCCGTTGCGTTTCTCCCTTTTTCCGGCCCCCTCGGAGTCCTCTCTTCGCCCGCCCCTTTGTCCCCTAACTGCCCCCCCCTTCCCCACCCTGGGCCTTAAAACGGCGGCCGTTTTCCCCCCGCTCCCCTCCCCTTCCCTCCCCCTCCCCCGCGCCCGTTTTCCCCCATCTTCCTTCCCCTTTCGAAAACCTGTTTTTGCTGCTTCCCCTCAACCGTCGTCCTTCGGACCACCTTTGTTTTTTTTCACGACGCCCATGTTTCTTTCTTTTTCACCAGGCACCTGGTGGGGACCCGCTTTATCTTTTTTTTTTGCGCCTTTGAAACAACTGCCCCCTGGGCATTTTCGCCAGACCTTTTCTCTTTCCCACTTGGGATGGCCGGGAAGAACATTTTTCCGGCTCCCCTCCCTTCAAAAGGTATTCCCCCAGCTTGCAGAAGAAACATTCCTCTTCCCGAACCGGAGGAAGCGATTTTAGTTTAGGTGTTAAGCTTTTCCATCTCCCTGCCGCCGGCTTCTCTTGTTCCACCACATGCACGATCGGACCCCCCCCCCCCACTATAACCCCCCCCCCCCCACCCCGCCCTCCCCCTACCCCCCCCCCCCCCCCCCGCCCCCCCACGCGCCACCCAACGTTCACCGCAGTTGATGTCTTCCTTCCACCGAACACTCGCTCCTTTTTTTTTTTCCCTGACACGCCATGAGCCTTCTTTTTTTTGCGGCCCTCCCCCCTGGTTAATGGTCACGCTTCCCCTCCCCGGGCTGTCCCTTTTTTTTCATCAACTGTGCGGACTTTTTTTTTTTCCCTGCGCCCCCCTATTCGAGTCCCGCTCCCTCTCCCTGGGCCCGATGTCCGAATGGCCTCTCCTTCCGCGTCCCTTTCCTGCTCGGCACCCTGCGCCCTCTCCCCCTCCCCCCCTCTACTCCGGGTTAAAGGGCCTTTTTGAGGCCTTGACGCCTTCCCCTCCCGGTTCGGCTCTTTTTTTTCCTCAGATGGTCTCAAACTCGGGGGCGTTCGGACGTCCGTTTCCTTCCAACCCGCTCCGAAATGGCCCTCCCCCCGATTCCTGTACCGTTCCGCACTCAACGGTTTTGTGCCCCTTTAAAGCTCGACGCAGCTTTCTTCCCCGCGAGTCCTCGCGATTTCCCCCCCCGGCGCCGATCCCCCCCCCTTCGGGCGGCCTTGACGTTCTCCCTTGCCTGGCGGACACTCTTTTTTCGCCAGGTACAAGGGTTTTTTCCCCACATCCTCCGCCATCTATCCTCCCCACAAAGCTCAGTCCCCCTGGGGACGTTTTCCCCCCAACCCTTTTTCTGAGGAGGAACTCCCCTAGCAGAAACCCACCCCTCCCCCTCTCCGGCTGGACCCTTCTGTCGTGCCCTTCCCTTCCTTAAGTAAAGCCCCCGTCCACGGCTCTTCCCCTCTTTCCCATCATAAATCCCCCCATTTACAATCCCCCCTTGTTCCTCATCCCTCTTCCGGACAACCCTCTCCCCCCCAATACGGGCACCCCCCTCGGGGGGTTTTTTTCGAACGCCCTCCCTTTTTTTTCCCAACAAGCCCCTTTTTTAAAGCCTTTACCACTGAACAAAAACCCTTCCGAACAGTCTCTTTCTTTCCCCACCAAGGAAGAAGCGGTTTTTGCGAGGGGGGTGGACTTTTGATTCCGAAAGTGAACGTCCTTACGGGCGTGCGGCAAGACCCCCTCCCCCCCGGAAAAAGCCCCTTGTTCCCCCCCCACGTTTTTCTTCCCCCACTCCCCGGTCCGACGAGTAAACTAGCGTACTTTTCCCTCCCCCACCAGCCGCCCGGGACTGAGCACCGCCGCCTGCGGGAACCCCGGTTTTTTTCCCCCGTGTCACCTGCCTGGCATCTGCTGCCCTGCCGTTTTTTGCTCCACCTTTACGTTTGATCTCTCCCC
>Ga0179593_1428051_pt1 | contig 20931 bp, 21 predicted proteins | sample CZODoug2_1_08_16_FD_185931 | JGI IMG/M metagenome (GOLD analysis project Ga0179593, IMG submission 185931) | Vadose zone soil fungal communities from Angelo Coast Range Reserve, California, USA - CZODoug2_1_08_16fungal (PacBio error correction) | ecosystem: Environmental > Terrestrial > Soil >... | reverse complement strand
TTTTTACACGCTGCCGGATCGTCCCTCCCCCCGAAAAGATTCAGCAGCGGTCTTCCTCATCGCAGTAACGTTTACGTTCTCTCTTGATCGCAGACGCATTGGTGAGGACCCTTCCTTCCGGATTTTTTGCTACTCAAAACCCCCACCCCTCGCTTTACGAGCTGCTTGGTTTTTGGTCGCGTGTTCCCCCCTTCTTAGTCTCCCTCAACGACAACAAGGGTTTTGAGATCTGTTTTGGGCCCCCAAACGGCCGATCTCGTCGCGTTTTCTTTTTTTTTCTCCCAATGTCTCGCTTTTTTTCTTGTCGCAAACGACTTTTGGCAAATCGTCAGATGATTACTCCCTACTTCCCATCCACAAAGCCTCATGCTAGTGCGCTGGTCTCTCCTTCGAATATTGGCTTTTCGCAGTCATCTTCTTCCCATTCTTTTACGACAGGATGTCGACCTTTTCCCCAGTTCCGCTTATAACGCGTCGCCTCTTTCGGTGTCCGTCCCTCTGCTTACTAGCTTTTCTCGAGTTTCCTAGATTGTTCTTTCCCCCATACCTTTGGCGATTGCTCTTACAAGAATCACCCTTTTCACCCTTTTTCACCCCTCTCTTTCCCTTTCTTCCCTACCTTGCATCATGCAATTCGCAAACACATCACGAGTTAACTCGCGATTCGAAGTGGATATCTTCCTCCATCGATCACATCTCCTATCCTCTTTATGAGATGTAGCTGCGGTTTTTTCCCTCGCGAAAAACTCCACTCTTCCTTTCACCGTCATTCTAACTTTTGACTAAGAGCGAAGTTGTTGTTCCCTTTCCTTGTTAGGGAGTTTTACCCCTTCGATCTCCGTCCGGTCCCTTTCGCGATGCGATCACCCTTCCTGCCCAAGATGTTTTCCGCGCTTTCGTCTATCTTCTTGCCCGATCCCTCCCCTTGTGTCTTTGCATGCGTTTCCAGCCGAAAATCCAATGTTCGCATCCGGACGCAGCCTTGTGGTGCTTTCCAATTTGCCGTTCTTCCCCTCTTTTGTCAGACCATTTTCCCGGCTAAATGATTTTGCGGTTATCCACACGTATGAGCTCACTATAAATCGCCCTTCTCCTCTATTCCGCGCCAGGCTCTTCGACCGGTTTCCTGCGAGTTTTGTCGCGTTTTCTGTTGTTCTGTCCCGCTGATTCCCTTTGATAATCCCTTTCTTCTGATACACGATCGATTTCTCATCGTTAGTGTGTAATTCCGTTTTTTTAACGCGTTCTTCCTCTTCCCCTCCCCTTTTATCCACCTGAATGTTTTCCATTTTGGATCTGCCTTCGCGACCTCTTCTAGCCTGCGCGTATTTGCGCGTCGCCATTTTGATCGCTCAAGCGTTACGAACCATGGTTCACCGCCGTGAAGGGTTTGGAGCCTGTGCGACCTTACTAAAATTTTTTCCCCTCCCGTCCTCATCGAAGGTCTTCTTTTTCAGGAGTCCCCGAAGAGAACCTCACTCTTCTATAATTCTTCCCCCCCTTCCTTTGCGATGTGCCTACACGCGGACATAGCCTTTAAGCTCCGCGAAGCTTTTCACTCGCGGCCTTATCTTTTTGGTCATGTAAGGACATTGGTTTGCTTCTCGCTTTTTCTTGATTCAGAGGTCTGATGATTCCGTTTATAATCTTTATCCGATACCATAATCATGTGAGAGATTGCCCCTCCACCGTAGCCGCCCCCTTCGCCGCCGGTCCTTCCACCGGCTGTTCCTCTTTTAGGCCGTTTGAGCCCCATGCCATACGTCTTTTTTTTTTTTAGTGCCTTTTTTTTGGTTTCCCATGTCGTAATAACAGTTGAATTTTATCGTAGCCATGTTATAGGATATCGCCTGTTTTAGTCTTTCTACTTTTTAATGATATCGGTCTCTTTATCTTGTCTTTCGTTAATTTTATCCCCCCCCGCCGACCCTTTTTCGTCTTTCCAGATGTACTTTACACCTCCGAGGCTTAGAGCCCCCACCCTCCCTTCTCGGAGCCTTTCTCCCTACCATCCTCCATTGTCCAGAGATCTCTAACATCCTCCTTTTCCTCTTTGGCCCTCTCACGTGCACTGATTTCCTTTTCTCCTTCGTTTCCCTATGCTCTGGAAAGCAAACGGAACTAGGCTTTCAATTTTCGCGTGCTTCCGAACAGTCCTTGGACTCTTATCCCGAGAGGGAGAGGCCCCCTGTTGATGCTCCTTCCATGTCCTTTCCCCCTGCTCCAAGGTATTTTTCCGATGGGTCATTCAGTTTGAGCTCTAGATTAGCGCTTCTATTTGTTTTTCGGTCCTTATCCATATGGAGTGCGTTCGAGGCGGTCTTTTTCCTGGATGAACAAGTTGCCTGGGTCTCCATGGTCCTTTTCCTCTCAATGTTCTGATGAGCTCGTTCTCTTCTGCTCTTCCTCGCCAGGGTCGGTCTAGTATAATCCTCGCATGTCTGAGACCCCGGCTCACTCGACGTGCGTCTTTCAAGCTCTCGGCTGCTTCCCCAGCTCCTCTTTTGTTCTGACACGTGTTCCGATGGTTATTCTAGCCCATGTAGCAAATCGGTCTTTTTTGACGGAGAGACTTTGCTCGCAGTCCATTTCGCAGTTTTTGACTCACATCCCCTTGATAAAGAATAGATGGCTTAGCGATCATCTCCAGCACGTTGTCCATTTCCCCTAGGAAACTTTCCTCCTTTTTTTCTCTCAGTGTGTAATGGCCTTTCCTCATTTGCAGAATGCAGAAATGGTACCAGTTTTCCGACTCCTCCCTTCGGACGTCTCGACGATATCTCTCTCTCTCTCCTCATCTTTTTGTAGAGTTTCTGATCGCTTCTCCCTGACAAGCATGTTCCGTTTTTGCCTTCTATATCCGACCACAGTTTTCACTGTCGTGTTCCTTTTCCTCTAGTATAACCCCGTCAAAAGCCCCCTGAGTGGAATGTTATATCCCCATTTCTGCAGATCTCTTTATCTCTCGACTTCAGCCCTTATCTTTATCAGATTTTCCCTTGTGAGATGACTGTCCGTCCCTTTTTGGAGGGGATTTCCCTTCCCTAACCTTTCTACCATTTCCTCTCCTCCCTATACCCATCTTTGTAGCCGATCGTCCACCAGTGAGTTTGACCCGCAGCTCCCTCACCCTCCCGAGCAACTGACATGAGTTAGCTCAAAATTCTTTTCTTTCCAAAAGTGTCTTACGGAAGGCCTTTCTGTCGTTCCACCCCCCAGGCCCCCCACCTCTTCTCTTCGGAATTGAGCGAAATCCTTGGCCCTCTCGCAACTGTGTTGCAGCCAGCCCTTCCTGCTTCCAACGTCCCTGATGTTTCCTCCGATCCTTATAGCAAATGCACCCCCGATGCTCGTCGTCGGTCTTCTTGACCCCCTGAATTCGCCTCTTTTAGTCAAGTTCCGACATGAGTCATAGCCCATGGGTCCCACTTTGATCGGAGCCATGTGCTGCGTTCGGCAATACGTCATTTTCAAGCTTTTTTTCGCGTCCCTTCGCTTTAACCTTCCTTAGTCTTCGCATTCATCAGTTCCGTTCGCCAGGGCCGTCCGATTTACCGACTTTCTCTCAGATGCGTCTGGTCCATGTGTGGAGATGACGATTTGCCCTTGAAAGGATCTGCCGTTTGCCGTTGGCGTCCGATCGTCCCGCCGTTAAAAAGTTCTCTGGTGCGGGTGTACATTCGTGAAAGACACGTCCTCCGTCCTTTACATTATAAAAGACGTCCAACGTTCACTCCCCCATTGAGATGGCTTACCTCTCTTTTAGGAAGAATGGACCCCCCCCTCCAATCCCCCGACGTGGGGGTGGGGGGGGGTGGTTTGGGGGGGTGTCGGCTTGCCTTTTTCAATTGCTGCAACCCCTTTTTAAAAAATCTCGGAGCTTTGAAATTCTCGGATCGTTGGAGGAGTCCTCCTTCTCCCCGCATTTTTTGAAATTGTCATCTTCGCCCCCTCAAGATTCCTACCCTTTGACTCTTTCATTTTCCGGTTCCAACTGGTCCCTGGAATAGCACTTGTCTCGTCTTGACCTCCGGTCCTGCGCTTCCCCAGAGAGTGTCCCCTTCGCGGCCCCCTCTCTAAATGATTTTTTTTTCGCGCGTGTTGTCTGGTTCACACCAACCCCCCAGGAAAATGCAAAGTTCAGTCCCCTTTTCTAGGGAAGGTTCCCGCTTCCTTCCTTTGGCAGCAATCGGATTTTGCGGACGTCCTTTTTGAATTGACTCTCAAAAAATTTTATCTAGTCTTTCGGGGCACCTCTTCACGTCGTGACTGTCCTGCCGTTCTTTTTTAGCGATCGGAGGAAAATTTGCTCGAAGTTCTTCAAGTCACGCTCCTTCCCTATGTCACTCGGTCTCTCCTCGCGATACCCACTAAGTGGTTCCCGACCTTCTTTTCCCTGCTCAACTGCGGTTACGATAGAAGGAACTCCTTCACCCACTCTGATGGGGGGAAATCGATCTTCGTAAAAGTCTTTTCCTCTTTTCGACTCGGTTTTCGCTGAATCCCCTCTCAGCGACCTCACTCCTTCGGGTCCTCACCACCAACTCTGCAAAACGCTGTCGAGCTGCATGGCGTCCATACTGAGGATGAGTGAGCCTTGAGTAATTATCGTTTTTCTTCCCTCATGTTTGGACACTGGATTCCAACTGATACTTTTTCCTTTGGAAATTTGTGAGGGTCATCAATGGTCCACTCCAAAGTTCCCTACTTCCTTTCCCTGCTGCTATACTATTGATTTCGTTCCCTTGCAGGCGCTTTATCGAGCCCCGCCCCCCCCGGACGAGTAGATCCGGGGAGATCAGACCTAAGTTGTTTCCTTGGTTGCTCTCTCTCCTGACGACCATCTCGATAGTGTTTCCGCCCTAGACCGACCCGCACCAACGTCGCTATTCCTGTTTTATTGTTCGGAATGGAGCCGTTTCCTGGCTGCTCTCCGATGTATTTTTCTTGCAGTTTGCGACACGCCTGCCCTCCCCCCCTCTCATTTACACTGCGAAGTGAGCTTTGATAGATGGCTGAGGGTGCGCCCCCTCTCGATCTCGACACCATCATTCACGGAGGGATTTGTTTCCCTTCTTTCCGATCTGCACAATCCGTGAAAGCTTCTTGGCGTTTTCTTTGTTCTTCTGCCTCTTGGCTCCTCAGTAGGACGAAGTCTCCCCCCCTTGAGCGCCCCCCCGCTGCACATTACTTCAGTTTGGCGATAGCAGGGACACCTAGCTACCAGATTCTGCGTTCTTTTCTCCAGTGACCCTGTTCTGTTTCTGCCCCATCCTGACGTCCATTAAGAGTTTGATGCAAGGCGGCAAACGCGTATCTGTGGTGTTCCACCTCTTACCGATCAGCGTTTCCTTTTTCTGGATTGGAATTGATTTTCTTACCTATTGTCGATTTCCCCCTCCACGCGTTGCGCCACCCAGGTTTCGTTTTGCGCAATGGAGTCCCAAAAACCTAAGAGATCGGACTTTGTTTGGGTCATACACTCCTCCGCTTCAAGAAGTTTGTTTCAGAGAATCCCTTTTCTTCACCGCGCCCCCCCAAAGCAGCTCGTAACCTCCCGCATTTCTTTGCAGTTGTGAGTAGCGGTGACAAGTTCGTAAGAGCAAAAATCTCTCCTAGACAGAAACCTTTCGTGCTGGCGATCCGGCGCCCTTTTTCGAAGTTCTTCTTGATCCCCTCTGATACTCTTCTTTCTCTTTTTCCTTCCTCCTTTTTATCTGATCTCTCACTCCTTCTGATCCGGAGATCAGAAAAGGTCCTCCGGGCTACTCAGAGCAAGGGCACGGGACGACCCCACCCCCTTACTTCGGAAGCTACCTCCTTTTTTTCCATTTGGCGGTTCGGATTACGAATACTCCAACACAAACCCACCTTGCACCTCCCATCGACGTTACGTTTCTTGTTTTTGTGATACCCTTAGTTTCTACACTAACAGGTCTTTCCCTCTATGCTAGTGGCTGAACGTCTCTCGGTTTCTTTTCGGTTCTGCAATGCTCCCCCGACTGTCCGTTTCCCAAAACGTGGTGTGACATTGCGGTTTTTACCCCCATCTCCCCCCTTATCCCCTGCAAACCCCCCCCATCCCCCCCCCGAGCCCTTCTTTTTCGTGCGCTTTGGAATCCGGCTGAGACGAGGTCGTTGCCTCCTTTCCATCTTTCCTTTTTCCAGTTTTTCTTTTCCCGGATGGCGATCCTCCCTCTCCCACGATCTGTAGATCTGTTATCGGTGTCCCGTTTAATATGCCTTTTTTCTCCCCGCGTGCGTCGATTTTCCGAGATTGGGACTCCTCGCTACTTCGTCAATTTGGACGATTCTCATCTTTCCCCCGAACCCCGGAACCCTTACCGCCCTGGATTGTCTTTCCCTTCATGAACATTCCTCCCCCGCCGTTTACAAAAATTAACGATAAGTGCGTCTGCTTGTCGCACGCATCCACTGAAATCTCCTCTCGCCTTGTACCCCTTTCGTTTATCGGCAGGCTTCTCCTGCGAACTACAAGCGCGAGCAGCCTTCCAGGCCCCCCCCCTTTCACAACAGTTTACGAGGAAGGTCTTTTGTTAAGGACAGCTGTTGATGCGCGGTCCTATCAAACCCTCTTTTCTGCTTGCCGTCGTTTTTCCTTTGCTTTTTTAGAGACTCCACCCAGTCAGTTGACAATCTTTTATCTTCGTCGGCCGGTCCCCGGTGTTTATATCATCGAGCTGAAAGTTCCCGACATCTGTATTTTACCATCCGAAGCAGTTTATGGAGAAAAGTTGGGCTATTTCCCTTATTCCTTTGCCAGTCATTCCGGGATACCTAATCACTTTTTATCTTTCTTTTTCTCACAGTATTTCGCTGTCACCCGATAACTCCTCTCGATCCCTACTGATTCCCTCCATCGTTCAGACCGGTAATTGTATCCCCTAATTAGTCGAAGTTTCTTTCTTGTTATTCCTTCCCCCCAGCATACGATTTCCTCTTTTGCTGAAACGATAGATGTTCCCTCTTAGTGGAATTTTTCTCCGACGCCCCCTTTTTTTCGCCCACAAGGCATTTCTTTCTGACACTTTCTGTATATAGACTTCTCCTCCCTCGTCATAGGGCGTCCTTTTTTTGAGCGCTCCTTCGCCAATTCTTTAAAGATCTCTCCAAGCTAGCTGAACCCCTCCTTACGCTGAGCCCCGTTAATCCGATAAAATTTTGCGTCCATCAACTCCCCTCCCTCCTTTCCTAATGCTTCCCCTTCGCGAAGCGAACCCCTTCCCGTAAGATGGTCTCCCCCTTGTGCTTTCTTAGAATTTTGTTTTTTTCCCCCGAGACAAAGGCCTCGATACTCCCGTCTAATCGTGCTGAAGATTTACCAATTCCTGACGCCTGCTCTGCCGGTGTTTTTTTCCCCAGACGACCATTTTCAGTCTCGCGATGCCCGGCGTTTGGCCGCGACTCTTCTCCTTACCGCCCTTCTGTCTGAAAGATAGGAAATTCTCTATAACTGAGTTTTGAGAGCCTCCCCACCGCTCCCTCCACCATTTTCTCTTCTGTCGATCCCCCTCTTTGAGTTTCTTTTTTCAGCCCTTTTGAGTCAATGCAGCACTTTTCGTGTTTTTTTTCTTGCCTTTTTGTTGTCCGAAAAGGTTGCAGCGTACCCGCCCACGTTTTTTTATCTGATCTCCGTTTTCCTGCTTTTCTAATCCTCCTCGGCGATTTTTCCTTCTTCCCTCTTCCTTCATCCCGCACCCAGCTAGACATTTTGGCGGTGAATCGGTTTTTAGCTACGGGTCTCTAGCAAACTCCCTTTTTCGCCTTGCCTTTCTTTCATCTCCCCCAACACCCCGTCCAGCCGCATCCGCTAACCATCGAGATCGCCTGTTCCCCTGCCCTTATTCTGTCGCACTACCTCCTGTCTTCCATCGCTTTCTCTGGCCCTCCAGGTCCACCGCGTTTCTTCTCAATTTTCTTGAGTAGCCCTTTCCCTTTCCGACCTAGCAGTAGCCGATCCCTAGAGTTCTGGCCCATGTTCGCTAACCTTTCATTTCCCATTGTCCCAATTCTTACCCATCACTCCGTGCTGTTATCTATCGTCACTAGATAGATCCCATTGTCCTATCTTCCCATGGTCCTTCGTACTTTAGGTCTAGACACTGTCTTGCCCCCTGTTGGGAGCTGTTATAATAGGTTTCCGATACAAATTCCATTTTACTATCTGTTTTGAGCGACCCTCGCCAGAGTTTTGCCCTCTTCCTTTTTTTTTGCGAAATTGACGACTTTTTCTACCCCCCCTAGAGGTCTCCTGTCTCTTGATCGTCGGTTTTTTAAACACTTTATTTGGCGACCCTCTCTGTCTTACAAGGCTGTTTCCCGATGAGCGTACCTGTCCCCGAATCTTTTTAAGGTTGAAGATACTCCGAAATCAGATTTCCCTACTTCAGTCTCTAAATGTTCTGCTTCTAAAGAATAGATGGCTTTCCTTCGCTGAATATCCAGCTACTGTCGCAGACCCCTTTTCTAGAACTTCCTCCTTGCTGCTTTTGAAGTGGGTTTAAATTTCCTACTAGTTAGACTGTCCCTACACCTTAACCGTTTATATCGACGTCCGCCATTTTGCTTGAGCCGCTCCCTTATCTCCCTTTTAAGATACCTCCGTTTGTGGTGAGAATCGCTCTCCCCGGCTGGCGGCGTTTCGAGTCTCACCGGTTAGCCATGTCCGTTCGGCCCGTCTCTGCGTAATTCCCCATTAAAACCCGTCCCCAAGCTCCCTTAGGAGGAGTTCTGGTCTAGAAATTTGCAGAGTATCTGATATGTGTGACTCACCATCTATTTCTTTACTCAGAAGACCTTATTAGCTTTTCCGTTTTCGCCCTTCGGGGCACTTCTCTTCGGCGTAATGCTACTTTACATTAGTACCTGCTTTCGACATTTAGCGCTATATCCCCCTTTTTAGACGATCGTGTCTCCCCCCCAACCTCCCGTATTTTTGACTTCCGCTCGACTCAAGAGCACTCACGTCGTTGTGGCCCCTTCCAAAATCGTATCTTCTTGGAGGCTGTTTGATCAACTTGGCCGGTTTTCGCATCAGTGCCCAACATCCTCTTCAGGAACTTTTTTCGCGTAAACCAGCCCCCGGAACTTTTGCACGCCGCCTACGTCCCGTCCCTCGCCGCAACTTCCATTCTTCAGATAAGGCGCGCAACATTCAAGCTCCCTCTGCTCTCTTCCCAGCTTAGCCCCCCGCTTCAGGGCATTACCTGAGCAAGGCCGACTGAAGATTTAGCATCAAATGGCCTCTCACTCGTTTGAATCGGCCCGCCCATGCTGCGTCTCAGACGTCTACTGCCCCATTGAAAGAATCGTTCAGGGACAGCGCCCCCAGTCGTGGATTCGAGACTTCGGTAGGAGAAAGGACATTGCCCCCCGTTTTTCGTCATTCCCTGCGATTACGTCGGATGTTTTTATATGCGCTGGACCTTTTTTGGATATCTACGTCCAATACCTGCTTCAACGTGGCGTTGGAATCTTATGCCTACCCTCTCCGTGCTTCCACCTTCCCCCTAGTTGTTCTGGCTTTTATAAGTTCCCCAGAGCCCGCCATACATTAGAAAATACCTCCCTGCGGCTCTTCCTCATCAACTCTGTTTTTCTTTACCCTATGCATTCTTTTTTGCTTGGACAACACCAGAAAGCAGCCGCTTTACTTGATGGCCCTCAATGGCTTCCAAAACTGAAACCATCGCCTTATTGGTTATCGACCCTTCTTCCTTTTTTTCGTCCATGGTGTCGTTCCGTTTGGAGGCAGTTTCCTCCCTTCACAGTGAATATGGTAAGATTCAGCCTGACAAGATTATAACGGAATCTCAGAGTCTCTTCCCCTCCGGATTTCTTGCATTCCTCCGTCCCAATTTTCTCCTCCTTGACTCATGCCGATTGCGCCGTCCGCGATTAATAGGCGCATCTAAGCATTATGGTGCCTCCTTGGTCGTCGGTTCCCCAAAACACAGTCGTCAACTTGCCCAGTGTTTTCCCCATTCGCTCTTTTGATTTTCCCCCTCCTCCCAGAATATGTTCCCTCACATTATGATGTTTTGACTGTGTTAAAATGAAGATCAACCCCTATCCCTTATACGCTTCCGTTTTTCACATCCCCCCCCCTTCCGGCGGATTCCGATTCTGCTGATCTGAGCTGTCCTGGAATTGGCTAGGGACCTCCAACCAACGAGCCCTCTGAGATGGTCGCGAAGGCCGAGATTACCCGCTTTTTCCCGACCCGCCAGTATGTTTCGATCAAATGCGGCGCGGAGGAAACCCGTTCAAGCCACCTACCCGGAATTCCCCTTCAAGTGATGGATTCCATCCTATCGTTTGTCGTCCACAAGGGCTCTGCTTCTCCGCGGCTTTTCCTGACTTTTTTAAGTCCTTCCAGACCTCAGGACGACAACCTTCGAAGGAACGGTCTGACTTCACCCTCCGGGCGCGGAATCAGGATCTTCCTTCTTCTCGCTCTATCGTGTGTACGTCGATACTTTTTGTCTCAAACGTCATATCCAAATGCTAATTATGTGAAGCTTTGGAGAAGAACCGCTCCCAAAATTGACTCCCCCCCTACTCTGTCTTCTTGTATGCGGATACTCTTCTTTTTGTCTTTCGGGCATGCCCCAGCGCGGGATGATGAGCAAGAAACTTGCGTCTCGCTCGCTCTCTTCCCCCGAAGACCTGCTAAACTTGGCGACTTTGTTGATCTCTATCGCTCCTTACCTAAGCGGCAAGCCCTCCCCTGAATTTTTTTTCCAGTCCCCCCCCGCTTCTCAGCCGCGGCCGTAAACACCTCTTTTTCTGCTGATTTTCTCCTTTTCGGCTGCTCGCGCTTTCTTTTTTAGCAGGCTCCACGCCCCCTCCTACTCATTCCCCTTGCTGATAGGCCGTTTTTTCTCCTATTTATGTTGGTTAGCGTAGCGAATGAAATTTCGAACTTCACATATTGATTTTTTACTATTAGGGATTCCTTTTCCTGTCGTGGCAAGGTCGTCCCCTTCCCCCGTCCCTTTTTTCCGCTTGTTCTTGGTTTCCCTTCTTTTCCCGATTGAAGTATCGCCACAAGGATGGACGGTCGTCTTCACCACTGCGCCCAATAATCTGCCCTATAGGAAGAGGCGATATTGAACGGGCCCCCTAGAAAAGATATGTCTTCGTTTTGATAAAGCTGACACTGTTCTTTTGCCCCTGTACGTCCCACTTGAATCTGGACTTCCCTTCAGGAAACAGAACCATGTCTCCCCGATTCCAGGATTCCCCACGACGGTATTTTTCCGCGTCGTCTTTGTTTGAATTGAGTTGCTTCCTCCTGATTGTCGCTTTTTCCCCGCATTTCGTTTGCGTCCCCCCCCCGCCAGCGTCTACATTGGCAACAAAACTCTCGAGCGCCGTTTGTGTCCAAACCGTCAATATGCTCCCCCCGTGTCGTTGAGGATAACGACATTTGTTATCACCGCTCCCCCCCCAACTCAAGCTTCTTTCCCCTATAGATTTATGGCGCTTTTTTTTTGTATAGGGAATAACTTTCTTTTCTCCCCTCACTCGCGTCTCTATCCGAAGAAATACCGTGAAAGTGATCGATCCAGCTTTTTTCGAGATACGAGCCTTCTCTGATCGTCCCCTTCCCCCCCCTCCTCCGTTGGTTTTTGATCTCTCTTTATCCCTTTTAACTTCTCGTCAGTCAAAAACCGGTCAGCCGGGGCCCTCAGGGCACGTGCTACTATGTTTTTTGGATCAGTTAGCGATTTGATTTGCTTACGGGCTTGCCGTTCTTTCCCCGCACCCCCCCCCCCACAATCCCCCTTCCCCCTTCGATTCCGTTTACGAGATGCTTTGGTTTTCTCTTTTACCCCCTGTTGATCAACACGTGGTCTGGGTTTTTTTTCTGTGGGTTTAAAAAACGGGCGCTTTCTTTTCTCTTTTCTTTCTGTTGCGCCATGTCTTCGACTGGCGTTGAGAAAACGACGTCTTGTGGACCCCATCCCCACAATTTAACGCAATCCATTAATAAATGCCCGCCGTGATCTTTCCGCCAGGTGGAATCTTTGGAGAACACTATTGGCCTCTCCCCTCCCCCATTTCCTTAAATGTGTTCTCCCCAGTTTCTCCCCTCAGTTGTCAGACGAAGCGAGACCTCTGTTTCGTTAAACAATTGCCCAGTCCTCGCTGCTACGCTGATGGTTTGCCGCAGATTGTGGTCTCAATCCTTTGCGACTTCCTTTTCCCTCCCTTTTTTCGATCTGCATCCCTTTTACCCCCGAACCCCCTTCCAAAGCGCACCTTCCGGCTTTCACTGGCCTCCGCCGACCGAAAAGGAATCCTTAAAAACATCACCTATTCAGTTCGAAGATTTCTATCCTTTTTCTGGCTACTGCCTGCCTCTATTCCCGCCTCAATGAGATTTTCTCTTCCTGGAGTGTCGTTTCCTCCCAATAAAATCTCTGCTCACGGCTGCAAAGAAGCTTTACAACGAATACTAAGGGTTGTGTTACGGCCTCGGTTTCGGGCGCCCCCCCCTTTCTTATCACACTCTTTCTCCTTTTCCTCCCTTTCGGTCACCGCTTTATCTATCCAAAGCAAGATGTCTAGATCCTCCTCTCGTGATCCCATACGCCGGTTTCTTGGCATCCCTCATACTCGCTCCATTTCCCGAAATCCACCCTCCTGTATTCTGAAATACGAAGAGAGCCAGTTTCTCACAATTTGACGGATCTTCTTGCCTCAGCCCCCCCCAATTTAACGGGTCTCCCGTCTCAATTTTAGAATTTTACCCCCCCTCTTCGCTCTTCACGATCATTAGAGGCTCCTCCTTGATCTCTCCTGGCTTCACTCTCCCCTGGCAGTGTAGGACCTGCATTCTCCTTTCTCGATCTTCAGCGACCTCGATTTTTCCCCCGAGCTTTTGTTTCCCCCTCAAACCGATCTGTAAGCCATACGTCAGTGCCGTTTTATAAAGAGGTCAGCCTGGCTTTCAGTGAGCGATAACCTTCATGGCTTCTTCCACTTCTTTCTCAGCTATACCTCTCCTTCTTTGGCATGCTCTTTAGCTTCCCCTTCTCGCCCCAATTCCGTCTGAGAGATCAAGCGGTTCACCCCCCTTCGAATCCCCGACGATGTGGGTCGCCTGCGACCAGACCCTTTTTTATCTTCAATTTCCACGACCCACCGTCCTTTTTCACCTGACTTTTTTTTGGTTCGACGCTACCTCCCGATCGAAGACTTTGGTAGCACCCTGTGGATTGAACGACTTGTTTGTATCCTCCCCCCTCCGCGACCTCATCCTGGAGGCGGCGACTGAAGATTTTTCAATCGCGGACGCCCCCGCTCTTCCGTGTTCAAAGACTCCCCTTTTTCCTTGTCATCTGCTTATTTCTGTCGCGACTCTGACTTTTCCTATAATTCTTTCGTTCCCGGCTTCGCCATATCTCAAAAAAACCTGTTAGAGACGAGTCCAACGAGCCGACCACCCCCACCCGCAGGTCGCTCCCCCCCCAAGAGGAGATGTTTTCTTTTTCCTCCGTTTTTCCTCCCTCACGTTCGCGCTTTCTCTTTTTTTTTCTTGTGTTTGTCATCTTGCCTTTCCCAAGAATGTAGCGTTTCCTCCATTTCCGAGTTATAGGGACGCCGTTTTTTTCTCTAATAATGCCCCCGCGCTTGGTCCTGTTCTTTCATCTACTTTTTCATTTCCCCTCAAAAATCTTCTACTTTTTTCCGGCTTACTTACGCTTCCGATAAGAAGGATAAGAGCACCGCTCTCTCCTTCTGTGCGCTGACCCCTTTGTCATACCTTGATATAGAGAACCCTCGCCTTATCGGCCGGCCTTGACTCACTTGACCTTATTCCTGTTCCCTCAGTTTCCATCCTCTTTCCTCGGAACTCCCCCAGGAAAGCGCTTCAAATTTTGTTCCTCCCCCCCACAAACATCTCCGAACGCAATCCATTTCTCAGATACCTAAGGTGAGAGGCCTGTTGATGCTTCACCCTTCTTTCATTTAGCCTTGATAAGTCTTCCCTCCTGGGTCCTCAGCCTTGCTGCTTCCTCTGCATTTCTATTTTTCATTTTTTCTTCGTCCCTTATCGTCATACTGGTCGTTCGGCGGTGCGGTATAGCGGCTGTACACCATTTGCGGCTGCGGGTCACTCCATCGGATGTTTATAATGTCCAGGTCACTTCCGTGCTGATGCGACCGTCAAGAGTTTCTCTTGCCTTCCTTCTTCTCCCTCACTTTTTTCCATGAAGATTTTTTTGCGCTCCTCTCTCAGGCGAGTTGCTCTTGCCAGGAGCCCCCTGATTCTTCAACCTGCTCCCCTCTGATTTTGGCTACCTCTAGTCAGTTTATATATAGCGTACATGTCTGAAAGCAGGTTTAAGTTTTCTCATTAGTCCCGCCATCGATTGCCATCCCTTTCGCATCGCTCATCAAGCTCAGGCGTAAAGAATCTATTGTCTTCAAGTCTCTCATCTCCAGATACGTCTGCCATCCTTTTTTTTTTCTCTGAACCCTTAATAATGTGCTAAGTGTGAATATTCCTCGGGACGGAAGTAGACCCTGGTAACCGGTTTCCTCCACTCCGCCTTTCTTCGCGGAGACCGCCAGCCCTCTTCTCTTTTAATTCAGACCCTTGGTTGTCCTCTAGATTATACCTATCTCAAACGCACAGGCGCCGTCTCTTTTTCTCCCCTGTTTACCTTCCTTCCTTCTGTCTCTCGCCCTTCAGGCCCCTTCCCCACTTTCCCCCCAAGGCAAGTTTTAGAACCTCCTTCTTCAGAAGTATCGGAAGATGTTGGACTTCAATCTCTTCTTTCCTTCCTCCAGGACCCTCTCTCTTCCTTCGAAGATGGCACCTTCTGTCATGTCGGGGACCGTTTTCTTCACACCTTAAACTTCTTTCGACATGTACGCCTCCCTATACCAATCTTTAGACGATGTTGCGCCAAAATAATTCTGCTGTTGAAGCAGCCTTTCGACTTCAAGAGGCGGACTCGCTGAGTTCAAAAATCGTCATGTCCCAACTTGAGGACTGCCCCTGCCGTTATCACTTCTGGAGAGTGCATCAGACCAGCAACGAGCTCTTCAGGACCCTTTGCTCTGTCACCTCCCCTTAGCTTCCCCGCAATGCTTCTGACGCGCTACGAACCGCTCTCCATCCAACCGTCCTCGGTCCTATCCTTACGAGCAAAATGAAGCTCCTATCTAGACGTCTCGCCCCTTTATGTTTCCCACCCTTCGAATCCTCTGTCTCCCTCCGCCCCCTTCCTATTTTTAGCATCACATGGTCCTCATAGTCGGGGATCTGCGCCTGTTCGGCGACTTTTTTTTGAACCGAAAATTTCCGCCTCGTTCCTTTCGGGCCACCGAATTCCCCGATGTCCTCCTGGTCCTTCCCTTCTGGTCTGCGCATTCTTCGTGGCCGTGGCTGCTCTACCCCGCCGATTAAGTAGATCCGTGAGAGAGATGCTTTTTGATGTCTTTCACCCCGTTTTGGATTCATGCTCGCACCATTTTTGTCGCAGTGCGTTTGCCTTAATCCCTCTATGAGACCCCCTCCCGTCCCCTTCTTACCCTTCCGAGCTTTTCTTTCTTTACCTTTCCTCTGAAACGTCCAGGAAGACCTCCCGAGCTATTTCATTATATCCCACTCCGAAAACGTTTCGTATAAATTTCATCTTTACGCTGCTTCTTTTATGTCCAGGAAAAACCCCCACCCCACCAAGCCCCCCCTAGCGTCGACGTGTGGTCAATTGCCCCGTTCCAAAGAACTGGATTTTTATTTACTGCGGCGACCTTTGGTGGCGGCTCTTGGCTTCTGCCATTCTCCTCTCCCCTGTATTTTTTTGAATATGTCCACCGTTTTCATCCTCCGTCGGCGTATAACGGAACCCGAGTATAGGCCATACTTGATCCGTGCCATCGCTATTCCGTCCCCCATTTTCTTTTTCTTTTTCTGCTCGCTTTTTTTCTTCTGTGAACTCTTCGCGGCCCGCTCCTGATTCTCGGCCTGTTGTAGGGGAACACATTCGGCAACTCCCCAGTGCAGAACATTCTTTTCTCTAGGGATTTTCTCTTTCTCCTCCTTTTGCCATCCATCTTCTCTGTCCCGTTTCGTTACATGAAGACGCTTCACCCAATTTATCAGTCCCCCTCACACACAGTTCTACGGACTGACTACCGTTGTTCTGCCTTTTTGGAGACCCGATTCTTTTCCGGCCTTTTCTCTTGCGCCTCTAAATCCCGCGTTCCTCCTCCGATGGGTTCCTCCCGCGAGCTACAATTGAAGTTGTTCCCCTACCAGCCTTCCTTTTCTTTTTTCTCAACGAGAGTCTCTTATTATCCTTCCCTAACTCCCCCCCCTTAATTCCATACGTGATGGAGGCCATCGATTTCTTCACACACTCTGATGCATCTATTTCGTGTTCGAAGATCAGCGAAAGAACCTCCTCTTCCTTACCCTGACCCCACTGCGCAAGGAAAACCGCGTTTCTACTGACCTCCAGGCGGTTTTGGGAATTATCGTTTACGTCTATCGGTTTCTAACTCATCTCCCCTTTCTCTTTTCCTTGAAATGGTTTTTCACCTCGAAGAATGTGAAAGATCACCACGTGATCCCCCGCCCTCTGGACGAGGGGCCTTACCATATTTTGATTTCTTTCATTTTCCTGAGATGATTCTTTTCTTCCACTTCCCCTTCGATCTTTCCTTCGCGCATGAAGACGACTAAACATTTGGATACGTTTTTGCTCTCTTGCGTTTTCCACAGAAGGGCCCCCAAGCGCGTCCTTGATAAGAAAGCGCCCACCCCTCGTCCCCGATAACCCCCTTCGCTTCTTTTTCTTGTTATTGGAAGGGCGGGTCGTTCTTTCTGAGTTTTTTTTCGAGCGACACCCCCCATCTCTTTTTTTCCAAACTGACTTAGTCGCTTTGATCGCGGGGCTGAGTTTTTTCCTCGTAGCTCCCCCCTCTCTCCATCTTCTCTCAATTGAACGGTTGACTTTTTTACAGGCGGGATTATGGATTACATGTTAATTCGTTAGGTGATCGACCTAAGTGAAAGATCGTGTTTCTGCTTTTTTCCCTGTTTTCTTCCAAATATGCCCTCGCCAAAGGTCTGGACCGAAGTTCGTCCCGGTTTTTTTCATTGTACCCCAATTGTCGTCCCACCATCATTTTTTACCTCAGCAGTACGAGGGGCGCTTCCCCTTGTCCCCCGGTGAAAAAGAGTCCAAACCTCTCTCTCCTTTTCCCTTCTAAGTGACACCTTTTATTTCGCCATCCTTACGTAAAAATGGAATCGGAGATGGCACGGCTGAACGCCCTTTTGCGATCTCAGCAGTGATTTTCCCCATCGCTTACTAATTCCGTTCGGAAGGGCTTTTTCTTTTCCTGATTTTCTTTTTTCCTTCTATTCTGTCGATGTCCACCCCGCCAAGTTTTTTGAGAAACGCCTTCGCCCCCCATTGCTCACATAAGCCTACCTATATCGTTTGTTGTCAAGCCTGCCCGATCTTCAGAGTGTTAGTTGATCCTCCCCTTTATCACCCCCGCGCAAACACCCCCCAACCTTCAGCTCTTTAAACGTCCCCCTTTGATGTGCAGCTTTTTTTTGTTTTTTCTTTCATCCCGGTTCACGTCGCCTGACAACTCAACCGCTGTATGAGAATACGTCCTCCAGATTACCTTTTTTCCCCGTGCGTTGCGATCGACTCGCGTCTGGACCTTTTTCTAGTAACGAGCCGGAGTATCGTGGTACATCTTCCCCTCCTTTGTTGTTGAGATAGCTTTCACGAGTATGGCCTTCTTTCCTCGGAAATTGTCGCCTCTTCTCGATCGAAAGGGAAGGTCCGTTATCGTTCTTCTCTCCCTCTCGGCTTTTTTGATTTGCGACTTTACGCCTTGATTAAAGTTACTCCCCCCCCACCCAGCTTCATACTCCCTCTCTTCCTCGCTGCTTTTCGACGTGATACAAATGTTCTTTCTCCCCATCCCCATTGCGTGACTCTTTTCCTCTGTGGGTGTCCCAACCCGTACTCTTCTTCCGCGTTTTCTGGTGCTCAATGGCGCGAGTGCGTGGCGTCCACCTCCTGTTTTTACACCATCGACAAATTGATCGCCAAATCCCCTTCAAATCCCCACCATCTCCCTCCCTCTTTCGTAATCCTTTTTCATCTTCTTGAGCTTTCTGGAAAAGATGGTGCTTCTCCCGTGCATTCTCCTTTCCGTTTCTTACATTCTTTTGACTCATTTAGCTTTCATCCACGCAGCTCCTCTGTTTATAGGTGTCCTGTCAAATACTTCTTTTCCTTTCCCACTTGTGCTTACGCTGATGTTTCTCCTGATGTGGATTCTCACTCAGGGCTCCCAGTCGTACATACCCTTTCGTGATGCATCTTTTACCACAGCCCACTGTCAACAGTCGGCACCAGAATCTTCCCTTGGATGGTCGATCCTTGCGACATCCGTCCCCCCCAAACATTCCCCTATTTTCCACTCGTCTCATCTTCTATTTTTTTTTTCAGACACGAATCCCTCTCTCACCTCCCCTCCTCTCTTTTCAATGATCTGCATGGAATTCGTGTCGCCTGCGACAACACCATTACAAATTCTAGCAAGTACCCTGGTGCATTACAGCCCCAGCTTACCCGAAGAGAGACTTTTTTGTGTTAAGAAGATGTGGTCGCGTTTCCTTCCCCCACACTCTTCTCTTTTCCTTCTTCTTTCCTCGCTCTCTGCTCCCCCAAGGAGGCCCCGACGTTTTCGTTCTTCGTACGCTCGATCTCTATCCCTTTTATTGGCCTATTCATCCGCGCTTCCATTCCCGAAATCACCTTCTTCGTCTCTCCCTCCCTGAATCAAGCGTGGTCTCACCTTTGGAGCCCCCCGTGTCCCATCTTCCTTGCCCTCATCCTTTAACGGATACCTCTCCCCTTGAGGAGTCGGTTTTTTTTTTCTTTTTTTTTTGGGTTTTATTTTTTTTTTTTTGGTCTTTATCAAACCTATCTCTGCGTAACTTTCAAAACGATTTGCCGTCGCCAGGCGCTTCCTTTCCCCGAGTTCCCTCCTCCCGTTCGTCTTCTTTCTTCCTTTTTTGTTCTTCCCTTCAGCGAATTTCCGATCTCATCCTTTTCTTGTGACGGAACACTATTTTTTGTGTTCCATCATTCCTTTAACTTCTTTGTTTTATTAACTCTTTCCTACTGCTTTCAGCGCAGTTGATCTGCTACAAATTCTTATGTCGTCCTCCTTCCTTTTTATTCGCCTTCGCGACCTCCGTCCTTGGTCCGCGCGTCCTTCTCTACGCCTCGAAAAATTCGTCCCGATCTCACCGGAATCCAACCGTCTGCAGTAAAGACTTTAATGCTTTGTCGAAGATTTGTACTCCTCTACAATTTTTAATCTTCAAATTTCTCCCAACGCCCCTTCTTATCCCTGAACCTTTGACAAGTCTTCTACCGCCGCCCCTAAGATCGGAATCATGTTCTCACGGCCCTTTTCCTCTTTTTTTTTTTTTTAAACTGATGACCACGGTCTCTCCCATCCCTGGAGTCCGGCCGTTCAGATTTCCCCCTCGCGACGCGCTCTGCGGGTTCTACCAGACGACCATTCCCTTCCTTGGATTCCGATGACGATTCTCGGTCCTATACTCTGTATGTCTTCCTTTTTTCTCATTTTTTGTTTTTTCCTGAACGCCTTCCCGCTTTACAAAACTAACCACTGTGAGAGAGATTGCTCTCAATATCCTCCACCCCCTTCGAATCTCTTAGTCTAAAATGCCCTGCGAGGTGTACTTTTCCCCCGCTTTTTTCAATTTCCAGGCACGTCCGAGGTTTTTTTTACCTTTGTTTTTGTCACGTCGGCATAACCTCAGGTCTCCTTTCGCAATCCGAGTTTTTATGCAGGATTCCGTAGTAGGTCTCCTAATTCTCTCTTCGGGCCCTGGTCTTCAGTTAATTTATAAAGCCAAGTCCCCGACATTTTTAAGGTTACGCACGTTCTCTTTCTCCCTCCCTCCTTATTACGAGCACTCACTTTCTTAGCTTCGTCTTGTCTGCTGATTTTTTTTTCCCTTTTCCCACCTTGTCCAGCCGCATCTATCCTAAAATAGAAGTAATACCCAGGCAGGGCCTTGCGCACCCTCATTTCTTCCTTCTCCCATTTTTCCGTTCCATCGGTCCTTTTCAGCTTTCCGAAAGGAAACTCTTTTTCAATGTTCGGTATCAGTCCTTTTTTCCGCCCTCCCCGCATGGCTCCTATCCGACGAGTTCGAGGAAATTTGCTGCTAACCTCTTTCGGTCCTTCCAAATTTACGAATGGGTAACCTCCCTTGGCAGAGCGCCTCGATCTTAGATTACCTTCTGCTTTAATTACCCATGGACGTTTTTTTGGAGGGGGAGGCGTAGTTCTTTCTTGAACCCCCCCTGTGTCCCTTTGAGTTCTCACATTTCTTTTTTTCCTCCATGTTCTGTTACGAGCTCTCCCCCCTGCTTATTTTCCTGAAATTTTGTCCTGATTTCCAGTGCCTCTTTTTTCCGCATTTTTGACTGGTCAACTCGTAACTTTTCTTTCTCTTTTCTTCGACTCCCGGATGATTTTCAACATCTCCCTTCTTTTGTCCTCCCTATTTCCCCCCCCGTTTTTTTTTCTCTCGAAGCCCATGTTCCGAACGCTTGTTAAGGTTGCCGTTGGACGTCCCCTGCCCTTACGTCCTTCTCCTTTCTTCCGCCTTTCAGTCATCAATGTCTGTGAGCACTCCTCTCTTTCTTTCAATTCGAAGATAAAGATAAGTTGCAGCACTTTCTTTTTTTCTCCCTCCTCACTTAGTGGCCTTTTGACGTTACTTTGCCATTCCTCGAGGAGCTTCCCGACCCGCCATGGTACCCGTCTTTCCTTTCGACTCCGCAAGGGATGGCCCTTTAGCCCCCTCTT
>Ga0179593_1520320_pt1 | contig 20932 bp, 26 predicted proteins | sample CZODoug2_1_08_16_FD_185931 | JGI IMG/M metagenome (GOLD analysis project Ga0179593, IMG submission 185931) | Vadose zone soil fungal communities from Angelo Coast Range Reserve, California, USA - CZODoug2_1_08_16fungal (PacBio error correction) | ecosystem: Environmental > Terrestrial > Soil >... | reverse complement strand
CTTCCCCTAGAAGGTACCTCCCTTTCTTTAGCTGCGTTCTTTTTTTTGTGCCCCGAAAGCGTTGGACCCCTTTGGATCTAAAGTAGACTTCCCCCCCCTTCCAAAAACCCCCCCCGATATGGGAGCTTTTTATGGATTCTTGTTACGTCTGGGCAGGTTTTTCCCCAGATACACCGGATGTCCTCATTGTTTGAATCGCCTCGTCTAGTGAGGAAGGGGGTTGTTCATGCCCCTTCCCCTCCAGTCGACTTCGACAGGGGAACACTCCCTGGATTGCGACAACTTTAGCCTCTTTCTTCCCCTCTAAAGATGCGGATGATCCGACACTCGTAGTTCTGACAATTCTCGCACGTAGCTACCTCTTTTCACCCCCCGCGCCAGCCCCCTCCAGATCTGGGAGTTTTCTTCTGGACCCCGTCAGGGACAGTCTAAATCATAGGTGCAGCCCCTCCCTCCTTTCGAACTTTCAGCCCCAACTGTTTTCCCCAGAACCCAGTGGACCCCCTCAAGTTGGAGGCCTCAGCCTAACTTGCCCCTCACTCCCTCTCTGGCGGCTTAACCCTTTCCGATGGAGAGATCTCCATAGCCATGGTTTTTTTCATACAGATTTCCGTCGAAACGCATTTCTAGAACCCTCCTGGTAGTTGTAAATCTTCCTCGACTTTGTTCAAAAAATTTCTCTTCAGTCCGATTCTTCTCTTCTTCCTTGTCCGCGATGTTTTCTAGAGGCGCTTTTTAGCTGCCATTCACTGACAGAGCATTCCCCTCAAACCGCGCCTCGCTTGCATGTCTGTGCTTTTTTTAGGAGTTTTGTAGGAATGTTTGGAAGTTCCCCCTTTCAGAAAGCTGCTCTTCTTCCTCTCCAGTGAGTTCTTTTCCTCCTCTTTACGTGGCCTTCCTTGTAATTTCCGCCTTCCCCCCCTTCCCCGGGGCCCTTCAGGCCAAGGCGCGTCCCCCCCTTCCTATTCGACCTTCGCCTTCCCGTGAAACATTTTTTTTTCCTGACAGCAGCTTTCCTTACCGGCCCGAGGCTTCCTCGTGTCAGATCCACCCCCTTAGTCCTCAAGATAATTACTGTCGTTCGGGAAGCATTCGGGCCCAGCTCCTTCTCTCTTCCCTTTCGGATCTACCTTCCCGTTTTTTTTTGAGGTCGCTCCAACGCTGGTTCTTCTTTTACTTGTGTATTTTTTAAAGAAAGAGCTTGGATGACCCCCTCCTTTACTCCCCGCAGTCTCCCATCTTGTAAATCGGTTCCCTTCTCCTTTCCTACTCCTTTTTTTTTTTCTCTTTCTGAGGTTTGTACCTCTGTGCGGATTTTTATTTTCCTTACAAAAAGTGTCGGAGCCATTTTTTCTATCTACGGGACGTGATTCCCCCCTCCTCGCCCAATTTTCCCACACGTCTCCTGGAAACCTCCCCCCCCTTTTTTCTGAAAGAGGTTCCCGGTGATTTTCTAGGGAATATCTCTCGGCACGTTTGTAAAGTTTCCCCTTTCAAAGGACATCTGCTTTCTTTTTTTTCCACTCCCCCCCCGGGGTTATTTTTGGTCGGTTTATTGTAATTCATTATCCTCCCTGAGCGTGCGCAGGTTTAAGGCTCCCCCTTTTTTTCGCAGCTGGAGTCGCCATCTTTCCTAAGAACAAGGTGTCCTTTCTCTTCCATGCGGCCATTTTCCTTCGCACACATTTCCAGGCGGACAGGAGTTTGACATCCGCTATAGGAAGTTTTTCTTCTGTTTTAGATCTGGCCTTTGGGGATGGCCCCCCCTCATTAAGCTTCTGCTCGTCTTACACGTGTAATTGTCCAAAGATTTTTCGGGCGTGTTTCAATTTATTGCGACCGCCCTTTTTCACTAAAGTCCGCTAAGGGTTCTTCCCCCCCTTTTTTCCTCAATTGCCCGGCATAGTTTTTTTCGACGTGCCCCAGTGAAGGATGGAATGTTAACCGTGCTGAGTTTCTTTCCATTTACCCATTTCTTCCAAGCCTTTTTTTCCTCGGAGGGTCCCAAAAGTTCTCATTGTTTTCCTTGCAACCTATGACTCAGTTCCTGTCCCTTTCCCCGGAGTGTCCTCCTTTTTGACTTTCCAGTTTGGCAGAACGGACCCGTTCTCAGTTAGTAGTGATTATCGGCTTTCGTTGGGATTTCTTATCCGCTCCCCTTTTCTATGATGGCTGGTTGCTTTGCGGACTTTTTTAGCTGATCTGCCATCAACTGCTGCGTCTTCCCGAAAGATGCCCCAACAACCCCCCCTCCGCTTGGGACCCGGCTATTTCTTCTCGCTCAAGTTCCAACTATAACCATCGTTTTTCCGGTTATTTTCGATCAGTCGGGCTCAGCCCTCATCTGCTGCTTCGCTCTCAACACCAAAACACCCCCGACTTTCCGTGGTACTCTTCTCTTCTTTTCGATTTGAAGAGAGCCTGTCCCTCAAACCTCTCCTAGAGTGAAATCGGTTCGCCTCCTACACCCCTCGGGAGACCGGTCTTCCCTTTTCCCGTCTAGGTTTCCTGTGTGTTTTTCGTCATGTATTCTTCCTTCTGTTTCATTGCCGAGTGCGTGATGGTTTGTGTTGTCTCTTTCTCTTAAAAGCTTCCCTGCCCTATTGAAGGTTTCTTCTTCCCGTTCTCCTGACTTCCACTCCGGAAAACTTTTTTGGCCGATACCTTCAAGATTCCTGTCTGATAACTCCCATCCACTCTCCCGGGCATCTCAACGTTCCCCTTCCAACTCTCCAGCCCTAGCCACCTTGCACCCTTCTTTTCCCACGCCGTTTCCCTGTTAAACAAGCATTCCCTGTTGCATTTAGTTACTCCGTCACCCCGGCAGAACCGATAGACCCGTGTACTTATCCCCCCTTCACCGTTTTTGAATGTCCGCGCCGAAGCTTCCCCCCCCCTCCCCCTTTTCACAGGCTTCACTGGGAAAGCTGTTTGAGAAGGAATAATATCTTGTTTTGTCTTCCTCTAAAGCGCATTCTTTTAGTCAGACTTTTTACAACTAATTTCCTCCCCGGCGCTTCCCGCTACCGTGCGTGTTTACCCTCTTCCGGCTAGCCTGGATTTCCTTCCCTGTATTCTTTGCCCTTCTCGGTTTTGTTTTAGCTGCCCTCCAATTTCTTCCTCCGGAGGTTTTGGATTGTTTGTGCTTGCGACTTCATGTTCGGCGGTTGCCTGTAGCCGGCTTCTGCGTGAGAGGAAGTGCCCCCGACTGCTGCCAAGCTTCCTTCGAGCAGTTTCCTCGCTAGTTTTCCCTCGAATCAGCTGCGCATACATTATTTTCGCAGAAGGGCCAGGCCCCTTCTTACATACCTCTTTTTTCGAACTCCGGGAGTCCTGGACTCCCTCGCCTCTTCCTGGACAGTGCCTCACTTTTGCGGGGAAGTCCTTGCCGAATCCCCCCTAAAACTGTCGTCTCACAATAGTATTCCCCTTTTCGGAAGCCCCTTCAGAGGCTTGACTCCCGTTCTCCGCGGTGAGTTTGGAGGTTTCTTCGAAAACTGTGTAAGTAGACGTGGATGCACCTTCCTGGCCTCTGACCGCGCCTCCCGCAGCGACGAGATGTCTTCTTCCTACCTCTTCATCTCTATTCCCACCCTTTTCGTAGAGATTCCCTTACCTAATTCTGCGATTGCCATTCCCCTCAGCACGTCTATTCCCCCTTGCGCTGGAGAGAACTTTTTCCCTCCCCGGACTTCCCCTCCCGACCCCCCTCTCTAGGAACTTTCCTTGAACGATCTCTTTCCATAAAGAAGTTCCTGTTATATGGAATCAGAGGACCAATGTACTTACACCTTCCCTTTCTGTCATTCTTTTCCCCTGGTCAATCTGCGGGCTCCCCCGCCGATTTTTTTGTTTTTTGAGACGGACTGGATTGTTCCTTTTTTTCATTCTTCCACACCGGATTCCTGCAATTTTTTGCTTTCGTCAGCTAGCAGGCACCAGGTTAACGCCTGCTCGGCTTCCCTCCCGTCACTTCGGTCCCTCCAACGCTCCCTTGGACGCATGGTAAAAGGCCCTGAATACTTTTTCTTCTTTTCTCTGAGCGCTGTTTTTTCCGGGTATGGCAGCTACCTCTCCGCAACCTTCCTCCATGCGCTCCTGTCTACGTTTGGTACCCTCTTTAAGATCCCGCCCCTCCTACCTCAGTTTACTATGAGCATCAGAGTTCGACCTGCTCTTACCCCACTACCCCCGGAATCCGGTCTCCGTGGATTCTTTCCTCCTGTGATGGATCGGCTAGGCCCTCAACACTCTTATTTGATCAAGTACACGGGTGGTTCTTTGTTCCACCAGTTTTACGACCTTTTCTGAACCCCTCGGATTCGCGGTGCCCCTGTGTTCCAGGGTTTGTCTGGGACCATATTAATGACCTTCGTATTTAGATTTTTTGGGCTTCTTATGATAATGTTCCCGTGTCGCCGCCTTTCTTGTCGGTCAGTTCTTGGTATTTTTAAGGCTCTACAATGATCTTCGAACCCTTTTTTCAGGACCCCCCAGTCACGTTGCAAAACTTGTCTTTTGAGTTTTTTCACCCCCTCCAGGCCCCCCTCCAGTTTTTTTGCCCTTTCAGTGTTTCTTATCCCGCGGATTTCAGTCCTGCAAGCGAACTCAGATTTCCTCTAGACATTTTCCCCGTGCAGCAGATTCTTAGTCATGACCGTGTTGTCTCGAGTCCACTAAGCGAGTCTTTGTGGCGGTCATAGAGGTTTCCAGTCAGCTCGCCCCTTTCTTTTTCCGTCCACGTATACCCCCCGATTTTGTTTGTCCTGTGCTGTTTGCTCTTGGGTTCTACCGTCAAGAGCCGTCTCCCCATCTTTTTTTTTTTTGATCTCTTTTTTTGAGCACATGAGCTCATCAAATCAGCGACGGCCGCACCTTCCCTTCGGCAACCAGAGGTTCTCCTTCTGCAGATTTCCGTTTTCCCCCCCTCCCCATCGGTTACGTCCCAACCCGGTCCTCCCTACTAGCAAGTTCCCTCGATCAAACCTTTCCAGATCGTTTCTCCCCCCCATTTTGGGGAGTTCAGTTTTCAAACGGAGAATACCCTGGGAGACATACTTCGTCCTTTTTACAATGTCTCTTTTTTTTACCCACTCCCCCCCTCTAATCAAAATTCTCTTCCAACGTTGGCTCTGGACACTGGTGACCCGTCAACCATGTTCGGTTTGATCTCTCACGTATTTCTTTCGAGAATCTTCCTTTTTGAACGCTTTCCCCCTTTCCCCAAGTGAGGAACTTTACGAATATTTTCGTTGCTTTATTACTTTTGTGAAGCCTTTACATCTCGTTCGACGACCTTGAGGATTTATTGTCAGCTTTTATGATAAATTTGGTAGATTCCTCTCAATGCCCTTTTCTTTCAAAGGCGCCTGGCCGCTGACGGATCGGGTCTGTGAGGAATTTTATTTTCTTTCCGCCATGGCTTTTTCTTGTTGGCTTTTCACGAAAGCTGTCGTTCTTTGGCGGTTTCGGACTCCCCGAACCAGCCCTTTTTTCTGGCTTCCGTGCGCACCTTTTCTGGGGCGAGAGTCCTTCCCTGGACGCCCCACCCAATGATTCGGCAACTCTCCGAAGACATCCAGACTTTCCTCCCTAGGGGATTTTAATTTTTTTCTATCCCGATACTCATCTCAACTTCTCCTTGAGTCTTCCTTTCCTAGTCAGGAGATTGTCTTTGATAGAACCCCCTGGTCGGGAGGTCATTCCGGTTTTGCTTTCCTCAACGCTGTTCTCCTCGCGTAAGGCATTTGTTTTTTTTCCTTCTTCTCCAAGAGACGGACTTCCCCCCCCCTCTCTCCTCACCGAAAGCCCCCCGTGTTGTATGTTGGAGTTTTATAGCTGTAAGCCCCATTTAATCTCGGGCAGCGTTTTGCGAAGTATTTTCTTCCAGTAGACTCCCTTCTCGCGGATTTTTTTGCTTCCCTCTTCTTGCCCAAAATTCCGACGTTGCAGCACCTTTGAAACTGCTAGTTCCTCGGTGCATTCTCTCCTATCTTCCCTTCTTGCATATCGCTGTCTCCATAGTTTCCCTTTCCCCGGAAATTTCTGGTGACCTTTTTTTTCTGGCGATCATGCTGTTAGACACCAGGACTTTTCCTTCGTACAAAAGCTCTTTCCCCGCGGACTCTTTTTTTTGAATGAGACTTTCTTCAGGAGCGCTTTTTTCTTGGTCCCTGCTTGCGTCCGTGTCTTTTTGCCCCTCCTCCTCACGCGGCATCCTTTTCCCGCCGAAAATTTCCTAAGACATTTTCCCCCCCTGCCGACTCTTTGACTTCTTGATACCAAGTCCACTTATGAAATTGGAACGCCCCAGCTCTCCTGGAAGAGTTTATCTCAGATCCCGCCTTCTTTCCCCAAAAGATATGAGTTCGACGAACAGGCCCACTGATCTTACGCGGTCCCCCCCTTCTCGGTACCTCCCCAGCCTCTCCCCCCCGTACGATGGTGATTTTTTTCCCCCCACGTTTTTTTTTTATTCCAACGTATTTGACAACTAACCCTTTTTGCTCGCGTTAGGCTTTCTTTTCCAACCTTCTTTTTCAGAAATTTCGCTTTTTCATATTTTTCTGGGCCCTTCCCCCCCCATACAGTTCTTTCGGGCGTCCTGGTTGACCTGTCTCGTCCCCATAGTTCTTTCTGACGGTATCTTGCGTTATCGAAGTTAGGGCCTGATGGCCTGGTCTTGGCTTTCTTTTCAGGATTTTCCTTTTCCCCACCCTTGATATCTTACTATTTCTCCTTATCAAACTCCCCAGGAAAGGCAGTCTGGAACACCTCTTCTTTTAAGTTCCGCCCCCCCACTTTCAGGTAGTTCCCGATTCCTTCTTGGAGACGTTTCACCCTTTGAGTGCTTCTGAACCGATGTTCTTCCCTCTATTCTCTCCACGTGGACTTATGGTCTTTCCCTAGTAATCCCTCGGTGTTGTGTGAGCTTTTGACCGAAGGCCATTTTCCCGTTGCTGGAGCCTTTTCCGCAGCTTCCTTTTTCCGTTGGACACGGAGGGTAAAGGATTTTTTTCGGTCATGGCGCTGCTGGAAGTTTTTGGTGACTTGGGCATCTTATCAATTTGTTTTGCCTTCTGTCGGATTGTAAGAATGCAGGGTTTCTTCGATTCAGCTCTTCCCCTCCTCCTACAGTCCCCTCCTAGGAACTCCGACCCTTTGATGTCCTCTTTTATATCGCTCCCCTGCTTCCTCAACGCCTATGGCCCTCGGCCAGATCCCAAACTTCCGCCTCCCTGGCCCCCTGAGGGTTGGTCCCGGAAACACCTTCATATAGGTCCCCCTCCCCATACCTTAGCCCTTTTCCGTCACTTTTTCATAGCGCAATTCCTTGACCCCTTGGAATGGACATTGACTGCCTCTTCAACGGTTTTGCCCAGTCCACTCCGTGCTGATCGTCCCCTTTCGAACGGGGTATTCCCTGACCGTTTCGATTTCCCGAGACCTTTTTTTGCAGTCGCACTCCTTATTCATAGGAAACCAAACTGAAATCGTTCCCCCTAGATGACTTGACCTCTCTTCTCGGATTTCTCTGGGTTGGCTGACAGATCAGTCTTTCTTTTGTAGCTGCCTCAACCGCCCCACCCCCCCCAGCAAACCCTCCCTCACGCAGCTTTTTGACGCTTTGCAGGTTTACCTCCCGGAGATAGGAGTTAGGTTGGCGAAGGTCCACAGGGAAGCTTTTCTAGTCAACCTGGTTTTTTTCGCGTTGAGCCCTGGTCATTTTCGAACCCCTCCTGTTCGTTGTCTTTGGGCGATTTCGCCAGGTGAAACAATTCTCTCTTTTTGTTTATCTCTCGCTCCCCAAACACCAAAACTTTAGCTTTCTGCAAGACTTTCCCAACTTGAGGGCTTCTTTCCCATGTTTTAAGAGATTATCCCGTTTCCTCAATAGTATCGAATCATCCTTTTGGGAAGCCCTTGTCTCTTTTTTTCCCTTCGGAAGTGAATTTTTTCTTTCATTCACGTCCTTCGATCAAGCCCCTTTTTTCTCCGCGCGCTTAGTTCATGGAGGATTGAACCCAAGAGACCCGAAGCCTGGAGGTGACAGCCTCTCTCCATACTCAGTTGTGTTGTTTTTTGAGTTCTAAGGGCCTTCTCCCCGGTTAACATCTCAGGTCCATTTTTCATTCGGTGAAGTCCTTTTCTTCCTGATAACCCCTTCCCTCGGCTTTTTCGTCTCGAGCACACGCCCTATTCCTCCAACCACATTGCCGCTTCCCTATGATTCCTTATTTTGAGCCCTTCAAACCTTTTCCTCTCTGTCAAGTTTTTTTTCTGTGCGCCTGGTCTACAACGGTTTTTTCTTCTCCAGGAGGTTTCTTTGCCTCCGATAGACTTCCCGCCATTGGGCGGTGTCCTACAGGATCTTCCTTTGGAAGTGCTCCACTCCCCCTTGTAGAGCAAAATTCCTTTCATCGGCCTTTTTCTAGTGTAGTCCAAAAGCCTGGCTCCTCTACTTTCTGCAAACCGCTTTTTCTCGTTGCTTTTCATTTTTGGGTGGCTTCGTCCTTTCACCCGATTTCTTGAGGACTTTTTTCTCCCGGCATCTGACGGGGGTCCTAGTTTTTTCATAACGGTCGCCTTTCCAAGTTTTTTCTTCGAAGGAGTTCGGACGGAAACCGGTTCCTCACCTTGCTACTCCCCAGACTCCAAGACGTGAGAAGCCCTGTAGCCCTCACGTTAAGGGAGTCTTTTCCACACTTTTTCTTGGCAATGCTTTTTCTTATCCGCTGGATTTTTTTAGTGGTTTTTTTTCACGAACTTTGTTGATGCAACCTAGATTCCGTCATTTCCCCTGGGACACCCCTCCTAACTGGTGGATACTTCGGGCCTTTCTACTGATCGGGTTTTGCGTTGGACGGATTGATACCGCTTTTTTTTTCTGGGGCTAGTTATTTTGCTACTGCCCCTCCCTTTGCGCTTTCTGTCAGTTTCTTTTGCGTTTCCTTCTGCCCCCCCTTGCCTCCGGCCGCTTCCGTTTCAAGGCATTCACAACAACCTGCGGTCCTACCTCCTCCTTTTTGGAATCTCTCCCGGCTCCTCTCGTTAGTCCCCTTTGCTGGGAGTGGCGACGTCGAGGGCCCAGCCGAATTTTTATGCGGCCTAAAGCGCCTAAAGACATTTTCCCCCTTCTGGTTTCTTTTTTTCCCCTCAGTCCCTTTTGAGAGACTTCCCGAATCCTAGATTTTGTCCTTGGTTTCCAAGCAGCCGAAACGGTTGTCCCCTCCCCGGCCCCGTAACGTTTTTCCCACCTTTCCCCAACGATCTTTTTTTTTGTTGTGTCTTTTGGAGCTGATAGGGGTTTTTCCCCGCAAGAGCCTCCAGACTGTTTTCTTGATGACCCTTTTACGCCGGCGACTGAGAAGGGTTCTTCCTCGCTAATGCCGACCTTCTGTTCACCATAGGGCTCCACGTATCCGTATCAAGTCGCCTTCTCCCTCTGCCCCACGTCCTTCTCGTCCATAACGTCACTTTCCGATCATTTCCGCCTCCATGGACCACCCCCAACGTGGGGATCACCCTCCCCAACAACTGTTTGAACCGAAATTTCAGCCAATGAATTTTTTTTCTTTTTCACCCGTTGCTAACCCCTCCCCCGTTTTAAATGGCTTTTACCCCCGAGAAGAATCCCCAAAATTTTTCCTCCAGTTGATCAGACGTTTTTCGACCTGGAGGCCGGAGATGAATATTTCGACCGTTTTCCCGCGGATAAATCTTGGAACCCCACTCTTAGGTCCAAATACGGGCTTTCTGATGGACTTTTCCTTTTTCTTCCAATTTGTACCTATGCGATGCTTCTCTGGTTAGTCCCCTTTTCCTGCCTTTGCGCAGATTCGGCCACGGCCTCCCCCGAGAAGAACTGGCAGCGACTGCGGGCTGCTTGTGTGCGGTCCTCGGCGTTACGACTTTCTTTCTTGAGGAGGCGTGGCATTTTTTTTTCAGAGCCTTTGCATGGGCTTTCCTCGCGGGCGATTCTGCTCCTTCCGACTTTTCCATCAGGGTTTCTCCGCCTCAAGTTGGGCTAGAGACTCGCGGCCCCTTCTTCGACTAGGGTCGTGGACCCCCCCTGCCGGGTCGTTAGATGGGCCTGGGTCCTTTTTTTCTGACGATTTTTCCCTTTCATATCCCTCCTCCCTCAAATAGTCCCTTTTCGACAGCTCGTTCTTGCGAAATGTCCCCCGTTTCGTATCCTTGGGAGGGTTTTCAAGTCCTTCCTCCAAAAAAGCTTTTTCGAACGGAGGATGCAACATCTCCTTAGTCACTCTTCCACGTCCAGCTGAAAGATTCCCTACCAGAACCCCAATCATACGACGTGGCCTCTGAGAGATCCCCCGGTAAGTCTCTTTTGTTTACGCTCTGGTGCATTCCTCCGCACGTACGCTTTGCTTCCCCCCCAGCGTTGCGTCTTCGTGAAGATTCCCGGGTCCTTTTCCGGAACCTGAAAACTAGCTGTCTCGGGGTCTCTCTTTTTTTTTTTCTTTTGTGGGGTTGGTTTTTTTTTTGGGTTATTTTTTGGGGTTTTTCTTTTTTGTGTGGGTTTTTTTTTTTTTTTTTTTTTTTTTTTTTGTGGGGTGGTGGGGTTTTTTTTTTTTTTGGTTTTTTTTTGGGGTTTTTTTTTGTTTTGGGGGTTTTTTTTTTTTTTTTTTTTTGGTTTTTTCCAGTTATCGGGCTCCAGATTTTCCCCCAGGTTCTTTTTTTTCCGGCTTGTCGACTTTTTTTGTTTTTGTGGCGACCTCCGTTCCTTGCCTTGTCTGTTTCCTACAAACGTCTTCATCCATATGCGGCGTGCGGATCTGGTTCGCGAGTGAACGCTGCTACGTTTCCCTTTTCTTCGTAAATGGTTCTCTTTTGTTTTTTTCCTCACGACTTTTTGCGCACATGGTCCGAACCTTTCCCCCGCTGCCGCTCGATTCTTGGCGTGGGTTTTCACGCTACAAAGACTCCCCCCGAGATGGAACCCGCGGCCAAGCTAGATTTCCCTTTTTTACTGTTCAATTTCATTCATGCCCGATTTCCCCCAGATTTGGTCTTTTTTCGAACGGCCGCTCTTATACGAAACCTTTGATATTCACATCAGTCGCTCTCTCCCTCGATAAGTCGTGACCTTGAGGGGACTGTGAGCTGAACTCACCCCGGGTGGTCCTTCTGGGTTTTTCGTGGATTTTAGGAACTTTGAATTATGGCTGCAATTCTTTTGACATTCCCCTTTTTTCCCAATCAGGTTTTTTCCCGAGCTTTTATTTGGTTATAATTTTTTAGCTTTTTGTCGCGGCGTTGCGGTTATACGTCCCTGATATTCATCTTCTTCCCTGCGGTTCTTGCGGCTGAGGAGATTTCCCTCAACTTCATCTCCTTGACCAACTTTCCCGCAGGAGCAGCCCCACACAACCTTTGACGACCTTTTAATAACCTTACATGCGAAGTCTCAACAACTTATTCCACGCCGGTGATTTCTTCGTCCTGTTGATTTCTTTCCCATTGCGGCGTGCTGCACCCCCCCCCCCCCCCCCTCAGATTAAGTCCTTAAGTTTTCTTCTTTCTTATCTCCTCCTGGTTACTAGATAAGTTAAGAACTTCTCGTTACTTTTTGGTCTTTTTTTCCCGCCTTTGCAGTCCGCACTAAGCTTTAGATTTCGTCTCAATTCCCCCTTCCCAAAATTTTCCGGGATTTTCTGTGATCTTTTTTTGGTTTCCCGGCTTTTAGTCCGTGCCTGGTTTTACTCGGCACCGGCTTATGAGTCAGATGCAGCTCTTTAAAGCCGCACTTCCGACTGACCGGCAACCAGTCTCACTTTCCGCCACCCCTTTTTACTTCTAACTCGACCAAGAACGCCCTCCCTCCAAAATCTAACGCCTTCCGGACGATCTTCCCGGAGGTTCCATGGCCCTTGGCTCAAATGTTGTTCAAACAGGACGTCCTCCTAGTTTTTTTCTCCACTCGCATTCGGACCTGCAGTTTTTTCAGCCCCCTGAGCCCCGTAACTCCCAACCCTCCCGTGGATTGCCTTCACTCCGAATCCCTTCACTTTTCGCGGCTCTCAGCCGATTCCTCTGAGGTCCCTTTTCACCCGACCCTGGTTTCGTCTAACTAGGCGTGGAACCCTTTTTTGCCGGCTCCAGGAACCCCCTTTTTTCGTTGAAATCGTTTTAGATTCCTGTTCCTTCCCTTTGTTAACGGTTGTTTGTCCTTGTCAGTTTGTGCAGATCTTGCTGAGGAGGCCCCCCCGGCCCCTTTTGACACGAACAAACAAAGTTTTCGAGATTTCAGGGAGCTCTACCCCTTGTTAGCCTCTGCTTGCTGGCGAAGGTCCCCACATTTCTGACCCGTCTGCATGGAAATACGGTCTTTTTCTGGGATTACGCTTTTTCTTTTTTTTCAGCAAATCCCTTTCCGCAATCCTTTGCTGCCCGCATCTGTTTCGCCTTTTCAGTTCCCTCCCTCCATTGATTTCTCTTTTCAAAGCCCGGGTAGGTAAGTTTCTGGGACCTCTCAAGTTCCCTCCTTGTCCCTGTAACATTTCTCGACTTTATAATGAAAAATACGTCTTTTGCGTTCTTCCTCATCTAGTCAGTCCCCCCAATTTGTTTCCCTTCGTCCCGGTTCTTTGTCCCAGTGGTTCCTGGTCTTTGAGACGTAAGAACCGCTCCTTATTTTTTTTTCCTCGCAGCTCTTTTTCGACTTGATCGAGATTTTACCTGGTCTTTCCCCTTCCTTATGTTCCATCCGAGAGCATTAAATTCTGGTCAGCTGTTTTCGGAGTTGGACTTTTTTCTTGGCCTTTGAGCCTCTTGCTCCGGACTGATTCAGCTTCTACCTTTTAAGCCCCCTCAAAGCTTTTCCCCCCCCTTTCTTTCTCTCTAGATTCGCATGGATTTACTTTTTTCTTCTGGCACGCGTTTTCCTCAGGTTTTTTTTCCGACTTTTTTTGAGGTGACTCATGGATTGGACCTCTTCTATTTTCATTACCCGGTCCCCTCAGTTCCAATGACTTTTTTTCTCTTTCTTTTTGAAACGTCGCCCTGAGCAGAGCCCCTTTTCAAAGATCTTTTTTGCGGCCTTGTGTCTTTACTACTTTCTTTTTAAAGAAGACCCTTTTTCTTTCTTTTGACTCCGAGCGCGCTGATTCGTCGTGTTCGTCCATCTCTTCCGATCCCCCCCATCAATTCCTTGGACCCTGAATCTTTTTTTTTTTTTGTACATGACCCCCTTCCCGCCCTCTGCCCCTCACCTACAAGTCTCCAAAGGCTTTTCTTTCCTCATTCCAGATGTCGATTACCAGTTCTTCTTGACGCCTCCGCTCCCCCTTAAGGTATTTACTTACCTTTAGTATTTTTTCCCCATTGACCCCTTTTATGGGATTTTGAGATCTTTTGATTTTTTTTTTTCCCCCTTTCTATTTGACCTACGGATGATGATCCTTATTCTAACCCTCCTCGAAAGGTTTTTCCTGATTCTCGTATTAATTGTTCTTTCGTCGTTTCTCTTTGGAAGGCTTTCGGGGGTTTTTGATCCTTCTTTCCTACTATTTCTTGGTTTCTTCGGAATTTTTCTAGTTGACCTACTTTTTCGTCGCTGGACGCCTTGAGCATCCCCACCAAACCAGCCCCCAGGCTTTTTGAATTCGTCCCAGTCCTCTCCACTTCCCATTCCATTGTCTATATTTTGACCGTGTTGATTCCCGGCTTGGTCTTAGGACTTTTTTTTTTTGAGTCTCCCCATGTTCGTTTGAAGTTAGGGCTTTTCTTATATACTTTTTTTTCTCTTGTTGTTTCTCTTCAGGGTCCCGACCTGCACCTCTCTCTTCCTTTTTTCTATGGCTTAGTGCCTGAAGATATTCTTGCCCTTCACTCGGGCACCTTTCCTCCCCTTTCCTCCTCTTTGGCAATGTTTCGACACCCCACCTTTTGATGGCCGATTTCTGTTTTCTCTTCTCAACAGTCCCTTTTCTTTTTGTTTCTTCTGTTTCATTTAGCTTTCAGCTCTATTCTTTCTTCTTTGAACCTTTTTCCTTATTTCCCCCCTCGGTTCCAGATAATTATCCAAATTTCTTTCGACAACTTGTTAAGTTTTTACCTCTCGTGCTCCAAGAACGAATCAGTCCTTTTAAATCTTGGAACCCTCTTCATGTCACTCGGAAACGAGCCCCCATTTTCCCGGGATTTTTCCGTGGTCCCCCTTAAGGACGTCGCAGTTCTGAGGGCGCCTTTCATTGAACCCTAGACACAACCTCCTGTCCCCACAGCCGCACTCTTTTACAGCAGTGGTGCTACCAAGTTTTTCCGCCATGGCTTCACTCTCAACCGACTTCAGATTGCGCGAGTTACCTTTTGCTTTTCCGGCCCCAGTTAACTTTTTGGGGAAACTTCCAATTGCACCTTGATGTACCCCCTTTCGACGATTCTTTGTACAATTTTGTGGTGGAGCGCCCTTCCAGGGTTAAGTTTCCCGGAGGCCCTCTCCCGACGCTGTTTATGGTATTTGCCAGCCTCCAGAAGGTTTCTTCAAGGCGTCCTCTCTGTTCTTTGTTGGCGCCCTTACAATTTCCGACTCGTAGGCTTCCGGAGATCGTGCCCTAGTCGATTGTTTCCTTTCGCTTTTTTCCCCAGAAATTGCTTGTTAAGTTATTTCTCTGAGTGCCACATTTTATGTCGATTATATTACACCGAGCACTTCTTTTCCTTTTATAGCCCACCCCCCTCCAGATGCGGCCTCAGATGAGGCCCTTTCCTACGGGATTACTTGTGGCACTCAGATCTTAAGTAATCCCCCATTAGATCTCTCCCCTATTCTTTAAAGGTCTGCTGCAAATTTTTCCCACGGGCCTTGGCTCGTTAATTCATCTGGAGAGACTAAGCTTTTCTTAGGTCCTTATTCATTTTCCAAAAGAGCCCTTCTCTCTGATTCAGCCTCTTGTCCTTGCTTACCCTTTCCTTTTCATCTTTGTTTAGAGATTTCTCTCTTGTACCCCCCTTTTTCCCCCTTTTCTGCGCTTTTCTCCTACTTTTGCTTCCTCCCCGGCCCCCCAAAAGTGCTTGAGCATCCCAGCTTTTTTTTCCCTCCAGTTTCCTTCCCCTCCTCCCCCCCAAGCTTTACCCTGGCGACTCCCCCACTGTTTTGCCCAGCTCAGAACTCTTTTTGATTCTCTAATTCTTCCTTTATAGCCCCCCTTCTCTGCCTGGTTTTGTCTTTCAAGCGCCATTATATTCCTTACTGCTGGTTCGCCTTTTGGTGGTTTTTTCCGAATCTAAATTTTTCTCTTATGTGGAATTTCCTTCAGGTATTTCGTCTCGCCCCGCCCCCCTTCGCTTTGATCAGGTTCCCTTTCCTGACCAAATGGTTCTTTCAGAGCGAACGTCTCTGAGCTTCCCATTTTATTTTCGTATGTTATCCCTCCCCCGCTGCTACAGGCGGACGCTCCTGTACGTTGCTTTTACCCCCGATTCTTTATTTCTCCTATTGTTTTTTTGTTTGGTTCTTTCTTCCAGCTCAAGCTTCTGGATACCTCCACCTTTTTTTTTTCCCCCCCCGCTTTGAAGAATTTCCCCAAAGCCCTTCCTACCCCTTATTTGTCCTTTCTGTTCCCCTTTTTATAACCATCGCGGTATCCTTTTTTCGATATCTTCCGCTTCCTCTTTGAGCAGTCCCCTCCCCCTTCCTACTTCACAGTTTCCTTATTTGCGACCTGTTTGCAACTTTTGTCGGTTTCTCACTCAAAACTTTTCCAAAGTTTCTTTCGATGTTCTTTTTTTTTCTTGTGCAAACCCGTTCGGTTTCTGACTTCCTTCTTTGGAGGACCCTTAGTTGTTTTGACAAATCCTGTTTTTTTGCGTTCCCCTTACTTGTGTAGGTTCTCTGTCTTTCCTCTTTTTTGGGGCTTCTCCGACTTCTCTCTTTACTCAGTTTTTTATCCGCCTTTTCTTGTAAGTATTTTTCTGAGATCTCCAATTCGATCTTCGGCCGAATCTGTTTCCAAATCCCCCCGTCAAGATGGTTTCTTTGCTCTTTTAATAGGCACCCCCCCCCCTCTAGGTTTCCCCCCCCTATAGTTTTGCCGGTGACTTTGATTCTTCTCCGCTTTCTTTTCTTCTTGTCCCTGTTTAGATGATTGCACATCTCTCTCAACTGTGGAACTTTTTTTCCTCCTCCTCTTTTCCGAGAAGGACTTTTTTTTTCACGTGCTTGTTCTTAGATTTCTTTGTCTTCGTAACCTAACTCCTTGAAATAACCCTTTCTCCGTCAACTCGGGGAATTCTTTAGTATTTTTTTCTGTTAATCCCCTGCCCCTCGGTTTGTTGTTCTTTTTTTTCTTCTCCTTATTTTTAATGCTTATGAGTTTTCCTGGATTTCTTTCCTCTTCACTAATGAAACTCCCCTGGCTCCTCCCCACCGAATTTTCACAAGGACCGACGTCTCCCCCAGTTTTAGTCCTACCTCGGCACTCTTTCGCCACCCCCGTTTTTTTGGAGTTTTTTCCTTCTTTGGGTACTCCTTTTTATTATCGGTTCCCACTTTTTCCCACATTGCTTTTTCCTGCAGAACCTTTTCGCATTTTCACAAAGCCTTTTTCCCCCTTTTTTGCCTACTTTTCCCCTTGAATGAACCGTCCTCATTTTATCCGGCCCCGTCCTGGACTGGCTGAATATGTAGCCCCTATTTTTTCGACCTTTATTCCTATTCCGCATACTTAGGACTCCGTCTTCACGGGTTTCAATCGTTGGAGGGCTCCCTAGACTTTTCTTCAAGCTATCTGATGCGTTTTTTCCGCGCTTTTTTTTCCCCCTTTTGCGCGGACTTCCTTTCTTGCATACCACTCCCTCACTGTTGAAATCTTTCTTCCGGCAGACGATCGCTTTTCTGTGCTTTTTTTCTGCGGCGTTTTTTTCGCTCGGAGTCCTTGAAGGCCCGTTAACCAGCCATCTCTTTCCGGTCGTTTTAAAACCCCCTTTGCGTAATTTCCCATGGATTCCCTCTTTCTGACTCAATTCTTCATTTTTTTTGTTCCTTCCGGGTCAGGTTCGTAGACTTCTTCTGGATTTCCCCCGGAAGGTTAGTAACCCTCCTCGAAGATGGACTTTAGGCTTACGTTTTCCCTCCCGGTCCCCCCTCTCTAGATTCCCAAATTTTCCTTATTCTTGAATAGATGTTGTCATCTTCTATCCCCAAATGTTCCCCCTTCTTCTCCGGTATAAGGGACACGGGGGCGTCTTCCAGGATTCCATTACTCTCTCACTCTGCGGTTTCCGCGCATTTTGAGGGATTTTCCTTCTTAGAACTTTTTTGACTCCGCCCTGCTTCTTTACAGCTTCGTTGTTTTGTTCCCTCAGTACATTTTCCCCGGCGCGTTTTTCCTTGCACTCCTCCCCAAGTTTTTTTTCTGCGTTGCTTTCTCCTCTGGGTACCTCCTACCATCATAATAAGGTCCTTTCCCCAAAGATTCTTATTCAATTTCCCTTTCAGCCCCCTTTTTCTCGGCACGGGGATTTTTTAAGGGCCAGTTTTGTTGTTTCACGCTTATTTTCCCATTTTCTTTTCACCCTCTGTAAGAACTTTTTAATCCCTGCGTGCCTTCTATTTCCACCCACACCTTTGGCCGGATGCGTGCTCCTGATGCCACTTTGAAAGCATCTGGAAATTTCCTCTCTTTTCACTTAGACCCCTCCTCACGCGTTTCTTAGGCCTCCTTGAAGCTTTGCTTCCCTTAGGTGAATTTTTTTACCCCTTCGCCCCCGGCCCCCCCCCTCTCCCCTCAGAAACAATCTTCTTTTCCCCTTCCTTGGCAATCCCCCTACACCCGACCCCCCTCCCCCCCCCCTCCCGGCTCTCAAGACCCCCTTTTCACCCCAAGAGCCTCTCTTCTTTCCTAGAAGAAGGTCCCACTCTCCGCGCCAATCCCCCTATCTTAGCCATTTTTTTTTGACTTTTCCCCCGGTTCCTCTAAGTTTTCGGCCTCTTTTCGGCTATCCACCCCATTTTTGAAGTCGCCTTCTCTTTTGGTGTTCCCCTTTGAGCGTCTTTGCTCGTTGTCCAACTATTTTGCCAGCCACATTTGCCCACCCCCCGATGTGCGGGTGGGTGGTCAAAACCGACGATGTGCCCGCCTCTTTCAAATTCACTTTTGCTTCTTCCCCTTCGCAATCACTAGTGGCCAGTATGTCTTAGTTCTTGATTTTTTCCCCTGTGACTCCTCTTTATTTACTTTCACGTCTTTCGTGTGGCTAGTTGCGTCTCCCTATTTAGCGCTTTATCCGAACCCTCCCTTCCCCCCTGATTTTTCTTGTGAGAGTAGATGTTTTTATCCCTTTTCGAACTCTGATCCGTCATCAAGAGTCGAAATCCCTGCTCCCCATTATACCCAAGGCCCAGCTGGCCCTCCCCCCTTCTTTCTTGGTTGAGGTCCTTCTGCTTCCCAAAACCTTCTTTTTTCATTTCGGTTAGCTTCCCCGCGGGATTTAATTCTTTTGCTCCTTTTTTCTCCTTTTTCCCCCAGAGACCTGACTTGACTTCTGGTCCTCTTCTTTAATCCTCCCTCCCGTTCTTTGCCCACGAAGTACTAATTTTGAGTTTCGCCTTCCACAGTTTCGTGGACTGCAATCCCTGGCCTCTCACAACTCCCCCCCCCCCCTATCTTTTCTTGATTTTTTGTTTTATCCTTGGACATTGTGACTCCTTTCCCATTTTATTGTTGTTGTGTTACGAATGCTTGGATATTGAGCTTTCTGAAGTCTTCCACCAGACCCCCCTCCAGCCCCCCTTCCAAGAGCTCCTTGACTTCGTGCGATCCTTGCTTCAAACCCCTCCTCCTGAAGTCCACCCCCGTAACTCCTTGGTGAGGGTCTTCCGGTCTAAATTTTGGAGACCCCCAACCTTCTACTCTTTTTTTAAACCAGGTCCTTCTTTCCTAGGTTGCAGCCCCGTCGTCACACTCCTAGTTTGAAATCTTTTCCAGCTCCTGCTTGATCCCCCCTTTGGAATTCCGTCCTTTCCTTCACATTCACCCTTCCCTATGTCTAACTTTTTATTTGGAAGAGGTAGACTCCCTTTTTTTTTTATGCTTCCCTGTGGATGAACTTTTGCCGTCCCCTCTCCCATCCTTCGGCTCATAGTCCCCCCCCTTAAGGTTTTTCTCTTTAAAAGTTCCCTAAAGCTTTCCCCGATCGGGGCAGTTTTTAGGCGGGGTCTGGTGTTTTTTTTTTGTGGGTTTTTTGTTGTTTTTTTTTGGAAGTTTTCCCGATCTGACTTCGCGTCTTTCTGCTCCCCAGAACCCCTCCTCCCCCTCTCGACCTCTCTCTTCTTTTCAGGGCTTTCCCTTTTTTGGCTCTTTTTTTTGTCCACAGGGTTTCCCTTCCGCATCTTCTCTTTTTTCCCACCTTTTCTCTCTTTTTGCGCCTTTTCTGACTCCCCCCCGTATTTCCTTCCTTCTTCCGCTGCTCCAACCTCTTTTTGGGGACGTGCCATTCCCTCCTTTCTACCCTCAATTTACGGTCCGTCCTTTCCCCCCCCTGGCGTACCACCTCAGTTTTTTTTGACCCAGACGGTAAATCATCATGGGGCTCTCTCCCGTGCCCCCTTACCCCCTCGTCTCCCCCGGCGTTCGGCCGACTCGGGAGCTCGTTTTTTCTCACTTTCTCCTGGAACCGTTTCTTTTCCGTGATCTCGACTTGTTTTTTTTTTTTTTTTTTTCCGGGCTTACACTGTGTGTAATTTAGTTCTAGTACTTCCAGAGTCATGCTTCTCCCCGACTTCTTCCAGAACTCCCCTCTCCTCCCATAAGACTCCCTTTCATTCCCCCCAGGAAAATATAGGTCCGTTCATACGGCGCGGTCCCTTTCCTCTGCGCCGGGACTAAATTTATCAGTCCAATTCTTCCTTGACTCCCCTCAACCCCTGCCCTTAATACCGGTCTGATCTTTTTTGCTCCTTTCCGCGCGTCTTTTTTTTCTTACGCCATCTTTGACATTCTCCTTGAACCTATATTCCCCTTCCCTCCAAGTATGGAATACTATGTCGGCTTTTCCGGCCGCCTGTTGCCCTCCCTTCTTTTTATTCCTTTTTTAATGGATTGTCTCCCTTTAGCCTTTTCATGTCATCTGCACAGTACCTTTTGTCGCGACTCTCCGTTTCTAGGAAATTTCTTCTTTTCGTGACCCTCCCTCGCCTTAGCCAGGTAAGATCTGACTTTCCTCCCCCTCCTCCTTTCCTCCTCCCCCTTTTCCCTTCCTCCCAAACCATCCGCGTTGCTTTTGCTGCTGTTGCTCTCGTACCCTAGACCACCGATTGATTTCTGTTGACACTTCCCGCCCCCCCCTTCGGAAGATTTACCAAAGAGCTTTTGCGGCCGAAGGTTTCTCCACCATCTTTAGACGCTTTTTTCAAAACATTTTTTCCCCCCCTTCCAGGTCCAGAAAAACTTCCTCTTTTCTCCGCTTTAGTACGTGTCGATTCTTTATCAGCAGATTATGAGTTGAGGATCCCAGTTCTTCTTTTTCAGTACACGTTTTCTTTATGGCTTTTTTTCCTTCCAACCTTGTGCTTGAGTAAGAACTTGGGAAGTATTTTTAATGTATGTTCTTCGGAGTCTATGACTTTTACCTGATCTTCCTTCACTTGGGATCATGATAGGACCTTTTTCTTTATCTTCTTTTCGGCCCTTTTTGTTTTCTCTTCTCTTGATAATTATCCACTTTTAGCGCATGATGTTTCCTTCATCCTTTTCTGGGTATCTCCTCCCATGCCCCGCCTGGACTCGTCAGAACTCCCTTCTGCCTCTGGATAAACCCCCCCCCCTTCTGGTTACGACGGGCCGTCTGTGAATAGTGACTCCGGCTACAAACCCCGTATTCCCCTATTTCCTCTTGAAGGGCGATCCCGAGTTGGACGGCCTTTAAAAGATTCGGCTGAGTTTTTCCCCGAGCGACACCCCTCCTT
>Ga0179593_1810907_pt1 | contig 20935 bp, 27 predicted proteins | sample CZODoug2_1_08_16_FD_185931 | JGI IMG/M metagenome (GOLD analysis project Ga0179593, IMG submission 185931) | Vadose zone soil fungal communities from Angelo Coast Range Reserve, California, USA - CZODoug2_1_08_16fungal (PacBio error correction) | ecosystem: Environmental > Terrestrial > Soil >... | reverse complement strand
GCCCTGTTTTTAAGCTTTTATTTGACTTATCGGGACCGCATTTAATGTCCCCTATTTGTATACGCGAATGAATTACCTTCTCTTTTTATGAACTCTCTTTTTTTTTCAGATTTGTTCGGCTATTTTCCCAGGCCCGTTTTTCCTTATTTTTTTTACAGTCCGGGGATCATGAGTATTTTTTTCGCCCCCCTCCCAACCCCCCATCATCACCCCGACCCAACCCGACACCCTGACCCCCCCAATTTCCCACCAATCAAAGGCCCCGCGCCCCTATAGCGTGCACCCTATCGCTGCTTCCCCTTTCCGCAACAGCAGCCCCCCCTACTAACTCCCTTTTTTTTTGACCCACGACCAACTTCGAGTTTCCACCCCCAGCCGCACCGCGATATCACCTTTATTTTTCGTTCTCTCCACCCCCCCCCCTTTGACATTTTGGTTGTTTTTTTTCCTACTAGTGTTTATCTTTTTGGTTTTGTGTTTGGTGTTTTTGGTTTTCTCTTGGGAAACAGCTCATGTCGCTTCGCTTTTTTGCACTGTGATTTCATTTTTTTTTTTATTTGGCCGTTGCTATGGTTGGGTTTTTTTCTTTATTCTATAAACCTGATTGCCTGTTTGATCCGGTTTGCTTTTGGTCGGGCGTTTTTTTGAGCTTTGCAAATTTTGTTTTTCTTTTTTTCGCTGGTATTCTTTGTGAAAGAGGCTTAGTGGTTTCGTTCCCGTGTGAACCCCCACCTCCCCCCCAAAAACGCGCAGGGCCACCCGGTGTCCCTTTTTTTTTTTTACTTTCCGATTAGATCTCCATGCGTTCTATAGTTTCACATAGGAGAGCTTTTTTTTCCTTTGAAGAAACCGGCTCCCCCAAAACCCAACACCCCGACGACCCCCCACTCCCCAGCACGTCTCCCCCCCCCCCAAAAAATGGGTAGATCTTCCTTGTAGAGATTGCATATTGGTGAGATTTTTTTTCTGTGGTTGAACTCTTTTTACCCGACGAGACGCCCACCCCCCCTCCCTTCCTTCCCTTCCCCCCCCAGAAACCTTGCTCCCCCACCCCCCGCCCCTTTTGTTTTTTTTCTCCGAGACCTCTTTTTTGTTACTTTATCTTAACATTGCCCTCTTCTGAGCTGTTTCCTTGTTGTTGGCGTTCTCTTTTCGTTCTTTGTCATTTTCCGCCACTATGTGTGTTTTTTTTTGACTGGCGTTTTAATTCGCAAATGATTGTATTTCTTTTTGGTAGCTTGATAAATTTCGCCGCTTTTTTTCTTGTTTTTTTTTTTTGTTTTTCTTTTTTTTGGAAGCGAGTTTCCCCCCAAGACCCTTTCTTCTTTTTATGTTCTCATGGCCATATGTTATAGTAGTTAGTTTTTTGTTGAAACCCCCCCCCTTTGGAGGGTGGTTTGTGTTGTTGGGTAACCCCCCCAGGAACGGGCTTGCGGTTATTGTTTGCACCCCCCCAACCCACTTGCAACCCCCCCCCCTAGTCCCCCCCAGCGTAGATGTAGTTTTAAGTAACCTAGCCACTAGGCCTTTTGTGTTTTATTCACACCTTCTTCATGATGCCACGCGGTCCCACCCCCCCGACACACTATTTTTTCACGGTTTTATTCGCTCGTGAATTTTTAGGATCGCTTCCTTTTCCCTTTTATAGTATTCCCTCATTTGATTCTTTTTTGTGAATTTGTTGGGCGGGTGCTTTTTTTGGGAGACTCTGTCTCAGTTGTATTCCCCTTTTCCCCGTTTGTATGCTCCTTACGCGCCGTTTAAACCGCGTTTTTTCAAATGCCTGCTAGATACCTTCTCAAAACCCCCACAAAAACGAAACACCCCTCCCCTCGCTTGATTATTATTTGTGAGTTTTGTTTTGTTTTTTAGAATTTCTACTTCTCCCTTTTTTTTTCTTCATGGAGGTTTATGGAGGTTGTTGTTTTTGGGTGTTCGTGGTGTTTTAACCCCCCTTTTTTTCAGGGGTGGGTGGGTTTGCTTTTTGTTGAGGTTGTTTTGCCCCCTTCTTTAGTGGCAGGGCGGTATGTGGAATTTTTTGTTTTCTGGGCGGGTTTTTGTGATTGGTCGTTTTTTGTTTTGAGGTCAGTTTGTGGGTCGAGGGATTTTTCCGGAGTGGGCCATGCACGCTTTTTTTTCTTTCGTTTGCCTGCTTGTTTTTTTTGATTCAACCGTATTGATTACTGTGTACTTTACTTTGTCGTATTCCCCACCCCCGCTCGCCCCCACCGAACCCCCCTGCACAATGCCCAACCCCACCCCTCTACACAGTAGCGTTCTGGGACGTCTGTGATCTGGTACGCTTTTTTTTCTGATATCCTTCACGCATCATTCTCGTTCTTACTTTGATTTTTCCCCTTTATCCCCTTAGTTGTCGCTCGTGTACCTCCGGACCCGCACCCCTTCCCCCCCCGTTGTTCAACTTTTTTTTTTCGCAGGATCTTTTTGTTTTCGGATTTTTCTCTTAGATTATCTCTCTTCGCCTGGGTTGTGCCAGTCCCCCCCACCAACCCCACCCGTCCTTCCCCCCTTTGGTGGTAACGTCCTTTTCTCTGCCTTACTATTCTTCAGTCGCTCCCCATGTTGATCGATTTCTTTTGCAGATTTTTTTTTTGTGGTCATGATCTTTTTTCGTTTTGCAGCCCGCTTGGACGATGCTTTTTTCTTTCTTTGTTGCGTTTTTTTTCGTTGAGGCAATTCCAAACACTCGTTTGTTCGGGGTCTCTTTCTCGTAAGCATTTTTCGAGTTATGATTGTTTTTTTTCTGTTGGTATTTTTTTTTTTTGAGGTATTCCGTTCCAGTACTTTCAACCCCCCTCAACCCCCCCATCAAGACCGTCAGATTGTGTTGAGAGAGTTCCTTTGGACTCGCGCTGCTATTTATTCTTTTTTTTTGGCGCCCTCTTGGCGCACCCTCTAATTTTTCTTCGGGAATGTGCTGCTTTTTTTCGTTCATACAATGGCGACAACAATTGTCTTTTCTTCGAGTCCCTTCCCCGATCGACCACTTTTATTACTGGTTTTTTTCTCCTTTCCGGGAAAGTACGTCATTTGTGGCCTTGATACCAAGGACCGTTCCTTGGTGTTTTTGTAAGACAAACCCCCGCTCGACACCTGTTCCTCCGAATCCCGATTAGAGTGGCTTACAGATAAAGGGATATGTTAGATTGACTGAGGAACATGACCCGGAGAAAGTAATTTTTGCATTAATTTCCAATAAGGATCTATTTGATGTGTCTCGTCCTTTCCCCTAGGTAAGGGTACGTGTTGCGGTTTTTTGGTGTTGTCTATTTCAGCTCCCCCCGACATCGACCACCCCTAAGTGAACCCCATTTTGGCTTTTCTTTCCTCTGAAGGACCGTTATTTTTTTTTTTTGACGACCCCTTCTGATTTTCCCCCCACACCCCTCCCCCCGCACTCGCAGGAGGCCGCGTCCTCCCACCTCTCAATTCCCCCCCCGCAACATACACCCCCTGTCATCCTCTAGGAATGCCCCGGTTACAGAATGTGTTTTTGTCTTTGATGTCTTTCAGGGTGATTCAGGTTCTGTTCAGTGGATTCCTTTGTTTTGTTTTTTGTTTTATACGCACTTAAAATGAAGATTCCTTTTTCGCTTGGTCTCCTCCTTTGTGGTAAGTAGTATTTTGTCACTCTTCTTCCTTCGATATTTTCCCACAAAACCGCCCCCAAAACAACACAACCCCAAACACCCCCCCCCCCCCCACCACCTTTGCGCTCCTCCCCAGGCTCCCACTATTTCTCCTTCGGCCTTAAGGATTCTCTTGTGCCAGTTTTTTTATCAGGCGCCCTACGGTTTACATCTTTTCTTCAGCCTTTTTTCTTTTTCCGAAAACCCCCCACCCGCCTCGCGGCTGATTGGCTCGTTGTTCAACGCCCCCCCTTCCCCGAAACATTCGCTTTGTTTCCGCACTCTGGTTTCAGGGACACTGCCCCTTCCCAACTATTGAGCTTTTTTTTTTCTTTTGCGGTGGATTCCGCTATGATCGGTTTATGTCGTCTGTGTTTTTTCGTTTCTTAGATGCCTCCTCGGCATTCTTTTTTTATGGACATTTTTTTCTTTCTGCTTCCTTTTTTTTTTGTTCAGTTTATGCTGGTAGGTTTTGCTTTTTCACCGGCCCCGCCCCATGACCCTGTCCCCCCCCCCAACACCCCACCACCCACAAGTTTTGATCTCTGTGTCGATCATTCTTTCGCTTGAATTTTTCTATTACTATGTTTTAGCTTTTGGCAAGGAACTTTTTTGTTAAGAGACCACATCCCACCCACTCACAACTCAATCTCACCCGACCACCCCCCCACCCCCCCCAACATAAACCCCTTATTTTTTTCAGTCTTTCTTTTTTTTGCGTTTTCACTGTGAATATGGTCCAATCAGCCCACAAGCACCCCCGCGACCCATCCCCCCCACCCCACAACCACCACCCCCCCACCCCCCCCCCCCCACCCCCACCCTTCCCCCCCTGTTTTGATTCATCCCCCCCCCTCTTTTCGTTGTTTACATTTTTGAAGCTTCTTCTTTCTCTGCTTGTTTTTTTTGAAGACGTCTTTGATATTCAGTTTACTTTTTTCCCATGTGTAGACAACCTGTTGTTTATGGTTTTACGGTATTCCTAAATTGGAAGCTAACTTTTAGTTTGCGATTCACAGATCGTCCTTGGGCAGATGTTAGTTTTGTTTCCTTTAAGATATCTTTTCCCCACTAACGCACCGATCTCACTACGTTTCGCCCGTGGATTTCCCTCTGAGCTTGTGCCGTCCGAAGCCTTCCCCTTTTCGTGCTTTTTCCCCAAATAGCTCAACATCGCCTTTGAGACCTTTATTATGGTCCGCTTTCCATTGAGATTTTTTCTTGCGCAGGGTCTTCAGATACTCCTGCGTTAGAATTTGCCCTTTTTTTATGTCCCTTTTTTTCTGAAAGGGCCTCTTTTCCTTTTGTTCCCCTTTGAAGCATCAGACGTCCAAGCCCTCCCCCATTCCCCCACACCCCTCTCCTAGCCCCGACTGTCCTTCCCACCACCCTTATGCTTAGACTAAAGGGGATCTTCTTGCGTTTTTCAGAGCGCCATGAATTGCCTTCCCCCCACCCACCCCCACCAAACCTAACCTTTTCCCTTTTTTCGTATTTCGGGGATTTAAAAGAAAAGACGGGTCCACCACCAAACATCACACTGAGATTTCGTAGACATGAAGTTTTGTTGATTTCTTTCTGAGTCCGCACCTCTATTTTTTTTTTTTTGTTTAAAAACACCCACCACACCCACAAACACACCCACCATTTTTTTTTTTTTTTTTGCTTGTCTCATTTCCTTGGTTGTTTGATCTTTTTTGTTTTTTTTGTGTGCGGTCCAATTCCCTAGAGTTCCATGACTTTTGTTTTGTTTTCTTTTTCACTAGATTACCACAAGAACAACCCACTTGTCCTTCCCCCCTTGATTGTCTTTTCTCTTTTCTTTAGTTTCTTGGTGGGAGGAGAACCCCTTCACCCCATACAACACACCCCCCCTTCCCCAGCCCCCCCACTCCCCCTCCGTCCCCACCTGTCACGTCCGTCTTTGTTTTGGCTCTCTATTGTCCCTGGCCATATTATGTTTCTGAAGGCCTTTTCTTTTTTTCTTTTTCGTTTTTTTTTCTTTTATGCTTGTAACATCACCTCCCCACATGCACAAACTTTCTGTGGTCGAGGAGCGCTTTTCTTTATAGCGACCCCCCTCTTTCTCTGTCTTTAGTTTTTCCACTCCCATTAGGGGTTTAGATTATTCATTGTCTCCCCTTGCATCCCAAAACAAACACAGAGACCCCACCCCCAACAACCAAACCCACCAACAGAAGTGTTTCCTTCTTATTTATATTGTTTGTTTTCGTTTTTTTTTTTTTAGGAGATGCCTTTGCGGTGTTTTGTTTTTTTGGCGAGAACTTCCTTCCCTACTGACGCCAGACAGTAGCCCGGTCTGCGTTTTGAATTCCTTGGTCGAAGGATCTTCTTAAGGCTTTGTTGTGGTTTGGTCCCTTCCCCCTTACTTCCCATCAGACACACACAAAACAACACAAAACACTTCTGCTATATGAGCGAGCGGGTTTTTTTTTTCTTTTTTCCCTTTTTTTTTTCTAAGTAGTCTTCATTTCGATTCACAATTTCGTGCCCTCTTTTCCTGAAACCTCCTTTATGTGGAAGGTTTACTCTAGAACAAACAGCCCCGGCCCACACTTCCACACGATTGTTCTTCTTGATTGAGATGGCCCAAACAAAAACCCCCCCCAAAACCAACCAGCTGTTTTTTGTGTTTTTTGTCGCTTCTCTATAGGATATACCACCAACCCTACATCCCACCCCCAAGAACCCACCGTCACGTTCGTGTTGTTTTTTTGGAGTCCCGTTTTTTTTTTTGGTTAACGTTCCTGTCTTTTTGTCTTCGGTTCTTGGCGTTTTGCTCTTTTACAGAACTTGTCTTTTTAGACCGTTTTTCTTGTGTTAACCTCCCTTTTTTTTATAGATTGAGGATTTTGTTCCGCACAGCAACCCCACCCCAAAGATGCTTTTTTCTTTGGATCAGTTTTTTTTTACTTTTTGTCGGATCGCCTCCTTTCTTGTGATGCTGTCTTTTTAATTTCTTTTTTCACCCCCTGTATCAGATTTGTATGACGATCAAAGTCTATTCCCCACCCCAATTTTCGGCCCGGAACGAGAATGCCCTTTCCCAACTAGGCCCCGAGCCATCTTCCATTGCCCCTTAATCTCGTAGATTGTCTTTTTTCCACGCAGTGTTTCCCATGTCCATGCCCCCCGAGGCAGGGTTCCCCCCTCTCCCGCCCACCCTTTCCCCCAACAAACCGATCCTTTTTTTTGTTTGTGTGTTGTTTTTTTTCACCAACGCCAAAAGTTTGGTCCCCTCCTCCCCCCCGAACCCACCCGCCCTCCCCTACCCACCCAACACGGCACCCCCCAACCTTGAACCACAACACCCCTCGTACATCTCCCCTACGACCTCATAACAAGATTTTCAGCTTTTCCCTCTGTGAGCTTCCTTTGTGGTTTGTTTTCGCATTTTCCCTTTGGGTCAGCCCCCCCGAAACCCACCCACCCCCAAGATTTTTGTTCTGTTTTAGTTTTTGAGGGTAAGGAAACCCCCACCACCACAACCTGTCCACTGCCCCCTTATTTATTTTTTTATTGTTTGTTTTTCTTTTTTTTTTTTGTTTTTTGTTTGTGTTTTTTTCTTATTGTTGTTTTGTATGCTTCTTTTGCTGCTTTTGTTTGATTTTTTTGTTGCTTCCACAAACCCTTTTTTTTTCCCCCCCCCACACGCCACACCCCTGCCCCCTTATTCCTGCGGTTTCCAGAAAGGCCTCCCTTTTTTGTTACTTATTTTGTCCCCCTTGATTCCTTTCTTCATGTGACAGGCTGGTTCGTTCTTGCTTTTTGTCCTGCTTTGTTCTGCCATGTATTCGTTTTTCATTTCCTTTTTTTATGTTATTTTTCGATTTGTTTGCTTTTTTTTTTTACGATTTTCTTTGGGTATTTTTCCTGGCTTTTTTTTCCCTGAACAAGATCCCAGCCCGCTTCCAACCCCCCCCCCCCACCCCTCACCGACCCCCCCTACCCACTATCGCTTGTTTGCCCTTATTCTCCCTAATTGACCCTTCTTGGAACTTCACAATGGATTTTTGTTTTTTTTCTTTCTTGGAGAGCTATTTTCCCGGCTTTTCGGTCTTTGTGAAGAGTCGTTGTGTACCGGTTTTGTCTTATTCTCTTCGGATGCCCCTCCCTTTTTTTCTTCGTGCTAGTTTTTTTCTGTTCAATATGCTGTTCTTGTCCTGCCCCACCCAGATCCGTTCCCCCGACACCAACACAAAACACTGTCAGTCCCCCACCCCTGGACCTGTTTTACTTGGTAGTTTTTGGAGTTGGTTCCCCTTTGACGCTTTGGATGTGGGTATTTGAATTCTTCTTCTTGGCTTCCCGGTTCTCTTTAATAATCCTTTTGAATACCCCCTTCTTTCTTGCTTTTGCCGCTTTCTTTTCATTATTGTTATTTAAAGTTCTCCAGATCCTCTTGTATGACGATCATCGTCTCTCTCCTACCAGCCCCCCCCCCCCCCACCCTCTGATTCCGCCCATCCCCCCTTGCCTCAGCGGCCGTCTAAGCTTTCCACATTCCCCAAACCCTTGCTCTTTGGTACCGCATTCTTTTTTTTGCTTCACTTCCTTCCTGATTAGGTTGCTTCTGAGTGACTTTTTTCCAACCCCCCTATCCTCCCACCGGCTCTTCTTCTCATACGAGCCCCCACCCCCGGCAAGGGCCCTTTTGTTGACTCCCCCCCTTCTTCCAAGATCGGCCTGAACTTCTTTCAATCCGTCCCTTTGTTAAGACCTGCTTGATTGTGTGGTTGGTTTTCAAACAGCCCACCACCCCGTCCTTTTTCCAAAATGCCGGGCTCGTGAATCTCCCTCTCTTGGATGGGAAAGCGGTTTGGAGTTCGGGGTTTTTTTTTGTTTTTCTGATGTCGTCTGTTGTGTCTCGTTTTCTGATCTTCTGGGCATCGTGCTTCTGCTGTTATCTAGATTTTTTACAATTACTTGCCATTCTTTTCTCTTTCACGTTGTTTTTTGATTTTCCACGTTCGCATCGGCCTATTTTTTCATCCTTTGCCGTTCCATTTTTTCCAGCAGCCTCCGTACACTTGTTCCATGAAGGTGCTTGGCTTCTGCTATGGAAATATGATCATTGGGGTATTCATTCTTTTTTGTGAATAGCTTTCTCCCCCGCAACGCACGCCTCCCCCCCCCCCCTTTTACCCCACAGGTCCCTCCCAAACCCCCCATCGCACCTATCCCCCGCAATAACTGTCAAGCCCCACTTGCACCCCTTTTTCCTCCACCCATCCGCGCCCTTTTCACCCCCCCCCCCCCACGATTTCCCCCCCTCCCAGCCGACAACCCTCCGCTTCCTGCCCTTTCTCCCCCTTACTGTTTTTTTTGTGGGTGGTTATCCTCTCCCTTTGCGGTTTTGCCTTTTATTTTTGGCCCAGTTATTCTTCCTTGTTTCCTCCCCCTGAATTGTGCTTCCGTGATAGGTTTGTTGTCCTGCACTCGCCCCGTTACGTTGTGGTGTGTTTGGAACCTGCACCCTGCCATCAATATCTACAACCACGCCACCACACCCCCCCCCCCCCTGAACGCATCCAGCATGAAACCCCCCGACCATCGTTGTAGTGTTTTTTTCTTCCTCGGAAATACGCAGTATGTATTGCTCTTTAGTTTGTTATGTTTGATGTTTGTGTCCCTTGAGCGATGGTTTTTTTCTCTTCGATGTCCGACCCCCGGCATCTTTCTAACATTATTTTATTTTCTTGGCGGTTCTCTTGTTGGCTTTCAGTTGAGACGCGTCTCCAGTGCATTGGGCTGCATGTCCTTTTCCCTTCGCCAAGACGACGGTTTTCTCGTTTCCTATTGCATATTGTCCTTCCCTTTTTGATGAAGAGCCGGAGGTGACAGTTTTTTGGCGCTGAGGTCCCCCTTTGCAGAGCGAATCTGTTCGTACTTTTCTTTTGAGCCCCTGGTTTCGCTAAGTCCTTTCTTCTATATCTTTTTTTTGTCTGCTCCCAGCTGTTTTCTAGTATTCAGTGTTCGTTTTTTATGAATTTGTTTACTTTCTATTCTCGTCCTCCTAGATCCCTTTTCTAATTAGAATGATACCTCTTTTCGTCTTTTCTCTCCAGCAAGTGGCGTCATTCTTGTATTTCCTCTCCAAAAAAGCTTCAAGCCGAATAGCAACCCCCAACCCACACAGAAGCACGTGTCCCCCCTTCACCAAGCCACCGAGATGACTATTCATCCGCTCCCCATAAAACAACACACCAGTTCCCCAAAGCCCCACGACCCAACAAAAAAAGCCAGCCCACCCCCCCCACCAACAACACCAAAACCCCCGCAACTGCGCACGCCCCTTGACGAACACCCAGCCCTTCCCCCTCCCAGAGGCCCGAGACCCCTCCCAACCATTACATGCCCCCCCTCCCCCACAAACCATAGAACTGCTGATTGCGATCTCACTTTCTTTAAGCTCCTCAGAAAAAAGGCTTTGTGAGAGTCCCTTTCCCGGGATCCTTTTCTGACAAATTCAATTTTCTCGCCATAGGCAAGTTTTTTCATTAAATTATACGCCAACAAGGGTATGTTCCTTTTGTCTTGGGGACCCCCCCCTACGCCCCCTTACTTCTCTTGCATCCCCCTTCGTCTTTTTTTTTTGGCCTTTTAACTTCATGAGGTAGGTGACGGGCACACCCCAAACACCCCCCCATACCCCCCCCTCTCGCGCACTCAGCGAATTTTCTCCTATTAAATTTCTTTAGGTGAATTTCTCGTGGTTGCGATGCCCCTCTTTTTTTCCCTCTGCTTGGGGGGGGAGAGTTCCTTCCCGAGGCCCAACGGGCCGCCGGCGATTTGTGTGAAGAAGTAAGACAGATTTGTGGTGGGGTCGATGGAGGTCGTGTGGGTTTCGCTGTTGAGTAGTATGGCCCCCCTTCTTCTTGGACGCTGTTGGTAGGTTTCCGTGTACCCCTGAGAAATCTTTTTGTGCTATTGGGGGGTTGATTAAACTCCTCTGTTCTCGGTAGGGCATGCGTCTTGATTTTTGTATTTTGGTTTGGTTCTGTCTCTTTTCTTTTAGATGTTGGGGTGCTCCTTCCATGGTCATAAGTTCTTTTTGCATTGCTCGGGTTTCCTTTTCGCCATGTGGGAGTGGTGTCTTTTTTATTGGTCTTTTTTTTTTTCGAGTTTTTCCCTGATGTTTGTTTTTTTGTCTTTCTGTATTATGTTTTTGTGAACCCCGATTTGTTTGGTCCTGTTTTATTTTGCTGGCGCCCTCAGCACCGGTTTTCTCTCAGAGCTAGTTTCTGTTCTTCCTCTCTTGTTTTTTTGATCGGTCATTCGGCGAACCTGTACTCAGTCCCCCCCGAGCACAGACCCCCCGGTCGCCCTCCGCCGACAGACCAGCCGTTCTTCCCTCAGCGGCCCCCCCCCGCACCCGCCCCCCCCCTACAGCCACCACCTCCCCACCGCGCCACCCCGCCCCCGCCCCCCCACCCCCCCACAGAACACCCTCCTCCAGCTCGATTACCGCCCCGGTCGGCATGAATTTTTAGTTCTTTGGGCGGCCGGATTTGCTGTATGTTTCGTTCGACCTTCGTTGATCGTCGTCCGTCCTGCCGTTTTTGGATGGCGGTTTCCCCGTTCTATTCTTTTGTAGTTCCCTCTTTTACCGGTGAGGCTGGTCCTACATTAGCCTTACCGCGTTGGCCCTTTTTTTTAGACCACTCTTTTTTTTTTTTTTTTTTGTGCGATAATCAGCAGAAGGCTTGATGCTCCCCCAATATTTGCCCTTTCTAAGGAGGAGGTCCCGGATGTTTTCTTTGGTTTGTCGTAACGGTCCTTAGTTTTTCGGTTTTTTTTGTGTACTGTTTCCGCCCCTTTGGACTGGCATTGTTCCATTTTTTCTTTCTTCAGATAATGCCCTTTTTTAGTAGGTGCAAGAAACCTTTTTTGTCTCAATGTATGCTTATTTTTTAAGGTTGGTTTCCCGCGATGGTTTCTTTATTTTTTTCTTCTGCGATCGACATGTTGACTCGACCCCCCTTTTTTTGAACAGGAAATTGTTTTCTGGTTTTTTTTCCCAGTTCCGAAATGTTAATCGGCAACAGTTGTCTTTATGCCCCCTCCTTTTGTACCGGGAGTAAAGTGTGACCGCCTTTTGGGGGTTGTCAGTTCCCCTAAAACTCCGGTCCCCCACCCAAAATGTGCACTTATTCCCACCCCACACACCCACTACCCCCCCCCCCAAGGGGCCGTTTCTCCCACTCAACCAAAGTAACCCATTCCCTATCCCCACCGTCGTTCCCACCCACAGGCCAGGCCCCCCCTCCTTCTTTATCCCTATTTACCCTCTCAGCCCCGTGAATGCTTTCCCTTCCCAACCCCAGGGTGCCCCCCACGGCAAACCTAACCCCCCAAACACCAACACCCCAGCACCCCCCGCCCTCTCGGCAAAACCACAAAACCAAAATCCTGCCGTTTTAAAAAAAAAAGGAGGCCCGCAAAACACCAACACCCCCCCAACCCAAACCCCACCCCCCCCCCCCCAGCTTCGTCTGATTTTTTTGTGGATTCTGTTTGCTTGTTTGACTGTTATGGCTCCCCGCGCTTTATGGGCAGAATACAGGCCATTTCATTTTCCGTTGGGTGCAGTCCCCTGTGGGGAAGAGCGCTGCTTTGTAGTTTGGTGTGGAGTCTTTCGGATAAAAACAACACCTAGAAAGAGCGTCACGCGCACACCCGACACAGCAAGTAAGAAAAAAACAATAACCATGACCCTCCTACAACAAAACCCCCAACAAAAACAAAAAAAACAACCCCCACCAACACACCTCACACAGGGGGGCCAGCAGGGAGAGAGCCCTTCACTGGTTAAGACCTACCAAACACAAACCCCACAAAAAAAACACAGATGCCTTCCCAAAAACGCAGCAAGCTCACGAAAAAAAAGAACACAAACCAACAACCACACACACAAACCACAACCCCCCCTCCCACAACCCTTTTTGACTTTTTTTTTTTTTTTTTCTTTGTTTTTTTTCGACTTCCTTTTGAAAGAGATTAGAGGGCTTCTTGCTTTCTCGTTCAACTTGGCTAGATTTTTTTTGTCACTTTATTTTGGGCCTTTCCCTTATTAAGAGTCCCTCCCTGTGTATAGATGAGATCTTTTGTTATTTTTTTTTTTGACTCTTCTGTTGGTACCTGGGTTTCCATGACTTTATTTATGAAGAAACCGTGATTTTTTATGATTCTGTTTCCCTATAATAGATGTTCCTGTCTGCGTATGGGTCGTCGTTGCCCATTTTTTTTTTAGTGGACTTCTTCGTTTTTTTTTATTGTTTCTTTTGTACCATATGGTCGAAGATGTTTTTGGTTTCCTTTTTTTGTTTTTTTTACAACCACCAGCCTTCATGCTTTTTTTTTTGACTCCTTCTCTTATTTTCCCCCCCCTTGCGTTGGTGGGTTAGATTGTATTTGTATCCCACAAACCAAAAAAAACTACGTCTCCCCGCTTTAATGACATGCTCTTCCCGCCCCAAAACCCACAACCACCCCCCACCCCGACAACACTCCACAATTCCCCCTACTGACCCTAAAATATTCATCGTAACTGCCCAGGTCCCCCCCCCGAAGAGAACCTCATCGAAAGGCGAGGATTCCAAATATCGACTTTCCGACACGAAGTGCCGACTAACACCTCCGGCTAACACCAAGACTATTCTATTCATAATAGAGAGACCCGGGACAGAACACCCACTCAAAGACCCCCCACGGCACAGTGACCCACCCAAAACGAATGCAACAGTTTTTTGAAGGAATCACAATCCCTTCCTTGATACGCTTTTTCACAAGGTTACAGTACAATTTCGCAACCATCCGCGAGCTTCCCATTGCCGTACCTTCGCCCCCACAGGACGCGATTTAAAGCAACACCAAAAAGAACACAGCCCACGAAACCCCCAACACAACCTCGAAAAACCCATCGTTCAAACAAGAAAATCAGAGGACCCCACATCTAAAACCAATCTCCTTTCCCCCCACGGACCCCCTAAGAACCGCACCCCCGTTAACCAAAGCCCAAGCATAACCGGCTCACCACCAACGAACACCTTCCCTACTTCTCTGACCAGCCACTAATAAGAATCCGGACTAAGAAGACTGAAGAGAAATGTTTCTCTGTCCACAGATTCTAACATAAAAGAACCTCATTCCTCCCCTCGGAAAGGAGACTACTCGTCTTTCTTAAGCTTTCCAGGAGGGTCCTTTTAGGGGTCTAAGTTAAACCCTGTTAATTTGTCTTCTGGATCGTTGACCTTACAACAAGTTCTTTAACACATGTGTTGCGGGGGAACCTCTCCGGGTTATTTCTGTAGACAGGGGTGGTAGGCTGCGGGGTGGGTTTGTTTTTTTCCGCGCCTGGGGGGTGTAGATCTTGGTGTGAAAAGTTTGGAAATCAACCACCCCCCTTACAACCCCCCTCCGTAATATAGTCCTCTGGAAATCTTTCCGTAGATGACCTCTTAAATTATTCCCTTCATAGTCTTTACCCCCCTAAGCGGGGCATGCCGGGGAGGGTTCTTTGACCGGGCGGCCGCTGGTCTCCAATCGGCCACTCCCCCTCAGGACCCCGCACAGATCCTTTGAGAAGCCAAGCTCTCTTGCCGAGAGCTCCCACCGACAACTTTATTCCTGAAATAGCTTGTCTCTCCCAAAGGTGTCTCTTCTCTCTTTGAAGACGACTTTCGCTCCCTACCAGTTTCAGATTATTCCTTCCCCCTTTTTCTCACGGAGTTCTTCCGATAATTCTCCCTTTTGAATTAAAGGTATGCGCAAGAGGGCCTTCGCTAGTCTCCCCTTTCCGTGAAGCTCTCTTCCATTCACCTTTAGAAGATCGCCTCAAGTGCTGCTTTTGGGGAGATGGTTTAGGACTTTGGTGGGGGAGGGGGTCGTGGGTGTGGGCGAGGTGGGGAGATCTTCTTTCGTTGGGTAGATTTATTTTGCAGGGAGGGGAGGGTGGGGGGTGGTTAGGGTGGGAGGGGCTTCTTTTTGTCGGGTGTTTTATTTACTCTGTAGGGGGTGGGTGGATTCTTGGGTGTCGCGTGTGGGTATCTCCCCTTTGGGGGATTCTGGTGTAATTTGTGAGTGGAGTGGGGGGGGGTGGAGTTTTTTGCCGCGGGGTGCCGGTGAATTCCTCCTCCCCAAAAGAGGTATTTCTTTTTGCGTCACAATGACCTTTCCCTACATTTCGAATAAGGAAGCTTCTGCGGTGGTAGAGTCGGCCTGGGTGATGAGTGGGGGAGAAGGGGGGTCCACTCCCTTTTTTTTGGGGAGAATTTGGAAAATGGTTTTGGTGCGCGCGCGTCGGGTGGGTTTTTGTTTTGGTGGCGGGGAGGGCTATTGCCAGACTTCTTATTGGTGGGGTATGTGTCCCTCGGGGGAATCCAGACTCTATTTCTCTGATGTTTCTTATCCCTTTCCAATAAGTCATTTTTTCGACCCCCACCCCCTCTTTGTAGGTGATTTTGAGAATACCTATTTTTTTCCCCTTTTCATAAGTTGTGTTTATTACAGCCAAGGATCTCCTCCCCCCTCCCCCCCAAAAGAGACACACCTACCTTTCTTTATTCATATGGGGGCGCACCCCATGAAAGCGCAGCCTTCCGGGACACCCAGCCGAAACTACCGAGAAAGTCTTTTTGCATGCCTCCTTGTTTGCCGCCTTTCCTACAACCCCCGAGGAGAAATTTCTGGACTTCTTTTTGAGATGGACACCTTTTCCGGCCTAGCAAGGAAGACGTCGTGGATTCCCGGTTTGGCCGCTCAAAGACACCTTTCGCTTCTCTGGAAGTCCCCCCTTTTTTTCACACATTCTCTTTTTCTTTATAACGGTAAATCACCTGCGTGGAGACTCTGTCTGTCTTCCTTAATAGCAAGGTTTTTGACTTTTCTCTCGCGGCTCTCGTGAGGCGAGCGCTTTTCCGTCAAACTCCTCGAATCCTGTCCCCAACGAGGGCTAGACGTGAAACTTAAAAGGGATTCATGGGGGGGTGGGGGGGGGGGGGGGTACTTTACTGGGTGAAAAGAGTGTTTTTGGTGTTTTTAGGGTCGGAGAGCGCTGCCCTTGCTATTCTTCTTCAGGAGGGCAAGAAGGGACCATTCATCTTTCCCCCGAACAACTGTCCGACCAAAAGAAAAAGCACGATGTTTTTTCATCATAGATTTCCCGTCTTCCGGTGGCCTTAATCCTTGATAAATCCTTTTCCCCTAAGATATGAGCTGCTGATGGAATTGATAAGTAGTCCCTGGTAACGTTTTCCTTTTAAGGATGGACCTCGTTACCCGGAACCCCTTTCTTTTTCCCACAGGTACCGACCGCTCAGGAAAAAGAAAAGGTTTTCGAACAAATTTGTACCTCCGTCTGGGAGAGGACATTCCGACTCAGAAAGACTTCCCTCCGCTTCTTTCCCCCCCCCCCTCAAGATTCCTTCGCACTCCAAACATGTGTTTTCTTTTTTTCAAATGGGACTTTTTCTGTCATCCACAGTTGTCTGCAAGCCCTTTGGTAACCCCCTGTCCCCCCGCAAGTGTTTGCCCCTTTTTTTCATTTGCTGCCTTAACCCCGATCCCCCCCCCCCCCTTCTGAAATGATCACCTTAACCCTTTCGGGTCGAATCTCCCCGCCCCTTCCCGCATTCCCCTGGGAGGATTCCGTGGAGCCCCGCGTCTTGTCACTTCTCTCGTTGTCCCTTGGAGTTCGGATCTTCCTGGGAAGGGTAGTGGAGATGAGTGGGGGTGGGGGGGGTCTTGTTTTGTGTTGGGGTTCTTTTTTCTTTTTTTTTTTTGGGTTGGTGGTGTCTTCTTTTTTGTATGTAGTTTGGGTTGAGGGTCTTCTCCGCGGTCAAGAACGGAAGCCGCCCCGGAGAGCTGGGTGGGGTCAGTCGCCCTTTTTGTGGTGGCGCGTGTATATTATTGTGGGATGGGGTCATTTTTTTCGAGTTAGGTGTTGCTGGGGTGTCCTTGGGGCGGGTATGGTGATGGTTGGGTGGGCCGGGGGGTAGAGGACCGTGCAGCTTGGTGGTGCGGGGGTGGTCTCTTTGTTTTTTGTGGTGTGTGTTTTCTGGCGTGGGGGGGGTTTGGATGGGATCTTTGTGGGGGGTCGGACTGAGTAAGATTTGCCGCGGGGGGCCCAGGGGGGGTGAGATTGCGTTTGTGTCTTTTTGGAGGCGGGGGGGTTTCGGATTAAGTTGAGGGTGGTTTTATTTTTGGGTGGTGGGTCCCCTCCTTGGCGAGTCGATCAAGCGTTCGCGGGGGGTGGTGAGGAGGAAATTCCCCGGGTCCTCCGGGTAAAGGCAGCTGGCGATTTTTTACGCCCTTCTGTTTTTCTTCTCTTCCGACTTCTCAGTGAAGATGCTTTTTTTTTTACCGGCGTGTTCCCCTTCGGCTTTTGCCCCTAGAAGAAATTTTGCCCGGACAACATCTTTTCATGAGATGGGTCTTCTTCCCATGGGACTCCATAAGATGATCTTCCTGTAGCAGATATGGTCTTCAGAGAGGCGTCATTTTAACAAAAGGACTCTCCATCTCACTCTCCCCTTTTCATCACCCCTTTGTTGTTTTTTTCCTTTAAGGATAGAGAGCCTCCCCCCCCCTGAAACAGATCCCACAGATCCTTCTCCCTCTTTTTCGTAATAATACGTAACTAACCTACCAAGGCCACCCGTGCGAAGAAGAAAGACTCCTTTGATACCCGCCCTTTTTTTCTTATTCCCCCTCCTTTAGGTGACTTTCTTGAAAACGAGGTACCTCATCTTTTTCCCGACCATTTTTCCCTCTTTTTCGCGGAAGGTTTCCCTATCTGATAGCCCCCTCTGTTGGACAAAGGAGACGCTTTAAGTGGCCCATCCCCCCCCCCTGAAATTCTCTTTCTCGGAAAGAGGGTAAATTTCGGACCCTGAGTCGATTCTTTTTTTCCCTTTTTGTCATCGTGCGTTTTCTTCCCCCTGAGACCCCCCGAATATCAGACCTTGATTTGTCCCTCTCCTTCTGTCGGCTCCTTTTGACACAGACGTCCAGAATCCTTCCCCCCAGCCTATCGAAGTGCTTGCCCTTTTTTCTACCTTTCTTTCCTTTTCATCAGGACAGACGCAGGCCGCCGAAGCCTTACTACTCACTTTTTTTTACTTCCCTACGACATCCCCCTCCTTCTTTGAGAGAGTCCCCTTTCCAAGGGAAGCGGACTCCGTTTAAAAGCTCAATAAGGACCCTTTTTAGGGGCTCCTTCTCCCCCCATAATGGTTCCCCCAATTTTGTCCAGCTGGGGTTTTACCCCAGCAACAATTTTTCGCTGGGCCCAAACTGCTTTTTTACCCCCCCGCCCCGTGCAGACAAACTGGAATTTTCCCATTGAACTTCCCCTCCCCCCCTTGCTTTTTCTTTGATGTATGGCAATTCTTTTTCTGTCGTAGATTCCTATCCCCCTTCTTTTTCGGACAACTCCGTTGTACTCTGCCCTTCCCCTTAGGTCTTTTCAGAAGAGGACCTTCAAGCCGGCAAGGCCCTTTCCACGCCTCCCCCTAGAGACAACATGCCTTTTCACCACCTATTGAATTCTGCGAGAGGACCCCCCCCCCCCCCCCCCCGTGACAACCCCCCCCCCCCCCCCCCCCCCCCCCCCCCCCCCCCCCCCCCCCCCCCCCCCCCCCCCCCCCCCCCCCCCCCACCCCCCCCCCCCCCCCCCCCCCCCCCATCGTATTTTTTTTCTTTTTCTTTCATAGACCGGTGGAGTATCTTCCCTTTGTCCCCCTGCTCTCCCCCCCGACGTTCACCGCCACCCTACGCGCACTTCAGGCGAAATTTCTGAACTACAAACGCATTTCAACGATTTCCCCTGTTCTCTGAGGTCCTTTTTTCCCAGACACGACGTTCCCCTTTCCTAGTAGAGTCGGCTCCTCCGTGAGAGCCTCTCATCAGACCGCCTCCTAACACGCAAGGATCCTAGATTCTCTTTTTTCGAAGCTCCAGGTCCTAATTGACCCCTATCGTACCTTCTCTTTCTGTAGATAGAAAGCTTTCAGCTATCCTCTTCCGGTCTTGAGGGAGCTCCGCACTTCTTCCACGGTCAAGGGAACTCCACGGCATTTCATTCCTTGCACTCCTAATATTCCAGACTGGGCCCGAGGGGGGGTGTCTTTTTTTTTTCTTGTGGGGCTTCTTTTTGTGGTTGTTTTGTTGAGAGTAAATTTTTCTCGCCGGTGGTCATGGTGTGTGTGGGTGGCGGGGATGTGACCTCTCCCTTGCTTTGGGTGTTTGGTGTGTGTGGTGTGTGGGGGGGTGGGCTCTTTTTTTTGGGGGTGGCTGCGTGGGTTTGGGTTTCCACATCCGAGCTCCCCTGTCACTGAATGTGCGGGTTTTCGGGGTGGGGGGTGGGGACCCTGTGGAGCCAAAGTGATGATTGTCCGGGGTGGGGTGTGTGGAGGTGGGGGTTTTTTTTGTGGGGGGTTGTGGCGCAGATTTCCCTGCCCGTAGGGTTTTTTAGCTCTTCTCCTCTTTTTGTGTGCGTAGGGAGGGGGTTTGGGTGGGTGGTTGTATCCCTTCTGCAGGAATTCAAGCGCATAACTTTGGAGTGAGTTGGTTCTCCCTTAAATTCGATCTCTAGGATGGGTCGGTCGAACAGGATTATTTTTGGGCAGCTCCCCCCGGTGGATGAATGGGAGCTTAGGGGTTGGTTGGGGGGGTCATTGGGGTGTTACTTTTCTTCTCTGTGAGGTGCTCGAGGGTTTTCTGTGGGTGTCGGGGGGGGGGTGCATCGAGAGACAAAGACGTTCCAGGGGGGAGGGACTTAGCCAGGAGTGATTCGGAAAACTAAGAAGTCCTTAAAGTGCAGAGGCGGGGCATAAAGGGTGACTTATTGGACCGCCTCAGCGTGTAGAGGACTCTGGGCGTTCCTCATTGAGCTTTCATTAGAGTTCCATTTTCTATCCCCTGGGCTCCTTTTCTTCAAGATAATCGCTCGTCCTGCCTATTCTATGCCGAGGAAGCGTTCTCCGATGCCTGTTTAAAGTCACCGAAGAGCTTTTTCTCACTTCACCCCCGGTGCGAAGAAGGGAAGGGTCTTCCCGGGATTCTTAGGGATAGTAGGTAACCGAGGCTTTCTCACCTTTTCCTTTTTTCTTGAGAGCTTTCTGTATTCACTTAGAGTCTCCCTTTCTGCCTTATTCTCCCGATGAAGGCGGTCTCTCCCCATCGATGGCCCTGGTGGCCGCGCCTTGCGCTTGCTTAAGAGAAGGGGGATTATTGAGATTCTTTCATGGTGCATGGGGGCTCCCGGCGTATTTGCTTTGGGGTGCTGCTTGGGGGTTTGTGGGGGGGGGGGTAACGGGAATTTCTTGGAGGTCCGCTTCAGAACGGTCCCACACAGTTTCCCCGTCCCTTCTTTTTTTCAAAAGAGGTGACGATTGCCTATCAGGCAGCTCTCTGCCTAAGCCCTGGTACTCCTACTTTTTTGAAGACCCCGAGATGTTTTTTACGAACCCCTGTTGGGCTTTTTAAATGGGAGCATTTTTTTCCCCCGTTTCGCCCTGCTTCTTTCCCTTATGGAGGACTTAAACCGGGCCCCGCAGTCTAATAATTGTTGCTTCCTGTCACCCAATCCTTTTTCTCTGAATAAAATTTGCCCCCCCTTCGTAAGGTTTTTCGCTCATACCCCCGAAATTCCCTCGCGGTTTTTCCTTCCGGAGGCCGCTTTTTTCGTTACGATCGCGCGATTTTCCCCTGGGGCTGCACTCCTGATAGGGGTAGTGTCAGGTCATCAGCGTGTCGCGGGGTTGGGTTGGGGTGTTGGGCTGGCTTCTTCTTCTGGGTCGTATGGATATTGTGAGGTTCTCCCTGTTCCCTTTCTTAGAAGCACTACCTAGCCTCTGGAGCTGATGGTTTTCTTATGGCCGTTTCAAAATAGGCCTGTCCGATTATCTTCGAACGCTTTATATTTTTGTCGCTGGAGGTCCCCCCTCCTACACCTATAAGCTCTTTTCTTTAGGATAGAAATTGTCCTCTTCATTTTTTACCTCTCTACTATATTCCTCAGGGAAATGAGTACCCCGGCGTCGACGTTGGTGGCTCATTGGCGGAAGCAGAATAGATTCCCCCTGAACGTCCCATCGTCGTCTGTGAAAGATTCGTTTTACAGGAGGTGGTTTTTTTAATGATTCCCCTTCGTTTGACCTCCTCTTTCAGTGCATCCCGACGGCTGTCTTTTTCTGCAAATTTTATTTGTCGCTGCTCGTCATCTGTCGCCGATCTGGTCGCCCCCCGGGCTGCAGCTTGTC
>Ga0179593_1595261_pt1 | contig 20936 bp, 26 predicted proteins | sample CZODoug2_1_08_16_FD_185931 | JGI IMG/M metagenome (GOLD analysis project Ga0179593, IMG submission 185931) | Vadose zone soil fungal communities from Angelo Coast Range Reserve, California, USA - CZODoug2_1_08_16fungal (PacBio error correction) | ecosystem: Environmental > Terrestrial > Soil >... | reverse complement strand
TTCATGGCAGTCTTTTTACTCGAGTGCCTAAACTTGCTAGTCTTCCCCTGTGCCCCCTTCCCTTTGTCCAGGAGAACCTACTTTTTCGGAGTCCCTCCCGGAATTTTTTTTCTCGTTTCCCCTCCCCGGACATCTTCCCTACCCCAGAACCCTTCCTTCGTTTGCTTCGATTTCACTTACCTTTTCCCTTCCTGGATTTTTTTCGTGGTTGTTCCTTATAATATTTTCCTCCCCCCGTTTTTTTTTTGATATTAGCCTTTTTCTCACCGAATGTTGACTCCGAGTTCCCTGATTTAACTTTTTCTTCTCCTGGTCCCTTTTTTGGCGGACGGATGACTCTACCCCTCCGAGTTGTTCCTTGTTTTTCTTTTTCCCATGAGCCGTTGCGTCCTTCCCCCCCGGTTTTGGTCCAGTCATTTAAAGTAGTATTTAGGCCTGGCGTCTGCATTTGACTTTCGGTTCTTTTCAGAGTCCAGGCAAGTTTCTTCTAGCTGAGAGCTTTTTTCCTACGAGATTTTCTGCATTCACTTCCGTTTTGTAGCCCTTTCCTCGGTAACCCCCTCCACATCCTTCCCTTCTCTTTCCCCCTTCCCCCACCGAGATACGATTTTTCCACACGTGCGGGCCTTTTCCACCTCCTGTAAAGTGATCTTTTTGAAGTCTTCTTCGTGTAAAGGCGTTGCTAAGAGCCTGGCTTGTTTGCAACTCCTCCATGCGCCCGTCGACGATGCCTTTCTTGAGTAATCCTTTCCCGTTCCCTTTTTTCCACTTAGTAGTTTCTCCCCCTCTTTCCTAGTGTTCAGTCTTCCTCGGAAACCTTTTTCAACGTACCCTCCAAACTTCACGGGTTTTGGTTTTTTTTCTAACCCTCGGCGAAACCTTTTGCCCGAGATTTTTTCGGCTGGTCCCCCCCCCCCCCGCGGCAAAATTCTCCCCCCCCGTCTCCACCGACCCACACTTTGAGGGGGTGTAACTTTTTTTGGGGTGACCGTCCGATGTCCCCACCAAACTGGTGTAAATGAGCCCTTCTTCCTTTTCGTTTCATCTTGTTCTTTAATACGGTCTGGTTTATAGTTGGAACTTCCCCCTTCCACCTTTTTTTGAAAGTTGCAAGCGTGTCCCCGTCCCTCTTTTTGCGACTCTTTTCCACTCCGTGATTTTTTAGCACTTTTCTGAAAGACTTTGGATTTTTTTGAGCCCTTTTTTCTGCGATTTTGACCCTCCTCATTTTTCTATTGGTCACTCATAGGTTCCCTCCCGCTAAGCTCCTCTGCCCCCCAATCTTCCGGAACCCTCCTTCCTCGGCTTTTGAGTCGTTTTTAGTGTTCTTTCTCTTTATCCTGTACTTTCCGGCAGCTCCAAATTCAGGGCGCCAAGGCTCGAGTTCTGGTTCAGAGGCCGCCTTCAATTCCCCTGGAGCCTTTTTCCAGCCGTGCCCGTCTTTTTTTTTTTTCTCCAACGACCTCTCCTTGTGCATTCCCTCCTTTTTTTTCTAGCGTCCCCCCCAGCTTCTTTGAAAGTCTTCAAGATTTTCTTTTGAGTCCTGCTTTTTCTTTTGGTCCTTCCCTAACCCCTTTTGATTCAGCCCCTTTTGCCCATTCTGTTCCATTTTCCCCACGGTTCCTTACATCCCTTTCCCCCCCAGATTTTCCAGCGATCCCCCCGATTTCCCGTAACGAACCCCTTTAGGGGGGTCTCTTTTTTTTTTAGATCCCCTTTCCCCCCCCTCCGCTTTCTGATTTCTTTGCGACATCTTTTTTTTAAGCAGTCTGCTACTTTTTTCCCCATTAATATTTAATAGGGAACTAGCTTGCAGGAGTTGATTTTTCCCCCACGGTGCTTCCCCCCTTATATTTCCACCTTTTGTTGGCGAAGTTCGTGACGTGCCTGCAATGTTTCCCCTGCCTTCTTCCTCTGGTGCCTCTCTCTTTCGTTTTTTCAAAAAATTCTAAGGACACCTCTCCTCTGTTTGGATTCCCCTTTTTTGACCTAGTTTTTTTTTTTTTGACTTCATGTCCTGACTACCTGTCGTATCCACTTTCAAGGTTTTGGGATTTTTTGTGCCTTCGACTTATTAGGTCCTCCTAACTTTCCTACCCCTCCTTACTCCCTGTTGGTGTTTTTTAACATTGTTTTTCTTATTTTTGCAGAGGGTTTCTTTCCCAATTTCCGCCCTTGTCTTTTTCTCCCCCCATTCCTTGGATGGGTTTTCCCCGCAGCCCCTTTTAGGGGCCCCCTAGACATCTTCCGTAACCTCCCCTTTTTTTTTGCCGTTCCTATTACTGCTACAGAGGTTTTTTTCCTTTCCCCCCCGTGCATGGTTGCCTAACCTCCCTAATGGCTTCTTTCCCTGAACTTCCACGACCCGATGTGACAGATCTTGGGTTTCCCCTCTAGTTTTTTCCCCCTCCGAGTCCCCTTCTTTTTTCCCGTTTCTTGTTACCCCCCCCCCGAGTTTTTTTCGCTTGACCTCTTGGTATTCCTATCTTCCCTCGACTCTTTTTTTCCCTTTTTTTGTGACCTGGTTTAAGCACTTGCGATGTGCCCCCAACCTTTCCTCCAAGGTGTGCAAACCCTTGTGATTACTCCTTTTCCTTTTTTGTGACACCGAATGAGTAACCCCTTCCACCCAGGTTGGTTTTTTGCCACATCTCTTTTTTACCCCCTGAGTTCCCGGAACAAGTCTCCAAGTCTGAATTTTCCCCACCAAGGGGTTTTTTTCCTCTCCTTGGACCACGTTCCAGCCTTCCCCGTTGTTTTTGCTCTTTTTAGCGGAGATCTTCTTCTGTTGAAACCCCCCTTTGCCCAAACGGCTCGGAACCTGCTTTCCCCAGTCTCCGCACAAAATTGCAGCTCCCTCTCTCTCCCCCCTCTACGTTTTTTTTTTTTTTTGAGCTCGTATACGCCCTTTTTAGAACCCCCCCCCCCCTCGCCCAAGATGGTTTACCTCTTGTGGGCTCTCCGTCTTCCCGGTCGTTCCTTTGAAATTCCTTTGAGCGATCTCTTTCCTTCGCATTTCATCTTCCCACGTTTAGTTTTGCGGTTTTTTTTTTCCTCTGAGTCCTGGGACATTCTTGTTTTCCCGTCTCGGACTCCTCCCTTGGTCGATCGCAACCTTTTTTGCCAGTTGTCCCCGATTGGTCCGGCGCAGTTTTTTTTCCTTACCCGATCCCTCCATGTTTCCCCTTTTCCTTGTTTTTTCACCAACCCCTCAAAAAGTTCGTTCCCCCCCCCACCCCCCTTTGAGCTTTTTGATTCTTTAAGGTTTTTTTTTTTTAGTGGCAGCAGGACAAGCCTTTTTTTTCCCTTTCACAGTCTTCTTCCCATGCTTCCCTTGGGGCCCCCCCCTATTGCCCCGTTTGGTTTTTTTAAGTAGGGCATTTCGTACCCTCCCCCACAACTTTTTTTTTCAGTCCGCTTTCTGGGACTTTTTTCTTTTTTTTTTTTTTTTCCTTTGGGATGAGGTCCCACCCGCTGATCCTTCCTCTTCCTCCCCCATGTAGTGTTTCCTTCTTCGCGGTTGGCGTGCTCGTACAGTTCTTTTTTTTCCCTGCTTCGTCCTTGGGGAAGTTTTTCCTTCCTGCATCTTTTTTTTGTTCTTACATCTGGTTCCTTTCACAGCTTAGAGATCCCCCCAGGGTCCTTATTTAGTTTCCCCGCCCTTTTCCTGAGCCTTCCCACCCTTTCTCCCCTTTTTTTTGGCACACCCCATCTATTCCAGTCCCCCCCACGAAACCCCCCATTTTGATTTTTTTCACAGTAAATGTTCTTCCCTCTTTCCGAACCCTCAGGGAGTGCCCCTTGCCTCAAGACCTCCCCGGGAAGGTAGCATTCCCCACTTTAAGCCCAGTCTATTTCCCCCCTCCCTGCCGTCTTAGTTTTTCGGGACCCGCTTTTGGTGGGACCCTGGACTCCTTTTTTTCCTGCGCCCTTGGTTACTGGCGTTTCCGGGGGACCGCCTTCCTTGTTAATGCGCACGGTTATTACTCGTGTCTATGCCAACTTTGTGTGATAAAGGCTGGGTAATTTTCTAGGCCTTCCAAGGACCCTTCCTCTCACTCGGCGGACTTCCTCTTTTCTGATTTTTTTTTTTACCCCGATTTTTTCCCATTGACCCCCCTTCCCCCCCAAGAGTTTAGCAGTAACCCCTTTTTCCTCAGATTTGTTTTTACCTCCCTCTCTACCCAACGTTTTTCCTTTCCTCCCTACCTTCATTTTGAGGAGGCTGGTTTTTCCACTTTGGATGCGTGTATTTTTCCCCCCCTGTCCACCCAAAACGACTTCGTTTGAAATTATTTTGTAAAGTTTTGAGATTCTTTTTTTGCATGTTTCCCTCCCAGTTTTTCATGTAGATTTTCCCAGCTGATGAGTTCTCCCCCCTTCTTTCGTGACCCCCCCCCCCCCCTTTGGTGTTGATGCTTTTTTTTATATGCTGGGCACACGGGAAGTTTTCGCTTTTCTGCCTTTTTTGTACTCATTTTCAAGAGTACAAACCGCTCTCGAGGTTTTTCAGGTTCTTGGTTCTCCAGTTCTCATTCCGTGGGCCCTTTTTCGGCCTTCTCAATGCTTTCGCTAGTTCTTTAACTGCAATCTTCCCGCTCTGATACCCCCTTCTCCATTGAGGAGCTGTCTTTGTGACCCATGTGGTCCCCCCTTTTTTGGGGCTAAGGGTCTTTTCGGATCCCACAGGTTTAAACTTTCTTTATGACTCCTTCTGACCTTCCCCCCGATCTAGACTTTTCACAGGAGTCGCCCTTTTCCCACCACCAAGAGCCTTTGTTTCCGCTTTTAAAGTTGCCAGGCCTTTTTCTTTTCCCCTATGACTACTGCAGGCCGCGAGAGACCCTTCCCTCGTGGGAAGACTCCAGCCGTTAACCCCCCCTCCTCTGGATGCTTTGGGTGACAACCTTTTCCCCCTCTCAGGTTTTCTTTGGATTTGGTGGTCAGCAAAAACCCCCTTTACTCAAACTGAAAAAATTTTCAGCTTGGTCATTTTTGGGATTTAGCCCAAACCTACCTCAGGGTTCCCAGTGCATAACGGTTACAGGGTTCTTTAATTAGCACCCCCCCCCCGGCTTTTCCGGTTGTTTCCCCTTTTGAATAGGGTTGGTTCCCCACACCCCTAGGTGATAGATCTGCTTCCCCAGGAGTATATCTCTATGTTTCAGTTTCCTATTCCCGTGAAGTCGTCTCAGTCTTTTAGGCCAAGGTTCGATAGAGGCTGTATTTTTTTTTTCCTTTTAGCCCTCGATCTGATTTTTAGGGCGTCTATTTTCACGCTTTCCCCTTTTTTGAATGCCGGGTTTAGTTTTTTTGTTTATCCCCTAGATCCCTCCGGGTTTTACCAACTTTTTTTTGGTCCTCCCCTATTCTCCTTTTGCCAAAGGGTTTTCCCTTTCTTTGATAATTTTACACGAGTAACTTCCTTACGCCCCTTCATTCTCGTCAGCAACGTACCTTTCCCGGTTTAAAGTCTTTCTTTTTTTTTTTGCCTTCCTCATAAGCATGGCCCCTTTACTTCCCCCCCAGGACTTCCACTTTTACCCTATATTCTTTTTCCCCTTTGTAACTCTTCCCTTTTTTGACCTTCTGGAAGAGGCGTACGTTTTAAAGCCCTTTTTTTTTTTTTTCCCCCCAGTTTTTTTTTTCGGATTCATCGTACCCCCCCCCCCCCCCGACTTGTCGAAGTCCCAGAGGCCCGGGATGCGGTCCCCTCTGAGACCCTTTTTTTCGGTCTGCCGGCCTGCCTACTTTATTATTTTTCCCTTTAAGTTGTTTGTTTCTTTAGATTTAAGTCTCCTTTTTGGCAAGGTTCCCTCGGTTTTTTCGAATTTCTTTCCAGCCGGACTTTTTCTTTTTTTTTCGGACTGCCCTTTTCCCCCTGGAGGATGCCCCGCCAGTCCGAGACTGTGTCTTTTAAGCTTCTGGTCTTTCTCTTCCCTTTTTTTAACCTGAGATAGTAGAGAACCTCGTTAGTGTTGGCGTTTCCCGTAGCTTCCCTGATCTTCCCTTTTTCTGTTATGGAGCTTTTTTTTTTCTTCCCCGTAGTTTTCCAGTTTTCCCGCTTTTTTTTTTCCTATTTTCGATCCTCTTTTCTCTAATTTTTTCCCCACGCCTTAGAACGGTACCCCCCCCCCGACGTTTTTTCCCCCAAAAGTCCCCTTTTTTGCCTCAAACCCTTTTCTGGCTATCACCGGGTGTTCTTATTGGTGAAGGAATTTTTAGTTGCACCCTAAGTTTTTTATTCCGCGGGGCCTTTTAGATGATTCATAGTCTCGTTTTTGGACCCAGGATTTTTTCCCCTTTGCACGATCCCTCTCCTATGGCTGACCGTGGCGTCTACCTTCGTGTGGGTACGTCTTTTGCACCTTTTTTTCATCACTTCCCCCCTTGAAAAAGTCCCTTTTACTTTTCCCTTTGGGTTTAATTGGACCTGTATTCCTCCTTTGACAATTTTGTTCTGTTTTGTTACCCTAAGGGGCCAGGCATTCCTGATTTCCCCTTTCTTGCTTTGGACCCCTTTCAAACCCCCAAAGTTTTTCTCCTATCTTTTCCCAGGCTGACAATGTACTCTCGTTTCCCCTTTCTTTATTTCCTTGGCGTTCTTCCCGACCTTTGATTTTTTTTCAGTTGATTTTCCTTAGCTTTCATTACTTCCCCTTTTTTTTTCTGGCTGGTCGTTCAACCGTAGAGTTTTTGTTCTTGCGGAGCCCCTTCTTCTTGTCGACGATTCCCCTCCCTACTTCCTGTGGGGGTATGCCGTCTCTATTTTCCCCCCACCGACCTTCCCCATGCGAGTTTCTTTATTGACGCTCGTCATCCCCCCTCAGAACCTCCTTTTCAAGCCCCTTTCTAACCCCTATTTTCCCCCTGGACAGGCTTTTTTTTTCTCGCAACTCTCAGCTCTTTTCTTTCAGACGTCCCACCCCCTTTTGACCCCCAGGAACTGGAAAACCGTTTTTTTTTCTCGGATAGACTTTTCCATTTGACCCGCTGTTCGCTTGTTGGGGTCTCCCCCGTGTGAGGGGAGTTTTTTCCCCCACCTCCTCAAGGCCCCTTGCTATTTTTGCCATTTCCACGGTCCCCCCCCGGGATTTGCTCACATTCTTCGAGGAATCCTTCTTCCTCCGGGCCGTTCCCCCAAACAGAACTCGGGAGCCTTTTGGCGTTTTTTGCCGCTTGCTTCGTGGTTTTCAAGAGGAGGTTCGTTTTTTTTTCCCACGACAACTTTTTTCCTATCTCCGACCCCTTTCGGGGGTTTTTTTTTTTATGCCTTTCTTTTTCTACCTCAGACACTGATGGACGGTGTTCCCCCTCGAAGCGCTTCTTTTCGGTAAATTCCCCTTTTCGTTCCCCTTTAGGTCCCGATGGTCGTTTCTTATACTGGATCCCCTTTTCCGTCGATCCCTTTTTTTGGGTTTTTCCTTTGGCGGGCCCACCCCCTTGGACTTTTACCCCCTCCCCCGACTTTTTTTGCCCTGGGTCTGGGGGTCAACTCCCCCCTCGATTTCCTTCGCAACACCCTTCCTTTTTATTTTAAAAGGCAAGTCTTGTGGTTCTTCCCCCCCGGACCTTCCAATGGTGACCTTGTTTCTCTTACTAGCTCCCCCCCCCCCTGGGGGGTTTTCCTTTCACCCACTGTGCAGACTTCCTTTTGCATGTCTTTTGGGTTTCCCCCTTGATCTCCTTTGATTTCCTACCCACTCTGGGTTGGGCCCCCTTTGCCTCTCAAGCTCCTAAGTTTAGTCCGACTCTTTTTCTTTTTTTCCCCTCTTTCCACTTTCGCCATTCCCATCGGCGATTTTTTCCCATCTGGTAATTTGGGCGTTCCTTTTTTTCAGGCCTCAGAAAAGGCGTGGTTTTATTTTTCCCATGGGATTCGCGGATCCCCTTTTCGATCCTGTTTTGATCTTACAGATAATTTTCCTACGATGAGGCGTTACCTTAATATTTTTAAGTGGCCTGTCCCCTTTCTCGGTTCCTTTGATGTTTTTTTTTTTTTTTTTTAGATTACTTTCTTTTTCCTATCCTTCGCGTGCAATTGGAAGTATTTTTTAGAGATTTTTCTTCCCCTTTTTTTGAAGCTTCGAACCCCCCCTCCCTTTTGCGTTTTGAGCCCTTTTTTTTTTTTTTTGTTGGATGTCACGTTTTTCGTGTACCCCCCCGACCGTCCCGGGGTCGGTCCATTTTTTTTTTGCTATTTTCGTGGCGTTTCATCTCAATGCCCCCATCAGCCCTTTTTTTTTCCAGGCTCGCCCCTGCCCGCTTTGTTTTTTTTTTGCACGTCCTTTTTCCTATCCGGCGGCTCTTTTCCCAAGCTTGTGCCCTTTTCCCCGAGGTGGAGTCCGCGCCCCTTCTTTTTGCTTTCTTCCTTTTTTTTCCTTTCTATTTTTTTTATTTTACCATTTTTCCTTTCGTTCGAGAGTTTTCCGGATATCTTTCCCCGTTTTTTTTTTGATTATTTTTTTCTTTTGGACCTTCTTTTGCTATTCCGCACCCCCCCCCCCCCGCCTGTTACTTTCTTTTTTCTGTCATTTGCCGAAGCCACCCCAGCCTTGTCTCTTTAGTTTCCCTCGTCCCAGAAGCTCCCGCTCTTTTTTTTGGGGAGTCGTTTTTTTTTTTTTGGAACGGCATTGTCTCCGTGCGCGGACTTTTTTTTCTTTTTGTATTTCAAACTTCCTATTTTCTCACCCTTTTTCTTGGTTCGCGTACGTGAGGCCCCCCCCCCCGAGAAAAAACTTTTCCCTCCTTTTTTATCTCCATGTTCCCCCCAGACCCTTTTTTCCCCCAGTCACTGTTTCCCCCACCGGGGGCCCCTTTAAGGGTCAATGTCAATTTTTTTTTTCTTGAACCCTTGTTTGGGGGGGCACCGAGGAGTCGGCTGGTTCCTCCTCTTTGCAATTTTTTGATGGAAGTCCCTGATCAAGGCTCCCCCCCCTGGGGCGCCCCCCCTAGGAATTTCGATGTTTCTTTTTTTTTTTTTTTCCACTTCCCCCTTTTCCTTGCTTACGCCCTTCTTACCTGCGGTCTATGTTTTTTTTTTTGTGGGGCTTGGCTGCACTTCTTTTTAGGTCTCTCACAGCCCTTTGATTTTCGAAACCCCCTCTTTCTGCGTCTTTCCCTTTTCTTTTCCTGTTTTTTCCATTTTTTTTTTTTTTTTGCAGGCACTCTTCACTCGCTTTTTATGTTGCGCCAGTCTAACTTATGGTCTCTTTTTTTGTTGTTCGGGGTTTTGGGCCCCGCCTCAGTTGTTCCTTCGATTTGGACCCCCACCTCTTTTTTTTCCCCCCCAGTGTCCACCCCACCCCCCCCCCGTTCAGTCCAATTGGAGGATCTCGTTTCGGGGACTTGTTTATTTTCTCGTCCACTGCCCTTTTCAAAGACTCTGGTTCGTAGAAGTTTTCCTTCCCACCCTTCCTTTGAAAGTTTTTTAGGTTTTCCATAATTTAGGAGTTGGCCTTTTTTTTCTGCGTGGTTTTTTCGATTTGGCTTTGGTTTTTCGATTGACCCCCCCTTTTTTCGTCTCCTGCGGCAAATTGGCCCCTTTTCCCATTATGCTTTTCAGACTGCATTTTCCCGCTATCCTTAATCGGCACCTCTTGGGCCGCCCCCCAAAGTCGCCCCCCATTTTGACGAGCCTTAACCATTCACTTTCCCAGTCGATCTTTCCCTTTCCCTTTGCGGCCCGATTTTTTTGACAAGTCTACCCGAATTTTTACTCCGTTCTGAGGCTTTCGTCTTTGGTTTCGCATACTCTTTGGCCGGCGTGTTTCCCGCAGACGTTTCCCTTTTGGCCCTTTGTTCAACGCTTTGTGCTTGTCTCTTTTGTTTTGTTGTGGCCCTTGTCAGTTTGTGTCTCCCCGCGAGATTTTCTTAACCTTTGCAGGTTCTCTTCCAGGGAGCTTTGCACTTCATAACCCCACCCCCTTAAGGCTAGTGTCCCTTTCGGGTGGCGGCAAATCGGGGGAGCCCTCTTTTTTCTTCCCCTTGGACTGGGACTTCGGCTCCCTGCCTGGGTTGATGTGTTTTTTTCTGCATAACAATTTTTTTTTTGCTTCGATTTTTCGTCAGAAGCTCGTTGTTTCCCCCACCGTGTCTGTCTTTCGGTCTTCTCGCCCAAAGGGGCTTTTTTATATTTTGACGATCTTCCTTCTCAGACACTGATTTTCTCCTCCTCCCCTCTGTCCCCAGTCGTGCCTATTTTTTCCCCGAGCTCCCAATTTTCTCAAATATTTACCCTGGGACCCCCTTGGAGGTTGTGTACGGAGTTAAAGTTGGACCGGTTGCAAATTTTTTTCCTTTTCCCCCCAAGACTCATTTTTTCCGATCTCCCCCTTTACCCCAGCTCGTTCACCCCCGCTGTCCTTGGAGCCCACGCTCGTTTAACTCGGTTTTTTCCCCCCCCAACCTGTCTCTTCTCGTGCACCTCCAACTTTGTTTCCATTAACCTTGGGCTCTTTCCTAGCCTTTGTTTTGTTTTTCTGCAGCTTCCTTGACCCCACCACCTACCCGTCTGCCGGGTTGGGTCACACGTTCGGGGCCGTTTTCCCCCCCCTTAGCATCCCCTCCCCACTCAGTTTGATTTAATTTCCCCCCCCCCCCGCGTTCGGTGATCATAAGTTGCACACAAATCCTTTAGTCCAGAGTATCTCTCCCCCAAGCCTTCTTTTCTTTTTTTTTGTTTTCGACGAGGATCCTTCTGCCCTCTTTTCGCCAGTCTGGTTGTGCACAGGGCCCGGGAATCCCAGAGGGGTTGGGCTCATATTTTTTTTTCCCCACGATTCTTTGATCGAGGGCCCATGGCTCGAATTCTTTTTGTTCCGGGCCTTTAGGGTTTTCCCATCCCCCCCTCCTGCCACCGACTGCAATTTTGGGTCTTCGGAGACTATTTCCCCCTGACTCTTCTCCCCTAACCTTGGTTTTTTTTTTGGGCGGGGTTTTCCTTGGCAAGGGAGGTGGGTCTGCACCAGTCCCCCTGATCTTTCCCCTTTCCAAGTCCCTTTTGAACTTTACCCCCGGGATTTTTTGATTTTAGATATTTACAGTGAAGTCCGCAAATTTTTTTAGCCTTCAGTCCTTGATAGAGCATGACACTTTAATACTACTTTTACGTTCTCGAATCCCTGGACCTTTTTCTACCCTTTTTTTTCCCCTGCTACGTCTTACTCTTGTTTAAGTAATCCCTTTTATATTATTCACCTGGGTTAACATCGCCCTCCCCCTAGTCCTTGACCCCCCCTAGGTTTCTTGATACGTGCTTAATTGAATTTCTCCCAGCGTCCCCCTCATTCTTTTTTTAAGTTTTTCGGTTCATTATCATTGGCAGGATCACTCCCTTGTGACTATTTTTCGTTTCTCTAGATCCAAGCCAATCTTCTTCCCGTTTTTTAGACTATGGCGCGTTGCTTTTAGAACTTTAACCCCTTCCTCCAATTCCTGTTCTTCATTACCAGTAATTAAGTTTTAATTTTGAGCTGGTTTTTTTACCTCTAGTCCCTCTGTTCCAAGTCGCTTTTGTATGGGGTTTTTTTTTGTACAATCTTCTGAGATTGTCCTTAAATTTTTCCTTGGCCCCCATGTGTCGTCGAGGATGCTTGACCCCCTTTTCTATTTTTCCGTCCGGGCTCTCGCCGGATTTTTCCCCTTCGATTCCCTCCTTTAGCCCTTTCTTCGGATCCCCCCGACTTTTAGCCGTTTACGCGATCTCCGCCCACCGTCGGGTGCGTTTTTTCCGACCTTCATTTTTTTTTTTGAAACCACCCCCTTGCCTCCGGCTCATTTTTCCTCTTTTGATAGAGAATTCTTCTGTAAGGCTTGAATTTCTTCTTTTTTTTATTGGATTAGAATTCTTCCTTTTTAGGGAATCGCAATTTTACAATTACGACGTCCTTTTTTTCACGATCAGTCTCTTTCCGAGTTTTCCGCATTCTTACTGAGCCTCGTTGGAGGAAAAATGTTTCACTTGAACCCCCTCCCAACCTTTCTGAACTTTTATGTTTTTAGGTGTTCGATTTCAGTTCCAAGTCAAACAATTTTTTCGAGACCCTTCTTCGTTTTTTCCGATGCAGGCTCGGGGGGAAAGAACTGCCCAGCTCCCTCCAATTTTATGGGAGGGCCAAGGGAAACCCTTCACCTCTACTAGGTGGGTTTTCCCTGGTTTTCTCTTCCAATCCCCCTTCTCTTTTCAAATTGCGAGAATTTCCCCTGTCCCTTTTTTTGAGATTTGGTGGTAAGCCCGGCGATTCCCTGTTTGTGCGGCCATTCCCTTAGGTCGTGATACTTTTTCTTTTTCCGCTTTCCCTTCCCAAACCCCCTTTTTCCGTCCCCCTTTTTTTTTGGAGCCCTCTTTCGAGTTTTTTCCCCTTGCTAGCTTGATCTTCCTCCCACGGGTTCCCCTTATTCTCATTCCCAGCATTTTCGAGGGTTGGTTCACTTTTTTCTGTAGACCGGATTTCAGTGGCTGGTACTTTTTTTTCTTTATTTAGAACTCACTCTTTCAGGGGTTTGTTATTTTTTTTTCTTTTGTAGGTTTCCCTCATTTTTTTTCGGGTCCTTGGTCCATTAGCTACAATGGCTCCAAGCCCTTGTCAAAGTCCAACCTTGATATATGTTTCGAACCTCTTTCAACGGCTCAGGGCATCCCGATACTGTCGTTCGATTCTTTCAACACCCTGACAATCCCCTCTCCCAGGTTGTTCTGTGATAACGCGTCGATCATGTCCGGTTTTCTTTCCCAACCAGTCTTTTTGATATGCGAAAATGGTTTCGGGTCTTGTGCTAGACCCTTTTAACCCCGTATTTTTCCTTTATACCCCCTTTCTCGAGATGAAAGAAGCTGTTACCCAAAGCTTTTTTTCCCCAGTTCTCTTACTCTCCCGGGCCAAAGAGTGTCGCCTGTCTCCGACATCATTCTGTAAGGGGCATGAAACAAACCCAGTGGGGCGGGTCAGAAACCTGGTTAGGTGGTGCTTTTTTCCTTTTGACTACTAGGCTTCCTACCTTTTCCCTTCTTCAGAAAAACTGTGCTGCTCCGTGGTCGGATGAGTCTATTATTTCTTAGACCTGATCGACACCACCCTTTTGATCCCCCCACTTTTCAGTTTTTGTTCGGCTGTTTCACGTCGCCTGAAGACACCCCTCGTCTTTTTTTTTTTTTACATCAGGTCCCCCCCCTGCAGCCCCACCTCTATTTAGCTCCTTGAGTACTTGGTGAAAAAGGCCTTTTATTCTCTGATTCCTTTTGGGATTCCCCGGTTTTTAGATTCATGGGGCCCCGGGCTTTTTTTTTACCTTTTTTTTTAAGTTTTTTTTCCTTTTTCGATCTTTTTTTGGACATTCTGATAGCTTTTTTTCCTCAGTTGTATTTTTGATCCTACCCTTTCACCCCGGGATGGGTCTTTGTTACCCGTTTCTAATTCAGGTTTTATTTGTAGGCTTTAATCCTTTAACGGTTCCTCCTCCTTGCATGGGCAGATTCCTTTAGACGATAACAGCCATTTTTCGCTTTCTTTTCCTTCATCCCGGCTTCTCCCCAACCCCCCCCCTCTTTTCAGCAGCTGCTAGCCCAAGATCCCACAGACAGCACTTTCGTCTTCCTATTTTTTCGTGGTTCTCCCTTCTCAGTCTCGGCCTTGAATTGCTGCGTTGTCTTCCAGTTTTCGATGACTATTTCTCCTCCTTTTTTTTTTTACCCTTTACCTCTCTTTTGCTCCTAGGCATCTGCGTGCTCCCCAAATTCCGGCAGGATTGTCTTTCCCTGTCCCACTCTCCTTTTGCGGTCGTGTTTAAAAGAGTTTTTGAAAAGGCTTCCAGTTCTTCGGGTGAATACTATTTGGTTTCTCTCTGTTCCTTAACCCTTCTCTTGATAATAGACATTTTCGGGAATGACACTTCTCAGATTTATTCCTTTAAATCCTTCTTTCCCTTAGGCCCCCCCCCAAGCTCTTCCTCTTTTCCAGATCTTAGCGATTCTCTCGCCCCAGTCGCGTTTCCCCTGGATGCGTTTTTTATGATCCTGGATATTTTTTTCGTCTTTTTCAGGCCGTTGATCTATATCTCTCTCATTTGTTTTTTCAGATCTCCCTCATTGTCTTCAGACCCTCCTCCCGCGGTCACTACAGGAGTTCCCCAATTTCCAGTAAAGGTGTCGCCGGCCTCCCCCTGATCGCTTCTCAATTCCCGACTTTCAAAACCTCCTGCATTTCTTTTTTTTTTTGGGCTTTCGTTTTTTCTGCGTGTTTCTCCTTTCCTGAATCGCCCCGTCCTTATGATGAACCCCCAAATTGGATGATTTTTTTTTTCTTTTTCCCTCCACCCGGATTTTCGCAGCAATCCCGGAGCACCCGATCAAATTCCAAGTTGGTCTGTCCTTTTTTGGCTTTTTTCCCCCAACATAACCAATGGAAAAATCACGCGTTCGGCCTGGGATTTTTTTTGGGTCCTACTTCTTTTTCCGAAGCTTTCGGGATGTCACCTCCTCCAGCCAATTTTTTTCGTCCCGGCCTTACAATCCCGCTGTTGGTATTTTTGCATTTTGCACGTTTTTCCCCACCCCCCCTTGAGCCCGCCTTCCCAGGGCCTTCTTGATGGGGACCTTTTCTGCATAACGAACCCACCTTGCCCGCTTAGTCACCTCCGGTCATTTTCTTTTTTCATTTTTTACATGAGCTAGGTATGTTTCGACTTATGAGGACTTTTTGGGTGGTAGTTGAGGAAAGGGTTAGAAAAGAGGTTTTTTTATCGATTTCTCTAAGTCAGGTTCTTTTGTGGACACTATCCTCAAACGGATTTGAGGACTAACAGTTTTTACCAACCAGTCTTTTTTCTCCTCGGACCCCCCCATGCTCGAATTTTTGATGTACCCCCCCCCAACCTTCTTGCCGTACTTGGCCAGTTTCTTCCTCGCCTCCCCCTATGGGCTCTCCCCCAACAAAATCCGGTGGTCCCCACCCCGACGGCGTATCCAGGGAGGTTTTTTCCCTCCTAGGGTCCCTTCCACCCTTTGAGGTGAAAGAACGAACCCTGCTTCGGAGTGTTTAGCTTTTTGTTTTCCTCCCCACTTCTTTTCCTCCCCCTCTCCCAGAGGGTTCGGAAGTCTCTTCCCTTCTTGTGGAACTCTCCTCAGGACCATTTCCCGGGCGTTATTCCCCCAAGTTTCTGGACTTCTGAAACCCTCATCCCTAAAGTTTGATTCTTGTCTAACCTTCTTGCTTTTTAAATCCCGTTTCTGGAGACGTTGGGCACTTTTCTTCCTTTAATTTCGGCGGTCGTTCCCGTTCGTTTAAGGTGCCGACCTCGGAGGCCCCCCAGTTTTAACCAAAGACACCAGTCGCATTTTTTTTTCTTGTCGTAATTTATTTGGCTTCATCATCGTCCCGGCGCGCCTATTTGTGTATTCTCCCAGACCTTGGTATTCTTCCTGGGATGGGAGCTGAACCCCCCCCAGCTTTCGGTCCCTTTTTTCTTTCGACTGGTTCTATTCCGACTGGATAAACCTCATGGAAGTTTTGTGCTAGTTTAGGGGTCTTTTTTCCAAGTTCCCTGAGTGCGATATCCGCGTTTTGCTTTGGAGAGAAACACCGGAGTTTTACATGTCTCTAGTGCTCGAGACACGACGCGGCTTTTTTTTTAGCTTTTTGTTGAATCCCCCCCCTGCGCACTCCTATGATCGAGTTCGCCTTGTTTGTTAGGCGCTCAGTCTCCTCCTTCGAGGTTTTTGAGGGGCTTTCCCAATGGGTCGCCCTTGTCAAACAAGGCGGCCCTCGCCGACGGAGGTTTTGGTCGAAGTCTCACGTAAGCCCCTTTCTGTTTTTTTTCGGAAGTTTCTCTAGCAATCGTGGACCCGGCCTCGTTATTTCTGCTGGCCATCTTGGCGGCTTTTAAACCTATTTAGAACCATGCTCTTCATGTGTCGTGCCCTCAGTGCTTGCCGATCATTTTATCAAGCTTTGGTCCTCCTTGACACTCCTCAGCGACCTTTTTTGCACCTTTTCTCCCTGATGTTTATTTAGGAGGTATCCCGTTTGAAATCCCTCCTGGCATTCCCCAAGCTTTGCAGGTCTGCTTAGATTCTCTGATTGACTCGGTCATCACGCCCTACCGCCCGGCTTCCAGTGCTTTCCCCAAGAAGAGGCTTTTTAAAAGGGGAACAAGTTTTTTCGCGGTCCCCGTGCGCGCAAGGTGTTCAAGATCAGGTCTTTTAGCACCCCCCCCCTCCCCCTCCCTGCCAGCATCCAAACCCTAAAGGAAGCCGAGATTCATCTTACCCCTTTTCTTTTCTGAGGTTCTTTCCCAACCTTCGGTACCTTTCACTCCTTTTGAATATTTCTACCCCCTGGTGGATATCGAGGGATTAAATTATTTGCCTGGTGTTCTTCCCCTTCGGTTCCTTCTGATTACTTTTTGGGGGGTCTTTAGATGCTCTACTGGATGGGTTTTCTTTTCTCAAGTGGGGTTTTATAGGTTGTCGTCGCAAGGATTCCGGGAAACCTTTTTAGGGTTTTTTTCTGGGAGATTTTTGGGATCTATTCGACCCCGAGCCTTCCCGAGCCCGTGTCTTCAAGGCTGCCCCCCCTTTTCTGACACCCCTTTTTCCCCCGACATTTTCGTTTTTGGTGCCGTCGTTTTTCCGCTTCCTTTTTTACCGGGCCCCCCTCCTGTTTTTTTTTCCCGAGGGAGTCTTTGTGTCCATGTAGACGTTACCCCCTCTTCGACGGACATTATCCCTGCGGAGCAGGGCTCCTCTCGTTGCAAGATTCCCGACTCTAGGCGCTCACCCAGCTCGAGTCCTTTTCCCCCAGGCCCCTACTTACGTGCCCTTCTTTTTTTTCTTTCCCTTTTCCGTTCTGGACCCTCTATTCTGGCTTAACATCTGTGCGGAGGCTCTTCGAATTTCCTTGCCGGGCTTTTTCCGACGGTTCATTTTGCTAGTTCTTTTTACTTAACCGCATTTTCCCTGGGCCGTTTCCTTTTTTTTCCTCCTGTTGGTTTACTCTTTTTTTCCCGGGCAGGACGATGCGAAGTCGGTCCTCGAGGAAACAGGCTTCCTTGGGAGTTTACGCCTTTTTTTAATACACTCTCCTCCCCTCCCTATCCCCCGATGTAATTTGACGGTTCGAGAGACATCTTAAGTTAGAGTGTTCGGTAACTTTTTTCCCCCAACAATTCCTTAGTAGCTTAGGGACATCTTTTTCCTCTGCCAAGTTTCGCGGTTCCCTTCAAGTTTCATCGTTGATTTAGCCTTTTGCGTTTTTCGTTTTTTCGGCGCCTTTCTTTTCCTTCGTACTGCTTTCCCTTACTTATACAAAGCTTAGCCTGTCCCCCGTCGGGAAGGCCGCTCTTTTTCTGTGTCGTTTGCCCTCCTTTTTTTTGACCCTTTTCCACGGGTCCCCAACCCACTGCCTTCGGAGTTCCTGCTTTTGGAGGAGGTCTTTCGAGACATAATCCCCATTCTTTTTTCGGATTTTCCTCCTTTCGCCCGAGATCTTGGTCCAATTCCGGCGGAGAGAAGATCGTCATTATTGACGTAACAACCCCTTTTTTTTTTCGTGGCAATTTGAACCTGGGTGGTTTTTTCGAAATACCCCTGCCCGTTTCCTTGGGTATGCCTTTCGGTGTGTGAGAGGAAACCCTTGGGGAGAGAAACTCAGGGGTTCCATGGGCCTTTTGGTTCCTCAGCCCAGTCACCAGATAACCCTTTAGGGGGGGGTCAAAGGACACCCCTTTTTCTTTTTGGCATTTTTCAGGCAGCTTGGGGGCCCTTAAAGCTAGTATTTTTTTACAAACTGGCCTAGGGAAAGTTGCTTCCTCGTAATGACCCTTTTTACTTCTTGTCATATTCGGCCTCGGAATCTTCCTGGGGGGGGGTGTGTGCCTACGGTTTTCCACCGCTCGAGCGCTTTCGCAAAGTGGCTTGTACGTTCTTCTTTTGAGCAGACCCGAGCTTTTTTATTCCCTTCAGATTCGGTGCAACGGATTGACCTTCTGGCTGGGTCGTCTGCATCCAGCCACGCCCCCCCCCCCGATGCGGGCACCCCCCGTTTCACTACCACTTTTTTCCTGTCCGTTTGCCTTTTTTCCGTTTTTTTCCCCCTGACTTCAACCCTCGGCGAAGCTACCTCTTGGAGGGAATTCACCCCCCCGGCCCACAATCCCTGGGGTCCCGATTGTTTTTCGCACTTCTCTTTTTCTTTCCGCGATGGTTTCCCAGCCCTACCCCGACCCACTTTCCTCTTTTGTTTTTTCGTCTTTCCCCCCGCTCTTTCGGTCCCCGACGGTGAGATGGCGCTTCCCCCAAATGTTCGGTTTTTGTATGCTCTTCTTCCGGCCCCCCTGGCCCGTCCCCCCCGGCGGGGAGCTTCCGGCCTTCATCTCTGATTCTTAGCCCCTGAATTTCCCGGGGCTTCGTTTTTTCAGCAACCTCCGATAGATTCCGTCCCTGACGAACACTTGGTTTTTTTCGAAGTTGACTTTCCCTAGCGGGCTCCCCTTTTCAAGGATCAGTCCCTAGGGCGATGGCCGTTTTCATGTCCCCTCGGGGCCGTTTTCTTTTTTTTTCTCACTCGGTCTTGATTTTCCTGAAACGTCTTTTTTTTTCGAAGCTTGTTGTAGGAGGCGCTGGATCCGCGCCCATGCAATTTTCAGTTCTACCTTGGGGCCTCCCCCCTGCCCCCCCTTTTTACGGAACAAGCGGTAATTTTGGTCCAAACAGGCCTTTTCGCACCCTTTTTTTTTGCTCTTCCCCGCGAACCCTAGGCGCTCTTTTGCAAATGCCTCCTTTTTGTCCTGCTTTTTTTTCCGACTACTTTTCGGGCCGGGGGAGGGCCCCCCCTATTTTCCGGAAACCCCTTGATCCGGGTTGAAGGCCTCCTTTTTGGATAAGCTCTTTTTGTGGGAAACTTTCTCTATGGGTTTTCCCTTTTTTCCATTTTTTTGGTGGCCCTCTTTTCGGAGGATACTCACTACGGAGGGGCTTTCACGCCGCATACGTTTTTCTTCCGTTTGGACTTTTTTTTCCCCCCCCCATCTGTTTTGTCAAAGCGGCTTTGATTTCCTTTGAAAGAATTTCCAGCCTCCTTCGAACGTTTGTTATCCTCTTCCCCTGACCATCAAAGTACGTTAGGAAGGGCTTCTTACAGACAGACGACAACCCCATTTCATGTCTTTTTTTTTTTTGGCTCTTTTTTTGGGCTTTTCCTTGGGGGCGGTTTTTTAGGTAAAATCCTTATCGGCCTCATTTGCCTCCTTCTTTCCCTTTTTCTGGGGCTTCCTTCCATGCTATACCATTTTGCGTGCTCTCCAGTAACCACTTTTTCGCTTCCTTCTTTAATACATCTTTTTTCCCCCCGGCTGATCCTTTTCTTTTTCGAACCCCCACCCCTTCGCGGGGCACTTTGGCGGGCGAAAAACCCAATGGGTGTTGGACTTTTGACGAGCTGGGTTTCTTTTGGGCCCCATTTCCCCCCTTCGACTTCTCCCAACCCGCCTTTTTTTTTGTTCTTCGGGTCTCCGTGGCTGTCTTTTTTACCATCTAGGTGCCTCTCAAAAGATTTTCTTTCCCCCCCCCCTAACAGGTTGGCAGTTCGCATCTAGGTTTCCGATTTCACGATTCACCGGGCCCCTTACTTGACGGAGGCTCCCACGGCCCCAAAACTCCCCCCTTCAAGTGCAACCCCCCGATTTTCTTCATCTCCTCCCCGGGTCCTGCCCCTTGGCGGATGACTTTTGGCGAGGCCCGATTGGAGGGGCTCTTTTCGTCCATTGCAGTTTTTTTTTCTTTCTCCCAATTATTTCCTCCCTTCCCCCCCCCCCTTTTTTTGTTTTGGTAGAAGAGCCTGAACTTGCCATGCTTTTTCGACGAGCAGAGGTAATACGCTTTTTCAGGAGCAAGCCGCAGCATTTCCACCGACCCGGAGACTCCCCTCTTTTGATTTTTTCTCGCTACCCCGGCCACGTTTTGGCTTTGGGGGCCCCGTATGGAGTTCCTCCGTAGTGAATCTTCTTGATTTCCTTTTTTCTGATCGCCCTTTCTTTGTGATTTTTGACCCTGTCCCACTGTCGCTTTTTCTTTTTCCTTTTTGACCGCTATGGTTTTTTTTTTTTTTTCGGCACGACCTCCCACGGAGCAACTCGCACTGTACCTTTGGTTGTTTATCTCTTTTTTTTGGTACCCCAAAGAACCCACTCTTTCGGTCCCCACCAGGCCACAACCCACTTTTTTCTCCTCCTTCTTTTTGGGGGAGCACAGGGCAAAAGCGGGCTTTCCCCCCCCCCCAGGAGTCTCAGATTCCTGTTTAACTGTTGCCATATCACTGCGTCTTTGGGAGGAGATTGAACGTCCAATGCGTTGCCCCCGGGCTCCCCCCCCTTATAAAAGGCACTTTTGAGCGCAGAGTTGGGTGACTAGCAAACGGGTTCCCTAGAAGGTCCCCTCCCTAATTCTTTCCAGATGAGTCTTTGTGGGCTTCGTCCCTCGTAGCAGTGGCTGCCCATCTATTGGTTTCGCCCTCGGCCATAGGCCTTGTGCGCGGTTACGTTGTCCTACCCGCTTTCTGATTGTGAGCTCGGCCGCACTAGTCAGGCCGGACTTTTGGCTTGTTACCACTTATGGGCGTTTTTTCACCCTGGAAAAAAAATACACGTGACTCCGGCTCCCCCCCGGGCTCCAAGTCTTTTCGGACACGAATCATTTGGAGGCGGAAAATTTGCTTTCCCGCCCCCCCAACCCTCTTTTTTCTGGTTGTTTTCGTCCCAATCCAGGTCCACCCCCAAGAAGTCGTTCGCAAGTCTCGAGCTTTGTCCAGTATGCCTAGGTCAATGTTTTCCTTCTCGAGCCCCAATAGGCCCGCCCCGCCGCCCCCGTCCCATTTTTTTTGGGCTCGGGTCGGCCGTGTCCCAAGCAGTTCGCTTTCTTTTAAATAGCTTCTAGGTTTTTCTTA